>JAABUM010001104.1_pt1 | contig 41990 bp, 71 predicted proteins | sample 5559161 | NCBI WGS metagenome assembly JAABUM01 (sample SAMN10711868, study PRJNA513369) | rock metagenome | isolation source: Antarctica rocks | place: Antarctica: Victoria Land, Siegfried Peak nord
CTGCTCCTCACAGGGCAGGCCGAGAGTTGACATGGCATGCCACACGTCTGTGCGAACGAGTCCGCGCAGTCGCTTCTGGACGGCGGCGTTACCGTGCTGCGCAGCTTGATGCCTACCCACAACGGTCGGGCCTGGAGGCCCGACCGTCCGCCAAGACCCAAACATTTTGCCTTAGGGTTAGGATCGGAAGGTCAGGGCTGGGCGCGCGCACCTGCAGGTATTGCCCCATCTCCGGACAGTACCCCAACCGCATGGCCTCGGGCATCCGGGAAGCCATACGAGTGTTGAGGCTCGCTGTTGGGAAGTGAGAATTCAGGATGCGCACCTGCAGGTACTGCCCCATCTCCAGACAGTACCCCAACCGCATGGCCTTGGACGTCCAAGAAAGCGGCTCGGGATTAGGTTCTTGGTGTCAGGGTTCAGGCGCGCACCTGCAGGTAGTGCCCCATCTCCAGACAATACACCAGGCGCACAGCCTTGGGCACCTCGTAATTGCACGGCAGCTGCGTGCAGCCCTCCCACAGCGCCCGGCTGCGCGTAAACCACCTGCGGCGCCGGAGATGGAACAGCATGCCTGAAGCAGTTCGAGTGTTGACACTTTGTTGACACATAATTACCCCCAGTGGCGCGCTCGGGCGCGCTCGGGCGCGTTTCTCGGGTGTAATAGCCCGCCAAGTTCTGCACACCGGCGGCGCCAGCAGTGACCACAGGCGGTGGCGATAAAATATATTAATATACAAAAATCAGGCGAGTGGAGGGGCAGTTGGTCGTGCGGCAGGATGCAGCGGGCGCAGGCTGCAGCAGGGGTATGTGATATCATCTACCACTGACTCGCCCTGGCTGCAGCCGCGCAGCGCTGCGTCGGTTTGCTGGGCCACTGGCACAGATACGCATGTGCAGGCTCGTGGTGCAAATGCGCAGGCTGTCGGTCGAAGTGAGCAGGCATTTTTCATAGTGAGCTCCCGTGACAAAAAGGAATGGCGTTCTGACAGTCACGCACGTTATCTGGTAGCTGGCCACGAAGGCGGCGACCGCCAGGGAGAAGTAGATGAGCGCCTTCCAGCACGACTCTGCAGGATGGCAACTCCAGGATTTGGGCAGTGCCTGTCATGCTTTCTGCCCTGCAGCTAGGTGAAGACACGAGCGACATGCAGGATTCTGCAACGAGCCACAGCCAGCACAGCCGACAGCAGATACGATTTCACCGGCTAGGCACCTTTCCACTTGTAGATGAGCGACCGCTGCGACTTGTTGGGCGTCGCATTGCTGCCACAGATCAGGCGCCGCCCCAGCGGCTGCAGCGTGCAAGCGTTGTCTTCGTTTTGTTTTCACAACATGCGTGCACCCCTGACGTGCCAGCAGCTGTCGGACAACCACAAGCAGAAGAGCTGCCGTTGCGCATGTGGGCATGTCCAGCATGCAGGCTCAGGTGTCAATCGCAGAGGCCGAACCATGCGTTCAGCACCTGATCAACACATCAACACGCGGTGGCACATACAGCCGTAAAGAGCAATCAAGAGCGGCATCCGGCCGCACCTTGAAGAGAAACTGGTCTAGGGCGCCGCGCAGGAACGGCAGCGTGAGCGCGATCGCCAGTGCCAATCCGTAGTCCGCATACTCGCCAAAGACCCGGTCCGCGAAGCGAACCAGCGGCGTGTCCGCCAGGAAGCCGAGCTCCTTAAGCAGCGGCGCGGGCCGCGCCGCTCCGCCGGCAGCAGCGCTCATTTGGGGCCTCTGACGCAGCTGCCTGTGGGCGAAATTGAGCGCCCAGCTGTCCTCTGATTGGCACCTGGGACGTTCAAGGATGAACTCCTGCAATCGCCTGACCAGCCACTCCAGACGGCTTGATTCTGGCCTTTCAAATCGCGTGGATCACCGCTCAGACACCCTCGTTAGCGAAGACGGCCGGGCGCTCCAGGTGCACAGCATTGCGGCGATCGACAGCCTACTTTGTTGCCTGACTTGCAATGGCGGAGACTGAAGTTCACGGCGATCCACAGGCGTTCACATCTTGGGTTTCGCATGAGCATGCAGAAGCGGTTACGTGAGAACATCCAGTAGTTCCCGTGTCGCTGACTTGGGAGTCCCGCATGTGCCATTCCGGAAGCGAACGAGACCCCACCCCACTTCACAGCAGCACCCACCCCGTCACGAATCCTCTGGCAGCGTGCGATTGTTCAAGGGCATCAGCAGCGGGCGCAATGATGAGGCGTAGCGCAGGCGGGCTCGCTGCAACCGTGGCGGTGGCACTGTGTTGCCTAGTCAGTCCAGCGCGCGTCACAGCCGTCTCGGTGAACCAGGCGTGCGTGGAGGTCTCATGCTTCTCCGGCGTGGTGGCAGCCTGCGGCAGCTGCTTCCCTACTACATCACCAACGGTGAGCCGCACCGCCCGGCCGGCGCACCCCGCCCGGACTTGCTGGAGAAAGGGTCGGTCGGTCAGTCAGCTGCAGCCTGCGCCGGGCCCCGCGGAGCATGCGCCGCAGCCCTACAGTGCTCCAGGCACACTTTATAGCCGCCCAGCCTCTCCGTCGCGCTGCCGTCTTGCGGCGTCCGGGCTTTTGCATTTTGCGTGCATGTTTTGCTGCCCGGAGACGCTCCGACACTCAGCACGGGGCCGGAGACGCGCTCGTTCAAACCTGTGTACAATGTGACACATGCGCACTAGCGATCCGGCGTCGGGCGGGCATATGAGGGGTGGGGCCGGGGGTGACAAGGTCACGCAGCTGCGATGACCCTTTCGTTTTCGCGTCACAGGGGCAGCTGTGCCGCTTGCAGCTCACTTGCACGGAATGTATAACTCTTGCAGGAGCTGTCAGCGCAATGAAGGGGCTGTGCCATGCGAAATACTCGGCATGTACCGTGCCGGGCCCCTATGGCTCCAGGGGTCGGGACTGCCTTTTGGCGCCCGCTGCATTCTCCGCCGGCGCCTCATTGGGGCAGGCCAGCGCAGCCCGCGTCTTCAGGCGTGATCCTGCACCCCCCACAGCCCCTAGGTGCAAACGCAGCAGTGTTACTCCGGCTGGTGGCTGTGTGGGGGCCTCACGTGAGCTTTGTGTGGCTTCGGGGGTCGAGCGGCACCTGAGGCCGGAAAGCGCCTCCGCCGGCAGCTCCCTCCGGCAATGCGACCTAGAGAGCATTCATGGGGCTACACAATGCGACTCGTGCTCATGACGCCCTCGCGCCATGTCGCCGGGTCCGAGACGCGCCGCCCCGTGTGACAGCCCGGCTTTGTCGATCCTTTTGTCGGCCGGTACTCGGGTTCGACGCCCGAGCACCGCCTGCGGCTGCCGTTAATGCACAGTAAGAGCAATTGGCTGCAGTGGCGCGATCAGGTAGCGCCGCGTGAGCATTTGCACCTGGCCGTCGGTGGTGCCCTTTCGTGCCTGTCCGAAATGATAGCCGTGACGCATGACGTCGCCTCAGGGGTCTTGACCGCGGGCGTAGCCCTGTGGACAAATGACCTACTATAGGGGCTGAGACTAGTCACCAGGCGATCAGGACCGGATGCGTGGCGTCCCGATCGGTTCTGGAGCTCCTTGAGGTTCACGTCACTTTGCAGTTCAAGACAACCGGGCTGATCGCTTGGTTGCATAGCGCCAGCCAACAAGTGTGCGCCAGACCGAGCCACTTCAATGCTTGCAAAAGGCAGCTCGCGGCACCCGTCGATTTCCCCGGATCATTGCGACGGACCCCGATACTGTCTTGCGTCGTCCGCTCTTGTACCCAACACTGACCCGTCTTCATGCGTCGTGCAGTTCTGCAAGGCCCCGTGCCAAACGTCCTGGGGGAGTCTGGACGCGATTACGTGCCTCGGCCAAGGAGGCAACACGTACTGGCTCAATGTGAGTGGCTGCCGCTGCCACCGCTGCACCTCCTGCCGTTATTGCTGCTGCAGTGTTGCATACCCTTGTTGTCCTTCTCACACTGGCCTGTACATACCTTTCCACGTTGATTTGCACGTGCTGCGCCTTCGCTTGACCCCGTTGCGACTTCGCCTGACTCCATTGTATCATTGTGTGCAGAATGTGCAATCTCTGAACATAAAGTGCGGGCTGCCGCCGATCCCCAATGCCGCTGCTGCAGCGTCAGGGGTAGGCGGCGGTCTGGGCGGCATCGCGGCGCCCGCTACGACCGCCGCCGCCACAGCGCCTGTCGTTCCTGCCGCCCCGTCGACCGTCTCGGTCAGCACCGCGCCCGAGCAGAGCCTGGCGGGTGGCGGCGGCGCGCCCGCCACGGTGGGCGTCGGCAGCAGCGTCGGCGGCGGCGTCACCGCCACCTCGCCCGTCGCGACCAGCACGGCCGCTGGCGCAGCGGCCGCAGGCGCGAACACGGCTGCTGGCGTGGCAACGCCGGCGGTCACATCGGCGGCGGCAACCTCCGCCGCGGCGACCAGCGCCGTGGCCAGCGGCGCCAACCCACAGGCGACGACAGGCGGCGCCGGGACCACCGGCACAGCAGTAGCCACCACAGGCGACGTGTCATGTGAGCCCGCGCCCTCCAACTGTGCAGCCTGCTCTCCCATCTCAAAAGCTGAGCCCTTTGACAGTGCAGCGTGGCAGGGAATGCTAGTTCCCATTGCAGGGAGACACATCCATTGACCTGCATTTCCGAATGCTCGTGCAGCGGCGATCGGCGCCTTTGGCTGTGCGGCGAGCTCGGCCAGGCTCAACATGGGGACAGCCAGCCAGTGCGTGACGTCCGTCACCGGCAGCAACGCGTGCACCCAGCCGTGCGCGGCGCAGTTCGCCCTGGTGCGCACATTTGATTTCGTGCTGCTGTCGAATCGCTGCTGACGCAGAAAGTTTTCCAAAACAGCCTGCACATTTCAGCCGACCACTTATCCTGCCGACATTGTCGTTTTTTGGGGGTTGCACAATGGAAATGTAATCATGAATAGCTGCAAGGGCTACGCCTTGTCGAATGGTATTCAACACGCAGCAGTGATGGCTGACAAGCATCACATTGTACCTTGCAGTTTGCGCCGGCGTGCCGGAACACGATGGCGCAGGACTCGTTCTACGGCATGACCTGGCAGGGTGTCTTCACCGCTTGCAAAATTACCTACAAAGTCGACGGCCCCGTGGCGGCCAACACGGCAGCCAACATTGCGGGCGGGCCGACGGTGACGACCGCCGCCAACACAGTGGCAGCCACCAGCACCGGCAGCGACCCGCTGCTATCCGCAACAGCGCCCAGCAGCACCGACCAGGCAGCCGCCCGCAGCGTGGTGCGCATCCTGCATCACACTTCTACACACTGCTGATACGCCTGCCGCCTGCCTAAGCGCTGCAGAGAGCGACGCCAGCCACTCTGCAGTCAGGCTTCAAGCATCAGTCTCACCAGTTCCTGCCCCGCCGTCCTGCCCTGCTGTGCTTTAAAACAACCCCAAAAACAAGGTACCTGACGTGCCAACTCGGTCACCTGCGTACTGATGTTCCTCGTGTTTTCACGCAGGCGCTCGGCGCCTTGCCGCTACTCTCGGCCGCAGCTGCAGGGCTGCTTCTGCTCTGAGCAACTCTCGCGCCAGAGCTTTGCTTTCGCTATATTAGTGCAGCGTCAGTGCCTGGGGACCCCGCCCAGCGATGCGGCAGCCCGCAACATCGCCCGTCGCCCTGGGCCCTGGCACAGCAAATTCAGGCCGAAGCATGCTCTTTCAGCGCAGCAGCAGCAGCGCCAGCAGCAGCGGCAGTGCTGTAGGGCGGCATTTTTGACTATCTTTTCGCCCCCGGCCCTTCGGCTCGCTCGGGCATTTGTCGCGGCAGGGGTGGCGCCACCAGCTGCTGCTGCAGACTCGGTCGGGCGCATCGGGGTTGCTGCCGTCATCCAGAAGCCGCATGCCATGTGGGCATCGGTGCACAATTTTTTTGCGGCACCGCACCTGCTACTACCTTCGCCAAGCGCGCGGCTCGCGTGCCGCGGCTGGGGAAGACCAAACGCCTCCTCCTGCTGGTGCCACCCGCTGCCCCTGCTCAGAATGAGCGGGGTCGCAGAGGTGGCACCAGCACGGCTGAGGCACCGCATCGCACCAGCCATACTAGCCGCAGCCGCCTACATCCGGAATCGTGCCCAAGTCGTGACCCTCGGCCGGCACAACATCACTAGCCGCATGGTTTGCGTCGGAACCTATATTCTAGCTTGCTCGTGGTTTTCTCACGCTCCCTCCGGGATTCATGATCTTATGATTTCGTACTTGCCACTGGTTTCGAGTGCGCTTGTTGGTTTCGAGTGCGCCAGTGCTTCTCTTTGACGTGTACTTCCGCATGGCGAGCGGGCGGCGGTCACTGCCGTCCGCTGCATAAGCCATGATGTCTACATGGGGGAGTATGCGGGTACTGTAAAGGGGTGGGACAGGACTGCCCTTGCTGGGCTTCGAAGGCTACTGACACGATGTGTTCAGTCCTGTCTGTTTGAAGCGTGTTTCGGTGCGCAGTCTGTAACCGCAATTTCATAGTCCGACATCCAACATCGCTGATGAGCCGCCGCCGCCGCCGCCGCCGCTTCTACACCAGCATGTTCATGCTTTCATGCAGCAATTAGGAGAACATCCTCAGTTCTGCTGAGTGATTGGGTACTTTACCTGACTGATGGTGTCGTCATGCTCAGCCAGCTGTCTTCACTACACGTGGCTGCTGTGACTGACCGGCTTCTGTGGCCTCTTCTCCGCACAATTGGCCTTTGAACACTTCGATAGACAAGATCGTAACTTTGTTGGTCTGCAGCCACTGCCTCGGTGTGCACCTGCAGCTGGGCCACATGTCGAAGTGTTGACCGGTCTGTCTAGCGTTTGGGGGTCGCGATGCGCTCTCGCATGCCCTGTTGGATCGTCCTTGTTGCATCGCTCGTTTACCTTCTGCATACGGTAGCAGCGCAGAACGGTGCGGCGCTCTGTGCAACGGGAGGGCGATGCCTCGGTTCCATCAGCAGCGCCTGCACCTGTTCAGCTAGCAATGACGCAGTGGTGAGTACAGCAACCTCGTATCAATATGAAGTTCAACATAAAGTGATTGCGTACGCAAGATGGCGCGCTGTCTTGTTGTGCGCGGCGCACCCACACATGACGGCGGCGCGCAGTATCCTGCAGGCTTGGTTGTATGACTGCATCCACTTCTTTCCGAGCGCAGTTCTGCGGCAGCGTGTGCCGCAGCGCATGGGGCAGCACGGACGTCCTCGGTGAGTATGCGGTGCCGGCAGCGGCCACCCCAACTCGCTTTGCAAATTCGAAGTGCTCCCAAATGCCGGTTTCCAGCTTTTTGGCTGCAGCATGACCCTGACGCTTGTCTTTCGCAGACTGCGTGGTACTGGCGGGCAACGACACAGCCGTGCAGGCAAGGCCGCTGTTCGCGCCTGCTGTGCCTGTGCTTGCACACCATGGCGTCATGCACTCTGCCGCACACTTCCGCACACCGCTGCAGCGTCCTGGATGTCGACCACCCCAAATCCTTCAAACAACGTGAAATAGCAAAAGTCATGCGCGCAGGCGGTGCTGGCGCTGACAGAAAATTGCAACTCGCGGGCGCTGTCGCCAGCGGGCTCGCCGCTCTCAGGCAGCTACCAAACAGGTACGATCGCACACGCTTGCTGACGCATTCACCCTGATGCTGCGGCCTGCGCAGCTTTCTGAGATGCAGCATCAAAGATACAGCATCAAAGCAGCCATCAGACGGCGGATGAAGCCTTGTCTGGACACAATTTGGCAGCCATGTTGACCCCAGCACCTTACAGGATGCAGTATCATCACCTCGCCGAAAAGTGTAACAAAGTCAACGAGACCGAGATCTGAACCAAGAGCATCTGTTCTGGTGTGCAGACGTGGAGGCTGACCTGGGCTGCCTGTCGGATGTGAGCTTCGAATCGGCGGCGGCACAGACGTGTCTCTCTGGCGCATCCACTAGCAGCTGTCCTTCCAGCTGCTCTGGCCTGCTGGGGCGGGTAAGACTCTGCAATGCGGAAACGATTTCAGACACATACTGTCTGTGAACCATGTCCTTTGCAGTGTTTGCACAAGTGCTTGTCACTCCTGCAATCCCGTGTTGCGCGCGCTGGCTTGCCCTGCACAGGAGGCATTGCTTGTGGATCTGCCTGCAATACAATGGGTGGCCGGCCCCTCTTTGCATACGAACCCGGACATGCAGACTGAGCGCAAGCTGCTGCTGCCGCAGATACCCAACACCTGCAGGACGAGCATCGAGGGCAACTCGCTCTTCGGTGGCCAGTTGTGAGGCGCCCCTCCCCTCTTTGTTCACATTGGCTGGGTCTTGCCATCACGCTGACTCTGAGCGCGCACAGCTGTGTTTCAGGCGTAACATCCAGTCCATCTGCTGCTTGCGAAGCAACATGCTCATGGCCTGCCACATTTATTAGCGCCCATTCGGCCTCGGCTATGACCGGCACACCTCTGTGCACCGCGCAGCTCGCTGCTGTTCAGCGCCTGCAATGTCACCGCCAACGCGACCGCCGCGAGCACGTCCGATGTGGCGGTCGTGCCGCCGCCGCCGCCAGCCGGCATCATGAGGGCGCAGACACAGGGCGCCGCACGTGGCGCGAATGTCGGCATGTGGCTGCAGGTGAGGTTACTTCAGTGCCGCTGCCTTTGGCAGTGACCACCAACAGTTCATCTGCCTATGTCGCAGTGGCTGCCCATGCTTGGCAGCTTGGCAGATGTTCACGGACGATCAGCAGTTGTGACGCTGTGCATGTGCAGCCTTGCAAGTCGGCAACGGGAGGTGCTTGTGTACTGAACCATAGGCGCGGCGGCATGCCTTGGGTAACCGTCGTGACTCTCTGATATCTGCAGGTGCTGCTGGGAGCTGCGCTGCTGTGTCTCGGCGCCGCATGGTAAGAAAGTTAATGGGCATCTTATGCTGCGAGGCAGAGCTTGCAGTACAGTGCTGCAACGTGCGGTCCCAGGGTTTGGGGACAAGGCGACCGAGTTTCAGCGGCATGGACGGACGTGACATGAAGCTTGCGCTGCTGGATGCATTCTCGCATGGGGACTGGAGGATTCATTGAAACGGAACTTATGAACCTGCGCAATTGGCGCCGAACACAATAGGACTTCCCTAGTTTGCAGTTTATGTGTAGCTTTAATGTAAAGACCACCGTAGTCACGGGCATGAGTCGCGGATGATTAGCATTTAGCTGTCCGCGAGCTGTTTTGCAAATGTCACGGGCGAGTCCGCGATTAGGCCAGAAAATTCGAATCTTCCGAGAAAATGCACCAAAAAATGCAAAACTCGACCCAACTTTCGCCTATTGTTCCCAAAGCGTGCGAATGGTGTGCAATCGATCATTTGCTACGTTTCCGATGTCGTGCGCTATGTGAAAGAGCCAGAATGCGCCTTGTTTTTACTTAGCGGTAAATCCGGCGGCAGAGCTGCGACCGCTTCTGAAAATGAGTCGCGGATGACAATATCACGCCACTTTCTCATTGAGTCACTCGCGGTCACTCGCGGATCGACAAACATATGCCCGTGACTACGAGCATTGTTGGGTGTGCGCTTCATCTGAGCGTAGACGTTGATAGTCAAATGAGTGGAAAGATTTGTCGGATACCCAAAGTCAATGATCTACGATTCTCTCACACACTGAGTGGCTGATAGCCAACCATTGGCTGTGCAATCAAGTTCTAATGACTCGACATTGCAAAGCAAAAAATGCTATCAAAACACTCCAAAGCGCCTCAACATCGTATCGCGGCATTCACAGCGGCTGCCATCCAAGCATGGTGCTCCATGGCCATCCGAGTTCCGGAGCATCCTCGTGCTGTATGGCAAAGAGCCGGAAGCCACCCTGCAAGAACAAACACGCTCGTTATCTCTCGGGTTTAACGCTTTGCATGACCGTGGGCGGGTCGATCTGGACCCAAGTGTTTTCTAAAGCTCTTCCTGCCAGAGCCATCTGCCACAGGATGCAGCTAGTCTCCAGGATTCCAGCCAAAATCCTGCCACTCGAAAGGGGCTTAAACAATTCTATCTCACCTCGTAACCGCGGGACTGGTCGGCGATGCCGCCGTCGCGCAGCAGCGGCACCACGCCCTGCATCTGCAGCGCCAGGCGCCGCGCCGCCAGCTGTTCCAGAAAAGCGTCCAGCACCTCCTGCGGCAGTGCCATTGGTCGATTGGTTTGTCAGTGCAGACGATCTGGTAACCCCTGAACCCTACAAAACCACTGGACATGCTGAGTACCCAGGCACGCCAGTGCATGCTCGGTTGCAAAGGCGGCAGCCGCGTGTAGCACAGGTGGCAGCAGGTACACAGCCAGGACTGCCGCGCTCGTGTGGCGCCTTCCATGCAGCTGCCAAAGCAGCTACACCCTGCGCAATGATTACCAGGTATCACTCCACGCAGGCCAGAAGGCGCGGCGCCAGCCAGAAGCCAGGATGCACCTGCTCGCGGATGGGGCAGCACAGTAGCGCGCGGCCGGACGGCGCCAGGTGGCGTGCGATCGCCGCCGCGAGGCCCGCGACATGGCGGCGCTCATACGCCACGTCGCTGCCTATGATGACCTGCATGCGGCGCGGCGCGAGGGCTGGTGAGCCAAGGCAACCTGTTGCTGTGGATGCGGGGCTAGACGTCCCCACGGCGGATTGCTGCAGGGGGGCAATTGAAGCACGATGCAAAGCAGCGTGGGGCTCGCCGCCGCACCTCCAGGCAGCCTGCAGCATCCACACTTCTGGCGGAGTGGCTGATGTGTCAGGTCTCCGGCACCCACCTCGAACTGCGCGTCCGCCGCCAGGTCGGGCGGGCCGCCGCTCGCGGCCTTGGCTCCGCCGGCCTCACCGCACCCGTCCGCTGCAGCGCCGGCTCCGGGCGCCGCACCGCTGCCCGGCTGCAACGGCGGCTGAGCGCCGTCCAGCATCGCGGCGGCGTCACCCCAGTCCAGGCGCCTGACGCTGACAGCGTCCTGCACCAGGGAGATGAAACACCCCTACATCCGGAATTCTGCTCCCATTTACATGCAGCGTTGCGACGGCGTTCCCAATCCAGGCGCCTGGCGCTGACGGCGGCCTGCCAAGAGGATTGAAAGCTTGGAATGGCAACAAATTGCGCCCATTGGGGCTGCTGCTCAGCAGCCATCGAATCTTGGCATGTGAGTGACGGCTCGGGGGCGGTTCGAGTCCTGCCACATATCTGTTGAAACCGACTTCCCTTGGACACCTAGAGATCTGCCTATGAGACTCTGCTGTCGCATTAACTTCGAGCTGCTTCAGGTGCCAGGACCGGCCCAAAAGAGTGCTGCATGCAGTCGAGCAGTCGAGACCGCACCCAGTCCCAGCTTTTGCCGCCGCCAGGCTTGTTGGCATTGCCGCCGCCGCAGCCGCCGCCGCCGGCACCACCGCCGGCAAGGAACTCATCCAAATCGTCACATCTGTCTGCATCCTCTGGATCCCAACCGGCAGTACCGGCATTGGCGCCGACCTCTGCGGAATCCGCTCTGTGTGCCTCCTCTTCTGCAGCGGCGTGTGCAGCTGGCTGCCGCGGCGCTGACGGGGCATCGCTCGATTGTCGCCCGGCGTCGAGCGCCGCCGTCGCCTCCACGGAACTCCGCAGGCACCGCAGCACAGGCGCCTCATAGTCCGTCAGCGTGACCTGCAGAGCACAGAATCCACCCAAGTTTGGGATCTAGCGTTGGGGGCTTGTAAACCTATCGCTGCCTCGCACGCCTCCACGGCGCAGCTCTGCGTACATCACGTGCGCGGCGAGCTGGCGCTGGGGCGCTGCAGATGCGCGAGACACCAGCACACCAGGTGGACATGTGTGAAAGCTGTGAAGCACACTAGGCGCGGGAGAAGCAATTTGCCTGCAGCTGCACAAACATAGGAGACTGCGCTGGCCGCACCTGTACGGCGCCGAGGCGCGCGGCCAGCAGCCCCGCCAGGGGGTCTGCTTTGCGAGCAATACCATGGGCACATAGATACGAATTCTCATATGTGCGGCGGCAAACTGCTAGCCCGACGCCGGCGCCCACCTCCAGCACGCCGCACGCAACGGCCCGCCACCAATGCATACTGTGCAATCGAACAAAAAGGGGGTGACTGCGCTAGCGGCACCTGTGCGGCGCCGAGGCGCGCGGCAAGCAGCCCCGCCAGCCCAACGCCGGCACCCACCTCCAGCACGCTGCGGCCCGCGACCAGCCGCGGCGCCGCCACCAGCGTCCGCGCCAGCGCCTGCGACAAGACGGCCAGTTTGTTCTTGCTGCAATTGGTTCCTGCAAGATGCCTTTGCAGCTCCAGATTCTCCAGCACGCTGCGGCCCGCCACCACCGCGGCGCCGCCACCATCGTCCGCGCCAGCGCCTTCAGGACACCCCGACAACGTAATTCTTCTTCAGGTTGTTGCTGCAATCCGTTTCTGCAAGTTGCTGTTGGAGCTCCAGACTCCAGCTTCGGGCAGACACCCTATGTTCCGGTGTTTTTGGGAAACACAGTATCACTGCAGGGCATCAGGGCTCACCTGGGCGGACAGCCACACGCGCGCGCCGAGGCCGTCGCCCAGCGCTCCCTCGCACACCGCGACACTGGTCCCGCCATACTCGAGCACCCGGGTCTGCACAGCCGCGGATGCCATTCATGATTGCATACTGACTGTGCTGCGACGACTGCACACCTGATTGGCCCTGGTTCTAGACAGCTTGGCGATGCCTGACGAGCCAATTGCAGACGGGCCATGCAGCCTGGGTGGGGGAACAGACCATTGATGGCATCGCGGCCGGGCCGCTGCAGGCGGCTATGACTCGTGCTGCAGAGTTCTGCATGTCCTCATCATCTGGTGGCCAGGAGATGAGTTTGGCTCATCAGCTCACATGATTGTCGAATGGTTAGTCATGTCCAGCTATACCATATGCATGAGGTGCTGGGCATCTTCGCGTCAAGCACTGCCGCTTGCCTGTGCGCTTGAGCAGGCCTGTCAAGACGGGCACCGCGCCTGCCTCACGAGCCTGCATAAGCAACATTGCTATTCGTTGAGTCCGCCAATTTGCAAGCGGTAGTGTCACATGTTTCACCAGAATGCCATCGAAGAAGTACGTGCAAAGTTCGCCGGTCAAAGGGCATGATAGCAAGGGCATCAGCCCCACCTCCTCGGCATAGGCGTCACGTTGCAGTACCCAGTCCTCGAGCTGCTGCAGTGCTGCCCGCTGCCTGCGACGCATGCAGTAATTCCATCAATGCAATGTGACGCCGCCGTGGCAGCCAGGGTATGGGTGCAATCCAGCGGGCAGAATCATGCGGCAAGCCGTCAGCTTTGCGGAAGCTGCTCCGTGAGTTTCAGTGTTGATCCATTGCTGTCGCACTTTGAGGACTCGGGCGCGCTGATGGCCGCCAGCCAGTCGCCAATCCGCTCGGATGCAATGAGCGCCTCTATGAAGGCGCCTTCGTCGGCCCTCGCCATGATGATTCAGAGCTTCTGCATCGCCCCATGGGGCGTTCTGAGCAGTGCAGCGATCAGCGAGGGCGAGAAAATGCACGGGCTCAGAACATTCAATTTACAAAATGGAGCTGCTATTGTGCACTGATTTATGGGTTTGCAACACACTCAGAGGGTTTGCACCACACTCAGAGGGTTTGCAACACACTCAGAGGGTGCAACACACTCAGAGGGTTTGCAACACACTCAGAGGGTTTGCAACACACTCAGAGGGTTTGCAACACACTCAGAGGGTTTGCAACACACTCAGAGCGTCAGCTCACGTCCTCGCAGAATCGTCCTTGTCTGTTCATACCGACCAGCTGCTGCAGCAGTGGATGCCACGGGACGAGCGCCTGCAGATTTGCACTTCGCATCGTGGCTCAGCATTCCTGAGGCTCGGTGCGGTGCTTATGGTCTGTGGCGGCATGGGCCTACTAAGCTTGTTCGGCTGCTTCAGACGCCGCGACAAGCGGCCAAAGAAACGCGATGAAGACACCGCTAATCCAGCCTACCAGGTGCGTACGCCACTTCCCATGCGGACGCCACTGCTGCGCCACTGCTGCGCCACTGCTGCGCCACTTCCCATGCGGACGCCACTGCTGCGCCACTGCTGCGCCACTGCTGAGCCACTGCTGCGCCACTGCTGCGCCACTGCTGAGCCACTGCTGCGCCACTGCTGCGCCACTGCACATATCAAGCAATTGCCAGCAGCAGAAGCTTGATGATGAAGGCAGAGAGAACTTTCAATGGCCCTAACGCCAAGACAAACTCTTGTACAGGCCCTGAGCAGTGCGGATCAGGCACCGCCGGCCAGGTCTGCTGCGCCAGACTGTCCACTGGCCGGCGCCGCCACTCAGCAGTCCCCACTGCTGCAGCCCCTGTGCAGCGGCGATGCCGACAGCGGCGACGTCGAGCAGCAGCCGTCCGCATTGCTGGCAGCCGCGCCGCAGCAGCACATAATGCAGCGGCCACCACTGCAGCGGGCGTCGGCTGACACCGCTGCGACACCTGCGGGAGTCGCAGCCTCCCGGCCCTCCGCAGTGCTGTACACACCCAGCCCGGAGTCCGCAGCCGTGCCGCACGAGAAGGCGTTGCGATGGAGCAACACGCCCTTCGAAGTCAGGTGGGCGCATGGTGTGTCGTCTCAAAGCGTCTCGCACTGCATTCTCCAGATTCTATTAGAAGGGTGCAGCCGTTGTCTTCCGCTGCAGCTCATTAAACAGCTGCATGGGCCCAAGCTTAAACTGAACGACGCCAAGAACGCAGGCTCGAGCGGGAGATGGCAAGCCAGGCGGCGTCAGCAGCGGCAGCTGGCAGCCAGGACGCGGCAGGCAAGGAGAACGTGCCGACGCTGGATGCAGCAAAGACGGAGCAGCAAGGCAGCCATGCGCAGGGCAGCAGCCCGAAGCGGCAGCTGGCGTCCGCATGGGACTCGCTGTCTCCTGCAGCCGCGCTGCCGCAGCAGCGCACGCCGCTGGCCGCACCGCCGCAGCTGCCGCCGCCGACGGCGCCCGCATCGGTGTGTTTGTGTGCACTAATAGCTGCGTCGACATCCGATCCATGCAAGACGGTTCCGAGAGGGCAGGTATTTTGGGAATGTTACAGACTCATCTCTCCACATCGCATTGCAATCCCGCACTGCTGTGTGCTTCTGCGAGTGGGTCTCAGAACATCTGAACAGTGACCGTACGGTTCGAGTGTTGATGATGCTGTGCTGCAGGCCAGCACGCAGCGGTCGGCAGCGCAGACGGTGTGCTCGACACCGGGCCTGAGCCAGTACTCGTTTGTGGTCGCGGCCACCCCCACCGGGCTGCACACGCCGCAGGTGCGATAACGTTTGCAGACTGGGAGCATGTGGCATGCATGTCTCGATGTGATCAAGGTCTTTCAGGAAGCTGGAACTAGCTCTCGCAGTGCCGCCATTTGCCTGTCGTGCTGAACCAGCACGCACAAGCCAGCATGCAGTCGCTGGCGGGAGCCACGCAACAGACAGCAGCAGAAGCGGCAGCCAGAGACAGAGCACAGTATGCACACGCACGTCTTCACAGATACGCTATCTACTCGAGCAATGCGGAGCATTTTGTGGCGTTGCAGGTGGCGGGGTTAGACAACAAGGTGTCCAAGTACGGCGAGGACCAGCAGCTGGCGCCGCACCACACCCCCTTTGCTGAGCGGTGCGCGTGGGGGGGAGGGGGGGGGGGGGGTCATCGACAGGGCTAGCCATCGAGTGCAGACGTGATCAGCAACAGCAGGAAGTATGCGGCAGATGCAAGCGTGGCTCTGCCTCGGTGTCCGTCTGCCAGGAGCTTGTAGGTTGACGTTGCGTTTGAGCCTGCTATTTTGTTTTACAGGGTGGAGCGGGAGGTGAAGAAGGAGGCGCGTTTCCGCAAGCGGCTGAGCGACGGCATCAGCCGCCGCAGCAGCCTGGCACCGTGACTGCGGCGATGCCTTGAGGTTCTGGAGGCCATTTCTTAAGTAGAGGGTTATCCAGAATCGGACTCCCTTCAGGTTTAGAAGACACACAAGGAAGCAACAGATCGGACATGCTGCCCTCTGACACGCTGCCTTGTACGTATACATGTCCATGTAAGAGCTTCCTTTGCCTTCGTTCCGTTTCATGCTCTAGAGTGTCCATGCCCACTCGCCAGGCTGAGCAACATTCTTTGCAGAAAGTCCTCGAGATGTTGGCTCACAAACAGAAAGAAAAATCAGCCGACAAGTCTGACAGGACGCCTGACACAACTAGAAAACGCTGCAGCATCAGAAGCCGCCGTAACCACCGCCACCGTACCCGCCGCCACCACCGCCGCGACCCCGGCCGCGACCGCCGCCGCCGTAGCCTCCGCCGCCGCCCCCGGCGCCCTGGTTGGGGCAGTCCCGGCTCCAGTGGCCGGTCTGACCGCACTTGAAGCACTCGCCGCCGCGACCTCCGCCGCCTCCGCCTCCGCCACCTGTTCAGCACATGTTGAGGCTTCTCAGGACCTCAGCATGGTTTAAACTATCGTCGCATCTATCAGCTTCAGACAGTACACAAGTGCATGACTGAAGCTAGTACAGGTGTCATCACGCAGGTCGTAATCCAGTAGCAGCACTTCAGCGTTTACAGGCTCAGTGAATGGAAAAGTCGCACCGCCGCCAAAGCCGCCACCACCACCGCCTGCACCGCCGCCGCCACCAAAGCCGCCACCGCCGCCGCCAGCACCCTGGTTGGGGCAATCTCGACTCCAGTGGCCGGGTTGGCCGCACCTGCCACCAGGTGTTGAAGGGCGTCAGCAAACGATTACGACCCCCAGACGCGCTGCCCTCATGGATGAGCCCCACGCGGAATTGCATTGCCAGTGTGCAGTGCTGCCCACCATCAGCACGATGCACCATTGACTTGCCGGTTCCAGCTCATTCGAGGCAGGGTGCTCCACGGCTCACTTGAAGCAGTCGCCGCCGGCGCCGCCGCCGGCGCCGCCGCCGCCGCCGCCGCCGCCCTGGTACTGGCCCACGTTGGTGGCGCCGCCCATGTTGGGGCAGTCTCGGCTCCAGTGGCCGGTCTGCCCGCACTTGAAGCAGGCGTCGCCGCCGCCGCCGGCGGCGGCAGCACCGCCTGCATTGCCGTCAGGGGCAGGCGCCTGGAAGCCGCCGCCGCCATAGCCGCCGCCTGCAAATGCACCAGTGGGGCACACATGAGGTGTATGGGGAGATGGGCAGAGCCTGCAGAAGGCATGCCATGCATGGAGAAGACATTGAACAGGCAGCTGCGCGTCAGGTCGTCTGCGGGCGGCCACGTACTCCTGCTGGGTGACTCCCAAATAGTACGCAACCAGCACAAGCCAGAAGATCCAACGCGCGGACAACAGAGGGCACGACACCTGGCTGCGACAAGCCAGCAAAATCCAGTTGGCGAATAACACCTTCGCCGCCGCCGCCGCCGGCTGGCCCAGCGCCGCCGCCGCCGTAGCCGCCGCCGCCGCCGGGCGCGCCGCCGCCGCCGCCGCCGCCAAAGGCCAGGTTCTGGCGCGCCGGCGCTGCTGCGGGTAGCGGCTGCATGATGGGCTCGCCGACTTGCAGCTTTGTGATGTAGTCAATCAGCACCTGCGGGGGCAACGCTAAACCAACATGACACGCAGTCACCAGCCGAGTCAGCTGAGCTGAGCTATGACTCCACCTCCACTGACAGCAGGATATGCAAGGCATGACAGAGTTCAAATGTTGCATGCAAGCGTCTCACTGTAAGGTCGCAGACCGCTCGCCAGCAGCACAGCTACCACCGGGCTGCAGAGCGCGAGCGCATCCAGCAGCAGCACGCATCCGCTAGCTTCTGCGGCAAGGCGATGCCAGCTTTGCAGTAGATCCTGAGGCACTGGACCTCAAAGTGAGGCAGTGAGGAGTGAAAGGCGTACCCCACTCTCGGTGGCGTAGTCGAGGGGCTCGGTGTTACGAATGGACACCTTGACGCGCGTCTCGTCGTTGTACGTGTCCTCCGCCACCTTCAGCTTGAACAGCCGGTCCTGGAAGTTTGCCGCCTGCAGCACATACCGGTGGCAGGGTTTAGGGTGCACAGCTTTCAGATATGGGCATGATCACTCGTTCAGGTGTCCCACGCCAGCTTTGGCTTGGACAGCCAGCCCAGGAAGGTGGCGGCCTGCGGGGTTGGGATTGGTCAGGATTAGGCATTGGTCAGGATTAGGCAGAGTTTCAGGACTCAGGGAGCAAGCAGCGAATGCGCATGTAGGATTCGACAGGGCTGTTGCTGGTGCGTGCATTCCGCGTCCCGTCGATTCTTTCCTGACATCGGCATGGCGACCTCAAGTCCGCAGCAGGCCCCCTCACCGGGAATGCAGGCACTGGCATATAGTAACTCATTGGAAGCAGGGGGAAATGGGCAAGGTGGTGCGCGCCTGCACGGCGGAGTCAAAGGCGGGCGAGCCCTCCAGTTCCTTCAGCTCCTGCGCGGTCATGCCCATGATCTGGTGCCCACTCTCCTCGAACGACGTCAGCCACTGCTGCCCGGTGTGGTCCTGCATCGGGAAACACGGAAGGGGTAAGCCCCAGATGGAAGATGTCCCAAAGAGCAGGTGCCACGGAAAGTGTGCCGGCCTTGGCGCCTGCTGCAGAGGCGTATTTCGATGCCGTCATGGAAAAGCCATAGCACTGGGCAGAGGAGTCTGCAGTCGAAAACACAAGTCCCAAATTGTCACTGCGAGCAAATGTGCACAAATGGGGCCCCACCTGAGCGGTGACTGCCAGAACGTAGCGCCACGTCGGCTGGCAGGACCCCTGGCACCGCTCGCACCACCTGCATTTTGCGGCGGCGAGCCGTGGAGGATGTGCAGGTATACTTCAAACGAAAAGCAGGCAGAATACGCCCAGAATGCTGACACTGCTGGCTGCGTGAACACATGGCACTAGCAAGGCACACAGCAGGTGCGACTGGACGTCAGCGTGTGGGAGCAATCAGCCACGGCACATTCAGGCGGGATGCTGAGAGCGCACCAGCTGCCGCTGCCGTTGTCGGTGCACTTCTTGTTGCACGGCCGGCCGGCGTACTGCAGCGTGCAGGCGGGGTACGACATGTTCTCGTTGCGCACGAAGGTGATGGTGCCGTTGATCTGCCCGACAAAGTGCACGAGAATATTGGGTTTGGGTTTTGAAATGTGTTCACCAGGGGACAAAATCATTCAGTCCTCCACCTTCTGGGATCGATCTGTTCATGAGATCAGCATGATCCGGATGCCTTGAGCATCATCAGCAAGGCTGTCTTCAGATCAACGGATCAGAGACGTGCCGCAGCTTGGAACCCAAAGCGGCTGTTCGGAAGCACACACCAGGACGGAAGCAGGCGCCCAGCAGGGTGCAGGAACCTCGACAGGTCAAAAACCTCGACAGACCAACTGCACGGTGCGCGCACCAGGATCCACGCGGGGCCATGAGAGCCGAGGCCCTCGTCCTTGATGGTGGTAAAGGTGCAGCGGCGGTCCGCGCGGCCGCCGCCGATGCCGCGCTCGGACAGCGCTGTCGCGGTGGCGTCGGCGCCGCCGTTGTCGTACCTGGTATACACACGGTCAAGACTTCGAAACAGCACTCCAGACCCAGGCCTCTGCGGCCACCACCTCGTTTCCTGCCTGCAGCGCAGCAAGCGCGCACCAAGCGGGCTTGCCCTGTGACCACAGAATGCATTACTCAGCGTTCACAATGCAGCCCCGCAGTGCGCCGGCCTCCGCAGAGTGTCCTGAGGCTAGGCCTTTTCGTAGGGCCAATGTTCTTGAAGGTCAGGTGGTCAGCTCTGAAAGTCGGAGGTCTCGGAAAGACATGAAACAAAAGTCTCGCACCAGGCGCGCAGCCGGCCGGCGGCGGGAATGTCGGGGTGGACCTGCACGGTGCTGGATGCGCTTTCATAGAGAGGCGTTCTGAAGATCAGCTTGGAGGCCAGAGGTTTCGGAGGGGCATAATTCGCACCAGGCGCGCAGCTGGCCAGCGGCGGGGATGTCGGGGTCGACCTGCACGGTGCTGGAGTTGAGCGTGGACAGCGTCTTGCCGTTGAAGTCGCCCACACGGCAGTCCTTGACGGCGACAATCGGGTGCCGCCCTGCCTGTACCTCCGCCTCCAGCATCGCCCCCGGGTCGCCCACGAAGTCGCCCCACAGCGTCAGCTGCAGGGGGCGCGAGCAGGGCTTCAGGGAGGTTATCATTGGAGGGTGCGACACCGTGGTGCAGCAAGGGACCGATTGAGGCAGCTGCGCAGAATGGTGCCCAACATTGCAGCGTTGGGTGAGCCTGCGCGGAAGCGAACCAGCACCTTGAGGACACTGTTGCTGCGCCACCCGAAGTCCCCCAAGACCACTCTGACTGGGAAGCGCCCCGCATCCCCGGGAAAGTGTCCATGCCACACAGCATCAATTGGAGGCGCACTTGCGCGTTGGACATCAGCTGCAACGCGGGCGCACCTCGACGGTCTTGTTGGAGGCGTCCTTGAGGGTGACGCTGCGCTTCTGCGCATCGGTGCCGTTCTTGAGCTGCAGCTGGAAGGGCTGCTCGCAAGCGTGCACCACGCCCAGCACGTCCACGTTGGTGCGCGCCGGGATGGCCTCGATCTCCTCGATGCGCTTGAACTGCGGGATAGAGAAAAGTTAGCCAGCTGTAGAAGCGTGCACCACGCCCAGCACGTCCATGTTGGTGCGCTGCCAATGGCCTCGACCTCCTCGATGTGCTTGGTGTGCGGGAGACAGGTGACAGAATTCGAAAGGATAGAGTCAATGTGGATAGTCATTGTGGAACAGGAGATAGTCAATGCGGATAGAGAGTCAAGTTAGATGGTCCGTCATTGTAGACGGTGTGTTTCTGATGTTTTCTCAGCGTCACAGAGCTTCACAGGTGCACTAGGCAAAGTGTCTGGCAGCAGTCGCATAAACAGACAAAGCAAACTTGCGAAACGGCGCACGTGATACTGGATGGCGGGGATGGCGGCGGTCTCGTCGTCCTCGGGCACAACGGTGATCTCCGACGCGTTCTCCAGCGTGATCTCGAACTCGTGGTGCGTCGTGTTGAAGCCCTGCACACAAAACAGTGATCACAAGTTCAGACCCGCACACGCAACACAAGCCGCCTCAGATGACGACCAAACGTTGAGATTCGGGCCTGGACCTGGGCTCGCATGCATGTGGCACCGGGCATGTGGCGCTGAGCAGCCAGGTGGTCTTCAGAGCTTGCTGGCTGCGCGCGCAGGTCTGCAGGAGGGCTGAGAGTCAGACAGAGTTTTACGACGCACCCCGGGCCGCCGCTTCTTGATGCTGGCCTTGGTGAGCGTGATGATGACGCCGCGCTGCACGATGGGGTCCCACTTGTCGGCGGCTTCGTTGAAGCCCGTCACCGCTATCTCGCCGCCCTCCGCGTCCAGCAGATTGAAGCCTGCAGGTGACGAAGCAATCATGAAAGCAGGTTCATGTTGAGAGCAATCTCGCCGCACTCCGTGTCCAGCAAGTTGAAGCCTGCAGTTGAGAGATGGAAGTGACTGCAGGTTTCGGGTCAACAAGCCCAGACACCGCTCGCCGCTTCCCGTATCCAGCAGGCGAAACCTGCAGTCGAAAACGTAAGGTTTGGAGAGGCGAACCGACTGCGGGTTTGCTGTCGGCAAGACCGGACATCACTCTTGGTGTCCAGCAGGTTGATGCTTGCAGTCGAAGCAGTAATTATTGAAGCAAACAGGAATCGAACCAACGCTACCCTTTGTCGCGATCTTGGCGCCATCCACGTCCACAAGTTACATACACCCTGCTCATTGATGACAGGCCCCACTCCAGATTTCACACCCTCGCAGCCAGAGGTCGTTGCCGCAATGCCGTCCACACCACCACTGTAGTGAAACTGACAGCACTGCTGTCCATCACACCGTTGCAGAAGCAATGCCGTCAATCACCCCTCGTGACTGTACGGTGACCCACTGCCAAATGCACATTTGCATGCACCATTGCCTCTGACACAACTGGACAGCGCCTCGGAAGACAATTGGCATGGAATTTGTGACGCACTAAAGACACGGCCCTCGCCGCGCGCATTGCTCCACGTGCGCTTGGGCGCCTTCTGCGTGACGCGTGCCTTGATGGTCCACCGGCTCTGGTACATGTTCAGCGCGCTGATGGGCACGAGGCGCGGCGCCGCCTGGTCGTGCGCGACCGGCGCGTTGGTCGCCCTGCGGCAGAGATGTGTACATGGCAGGTTGTGAGAAGCGCACGTCCGCTCGGGAGTAGGCTCTGACGATGAAATTGGCAGGAGTGAGAGCTGGGGCACAAACGTGCTGGGGCTCTGCCGGCAGTGGTGCATGCATGGCGCTCACTGCTGACCTGTGTTCCTGGACATTTGCAACCGCAACGGCTGCCGCCGTGCTCACCTGTAGTTGGGCATGGGCTTGTTTTGGCCGTAGCCGCCCGGACCGCCACCGCCGCCGCCTGCGGCGTTCTGGCCATAGCCGCCGGGCCCGCCATTGGGCTGACCGTACCCGCCGCCGCCACCGTTCGCGTTCCCGTAGCCGCCGCCGCCGCCCTGGCCGTAGCCGCCGCCGCCCTGGCCGTAGCCGCCACCATTCTGGACGCCGGCGCCACCCGCGGGCTGCGGCGCGCCATACAAGGGCTGCGCCGGCGCCGGCGCTGGGGCGGGCGCTCCGTACATGCCGCCGTTGACTGCGGCGCCGTTCGCAGCATTTCCGCCGCCATACCCATTGGCCTGCTGCTGTGGCGGCCCAGCCGGAGCGGCGCTATCTGGTGCAGCAGAGCATTGCCATGTCGAAAGCCCCTGCAGAGGTTCTTCGCCTTGCATGCTTCCAGGGGGCACAGTCCGGCCCAACAGCTGCTTCCACCGCATTCACTTCGGCTGCATGCACGTCCAGGAATGTCTCGATTCTGGTCAAGGGTGCAGCGCCCACCTGCAGCGCCGGTGTCAGGCACGCGCGATGGATTGGGGTTGCCGATGGGCTGGCTTATGCCCATGGGGGTCACGTTGAGGACGATGAGCACCCTGTGCAATGCCATGGAACATCTCTGTCACTCTGCAGGGCGGGATCAGCACGGCGGGTGCATCAGCCATGCAACGACCACCAGCATCGAAACAGTGCAGGCTGCGCAGAAATGCGCTGGGGGACACCACCTGGACGGTGGCAGTGCGCACCTGCTGTTGCTGACGTTGTTGGCGAGGACCTCGTCCACCTTGAGCACGGTGCCGTTGGCGATCTCGCCGCTGCGCACCATCTCGTTGAGCTGCGTCGCCATCATGACCTGCGCAAGCAGCGGAGGTTCTTTGGGGCCTGGCCAGGAGCAGCCTTGAACACTGGTGTCGCGTCTTGTGAAGGTATTGGACTGAGTGGCGTAGATGCTGGACCAGGCCAGGGTGCCGATTTTTCGACGTGACGGCTTTGCATTCGTGCAACACAGCGTGCACATGCATCAGATGTACATGCATCAGCGTGCACATGCGTGGTTTTTACCTGCACGTAATTCTCGCCATCCGACAGCGCCAGGCGGAAGCGCTCGCTGCTGGTGCCCGTGGTACTCAGCCGCTTGACACCTGCAGGAGCATGCAGTCAGGTGTCGCTATCGTGCACAAGGCCCTTGTGCACATGCCGTGAGCAGTGGTGACAGACCCACGAGGTCTCGTCAGTGACCACCATCTCACCAGGAGCCAGCGCTCAAACTTGAATTTAGCAAACTCGCACGCAGGCAACCAGGCGGGTAGGGGTGGTCACACTAGAGGCCCATGCATTCGTCTGAGCGCAGTGACAATTCACAACTGGTACCGTGGAGCAAGCAGGCAGCTTTTGCTGAATTGCAAGTGTGCCAACTACATGCGGGCCGTGCCAGAGAGCCGAACGGCACAGGGACTGCCATAAAGCTGGCCTTCCCTCTAAATTACACGTGACCAAAAGAGTGGTAATCGGTCAGCGTGCGCCAGCACTCACCCACACACTGCATAACTGGAGTGAGGCCAGTTTCGCCGCCGTTGAGGCGCTGGGCAGCGCCCTGGTCCAGCTGATACGCCATTGCGGCGCTTACCAGCTGGAGCAGGGGATGCGAGCGGCTGGGGAGTTGCGTAGCTAGCACCGAGCCTGTATTAGAAAGCACTCTGCCGTGCAAGCCTCGGTACGTCACTCGCGACTGGCGCTGTGGTGCCCTGCTGCTTTCACCCGCCAAGCTTACAGCACTGTCGATGTCTCAGGCAAACTGGCCTCTCGCAGGCTGTGGGAAAACGCATGGTATGAAACCATGCGATGCATGCTGTGCTCAGGGAGCGTACTCATGCTGCTCGAGGGTGCGTGCACAGCAAATGCTGTCATCCCCCGTGCCACATTGCAAATGTAAATAGGCCTATTTCCCCAACCAGTGGAACGAAAACCACGTCGTGGCGGGTTACCACGCAAATTTTACTAGAATGGCGATGCTCTCGGTCACGGCGACTGTGCCATTGATGTTACAAATGCCATGTGCGCAGTTAAAAGGAACAGGCAGCGGTTGGCGCAAAAAAGGCGTCATCATCAATGTGTATCAACCGCTGGTGGCGCATCAAAAGCTGACTTGAGTACCGGTGTCTTCTGAGGAAGTGCGGACCTAGGAACTGGAACCTGATAGACTAGACCGTGTGAACTACAGTGCATGTTGCACTGCAAACTTGAAGCCCTGCGTCGGCGCTTCAAAAGAATGGTTGGCATCCCATGCCGCCGCAAAAATGTTGCCGTCAACTCCCGGCAAATCTTCATTAATTGACAGCTGAAATTGGCCCCTGAACGAGATGCATCTTGCACGGCCGTCCGTGGCCGCCGTGTTTGACGTTGCTGGTGCGCTCCGATGAATGCTAGCGGCCAATTGCACGGATCAAATCATCATCGTCCTCATTGCCGTACAAGATGCGGTCGGCGACCTGCTCCATGGTGAGGACGTCCAGTCCGAACATCCATGCGTAACAGCCTGCAGCACGGTGTGAAACTTCTGAAATTGAGCATGTCTCTGCCTCGCAACATGTAGAAAGGCGTCTGTCCCTGCACTTGGTGTTGACCTCGATCACAGTGGGGGGCTGTGGTGCGTACCTGCATCCCTGGCGCCGTAAACATCGTTCCTGCGAGCAACGAAGAGTCCGCAGTTGTACAAGGACATTGCATGCATGCTCTGGCAATGGCATTGATAAGCCGCACACCACAAAGCGGCCACGAAAGGCAGGAAATATGCCCAGAGACGCGGGCGAGCGCAGTTCCCCTCTGCATAGTCCGATGCAGAGGGGAGCGCAGCGGGGCAAGCTCACCGGCGGTCGTCGCCGACGTGCACAGCCTCGCCGGGCTCGACGCCCAGCGCGTCGCAGGCAGTCTCGAAGATCACAGGGTTGGGCTTTTCCGCACCCACCTCCTGCAGGGGGTCGGAAACAGGTTGACATTGTCAGGCAAAGCACCGTTTGCTGACCCTAGCTGCGCTTGAGCGGGCAACCAACCAACTCCATCCAGTCAAACGCACCGCAGACACGATGATGGCGTCAAAGAGGGTGTCGAGCTGCATCGCCTTCAGCAGCGGCCGTAGCCGCGTGTCAAAATTGGACACCACCGCCAGCTTCACATCTGCGCAACAGAGACAAGCAATTCGGGAGAGGCGACAACATCCTGAGCACATTCTGTATTGGGTGCCTTACAGCGGCCAAGCTGTATCTCACAGCTGCATTGTCTGCTGTAAACAATTGCTCACTTGCGTCTCGAAGACGGGTGAGCGCTGCCACTGCCCGGGGCGCCACGGCCCAGGCCTCCTTCTCCGCAAAATAGGCGTAAATGTCCTCTGACAGCTGGTGGTCGGCGCAGCCAGTAGACTCTGTGACGATGAAGTGCCTGCAGTGGTGGTTTGCAGTCATCAGTTGTCGCGGTCATGCCAGCACGGTTCAAGTGTTTCAGCATAGGGCACATGCTGTGCAAAGCTGCGAGGTGCGCACGCACCAGAAATCTCTGCTGTCGCCGACGTATCTGCGCGCGGACTCGCCCCACGGTGTGTTGTACGCCCTGCAGGAACGTCACATTATAGAGAAATTGATTGTTCGCAAGACTTGCGTCTTGCAGCGCCACTGCAGATCGGCAATCGCCGTGCGCAGGACAGTGCAAGGCGATCATCCGCCATCTTACCGGCGGAAGCGGCGCAGGATGTCTCGCTCCGTCAGCTGGCAGCCGTAGTTCTTGGCGTTCCGCAGGTACACCTGTGTCACGGCACCAGCAGCATGATTATTAACGCAACATGTGCGAGCCACGCTGCGGGCCACCGTATGCCGCCATGCTTCGCAGTGACCAAGGTACGAGGGTCAGATTGTTCGACTTGCAGCACCGGAAGGCATGTGTAAGCCCATCAAGAAGTGGGAAATTTTCAGTACCTCGGCTGCAGGCTCAGAGGGGCTGAGCAGTGTGCCGGCTGCGTCGAGCAGCAGGGCCTTGAATCTAGGCGCCGGCAGGACCGTCACATCGGCGTGCGCCGCATCGTCCTGCTCGCACGGCAGTGCGGAGAAGCTGCGCGCTGCGATCGTCCGTACTGCTGTGTGTTTGAACGGAAGATGTGTTACAGCAACTGGCACGCGAGAGCTGCTCGATCGCAGGGCGCCCAGCAGGCCAAGCATGCTACAACGTCAGCGATTTGCCTAAACAAAATATCAAGCTGTACAAGTGCGCGATTGTGCTGTGCCGATGCGAAGCTGGATCATCGGCCCGTTGATCTTTTCACAAGGGGCATGGATGTCGTCGCAACCCCGTTTTCAGCAGAGCTCTCGGAGGCACAAACCGAGCCAACGGCATGGCCCCCACGACCGGCGAGAGCGTCAGAACTGCAGTCAAGCTGAATTTGATCCTGTTGCGAGCGTGTTCGGGGCTCTCTTATTCGCGGACAGCGGAAAGAAACGGCATCCGCCTGCTCCCCCGGCTTCCGGCTTCCGTTGCGATGGGGCGCGGTGCGATTGCCATCGGCGCGGTCCTGATCCTCGCCCTCTCCGGGGCGCCAGCCCAGTCCGCAGCCTCAGCCGCCGCATCAGCTGCATCCTCAGCCACGCCCGTCTCCAGCTGGGCGATCTTCGACCCGACGGCGTATGCAGGTCCACATGCAAGTTCGGTGCTCGTTCGTTCCGAGGTGCACCACGGACTTTTGTCTTCTCCATCGAATCCTGAGCTCCTGAAACACCTTTTAGTACGCTTGCAGGCTTTTCCAACACGCTGCAGGCGCAGTTCGTCGCGCTGCAGGCAAACTTGGGCTCGCAGGTCAGCAGCGCCATCAGCGCCAGCGGCCTGCCCACCGGCATCCTCAGCCTCGGCACCGGTGAGCATAGAATAGCCCCACTCTTGCATAAATATGGCTGAATGCAAAGCCTCGCAAATGTACATGAAGTGGTGGTGTCACAGCAGGCTTGTTGCCGATGCTGGCGGCAGTTTCTGCAGCCATTCTTCAGCTTCAAGCTTCCGTGTTGCAGTGATGAAATCTGATCGTGAGTGTTGCTGAAACTTGCGGTCCTGATCGTTATCAAATGTCCATTGCCGCAGAGGCGTCGCAGCTGGTCGCCGACATGCCGACGGTCCCGCTGACCGGCGACAGCCAGCTGGCCGTTTTGACAGATTCGCTGCAGCAGACCAGCTGCAGCCCGCCTGTCTACGTGCCACCAACTAAAGTGTGTGCGCGGCGCTCTTTGCAATGCAGGTCTTGCCATGCATGTGTGCATGTTGCTTTGCGATTCGAATATGAAGGTGGTGTTCCGTGACCGCAGGTGCCCACACAGTGCGTCGGTGCTAAGTTCACGTACACTATCAGGTGAGAGCCATGATCCAGCAGGATACGACAGTGTACAGGATACGAAAGCGTGATTGCCCCTCATATAACGTCACGTCAAGTGCCCTCGCTGAGACTTGATGCTTTCGCACGCAGCGGCGGTTACTGCGTGATCCAGGGCCAAAATGGCCCTGTGACATGCAAGAAGCCAACCATCACCCTGAAGGTAGGACTGCGAGCAAATGTATCTTGCACAGCACTCTCAATTGCTTATCGCCTTGCGCTGCCGAAGAACAGTGCACGAACGGCATGCACCTGTGGCTGACGCTTCCCACTTCAATGCAGACCGACTCTGCCTTCTGCAACCTGAAGTTCACGACAGCCACCCAGATCAAGGTGCGTCAATGAACGTCTTGCAACCGAAGAGTGACATGCCAGCACAGCACATCATGCGACTGCCCCTGCACACAGCCTGCGCATCGCCAGGCATGACATGTGTGCAGCCTGCACAGGCGGCTCATGCGTCACCATTGTGTCGGATTGGCGAACAGCCGCTATGCACAGCCTGTTCGGTGACAGGTACACGAGGCATGCCCATCTTTGATCGCCACCTTGACCTGCGCACTCTCGCCGTCTGCCCTGCAGGACGCGCAGTGCCAGTTCGTGAAGACGTTCGGAAACTCCACAGACGGCGCCATCTCCGGCGGCAAGCCGGTGACATACACGATCGCGGAACTGGTGGGCTCGGCGCCGGCGCCAGAGTCCAGTGGCGGCTCGGCGGCATCCGCCGCCGTGTCCAACGGCAGCAGCAAGCCCACAAAGCCCAGCAAGAAGCCGCACCGGAAGCCGAGCAAGCGCTCGTGATGGGCAGGATGATCGGGCGGCGGCGCTGCAAATTGTGCCTGGAGTTGCAGGATGAACTGCACAAAGATAGATCTTGCTAGATAGATGCGGATTGCAAGCTGCGAACACAAAATAATGTCCTCGCCGCTGAGTTGCATGTAGTAATGGGCTCTTGTCTGCCAACTTCGAGCGACTGCCGGCACACTTCTGGGCGAACTGTTGAGGTATCAGCAGGAATATAACTTGGTTACAGTAACGGTTCGCACACGCCAATCAGATCGCAAAATGGGTTGCCGCTGCCTTCCTTCAGACACCACTAGCACGGCAGGGCTCGCCCCCTACTGGCGGCTTCACCCGACCAGTTTAATTCGCATGCATGGTCTCCTCCTGCTTTCCACTGTCTCACCACGTTCTCCCAAAACGAATTTTCGGCATACTGCCGCCTGCAGCTGCCCGCGCCCCAGCTTGCGCCAGCCGGCCTACAGTGCTGCCTGTGTTTGCCAAACATATTGTCACTACGAGGCTTCAAGAAGACCCGAGCAGAATTTGACAGGCGCAGGTGTGCCTTGTCGATTGTGCACATCAAGTCCAACATCGTTCCAATCAGCCGGAAGGCATGGAGAGACTTACGAAGTAGTCCATCTTGCCCTTGGGGTCGGGCTTCATGGTCACCTCCCCGGGCTTCCAGCCAGCCGGGCACACCTCGTCGGGGTTCTCCTGTGACAGCCACGACAAGAACACAATCAAAACACGTGATCCAGGAGGCCATGTATCGAGATTGCAGACACGGGGTCGATGCACGTATTGATGTTGCAAACGCACCAAAACAAGCAGGAAAGGCAGGCCGGCCCCCTCGGAGTTTAACCCTAAATGAGATGGGCCCCTTCCCTGGGGGACCTGGGGCGCAACAACTACCAGGGGCGAAGCTGCAGTGCACCTGGACATACTTCAGCGCCTGCAGCACCCGCAGCGTCTCGTCGATACTGCGGCCAAACGCCAGGTTGTTGATCGTCGAGTGCTGGATGACGCCCTGTGTGGATGAAAGCACGGTGCAAAGTCAGCCCTGTACAATGAATTCGACTGCCCTTCGCAGGCCGCGCATCCGCATGTCACTCTGGCTCACTCCATAGAGCAAGCCAAAAACAGCAGTGTGTCAGCAACGTGTTCACGAGTGAACGCAGCTCTGTCACGAGTGAACGCAGCTCTGTAAGAATGCGCATAAGATGGAGGGAAACACGGCGAAAATTTGTGCACATTTGGCCCCCAGCGGCACACCTCGCGATCGACGAGGAAGAGGCCGCGCAGCGCGACGCCGTCGGAGCTGAGGACGCCGTACTTCTGGCTGATCTCGCGCTTGAGGTCCGACACCAGCGAGTAGTTCAGGTCGCCAACGCCTCCCTCCTTGCGCTCTGCGCGCAACAATGTTGGCTGAAGACACCGATATGAATCGGATGATTGTTGATGTGGCTGATTTCGCGCTCGAGGTCCAACACCAGCGGATAGTTCAGGTCGCCTCATTGCCCTCCTTGCGCTCTGCACGCAGTAATGTTTAGGTTACTGACGCCGACATGAATGAGCGATTGTGGCTGATCTCGCGATTCAGGGCCCCCACGCTCCCCTCCTGGCGCTCTGCGCGATGCAGGAGAAAGATCAAGTGCACAGGGTATATTCGGGTGTTAAAACAGGCTGCTGTCAGGAACCGCCTGGGTCCTGTGGGAGCTCGTGGGCAATGGCGGCGCCTGGGCGATCTTGAAGAGGCAAGCCGTTCGATTGGTCCTCTGCCAAGTAACTGCGGTGCAGAGTTGCGGCTGCTGTGATGCTGCGTGCTCCTTACTGAACCAGATGCTGCACGCGCTTGTGGCTGAGGTGCTGGCCATGGGTTGCATCGCGTCTCACCTGTCTGGATCCACGCCAGGTGGGAGAACTGCGAGTCCACCGATATACCCAAGACCTGCACACAATGGAAGCCTGTTCAGAGCCGAGCAACTTGGGGGCAAGTATTTGAGCGTGACGGGCGTGACTTGTGTTGAGAAAGCCATACATTGTGCGTGAATGCGGGGGCGCACGGCGCACCTCGCAGCTGAGGTCCTTGAAGTCCCCGTGGCGGTCTGAGAAGGCCGTGATCTCGGTGGGGCACACGAACGTGAAGTCCTGCAGGAGTGGCCGGGAAGCAGACGTCAAATGGCTAGTGGCAACGACACATGTTTGCGAGTTGGCGATGATAGGTGACACATGTGCAGGCATCGCGAAGCAAATCTGATTATGGCAACGAGAACCAGCAGGTGCGCACCAGCGGGTAAAAGAAAATGACCACGTACTTCCTGAAGGCAGCAAACACGGACTGTGAGACAGCCTCAGGTCACATCGGTGCTGCATTTGGACACGGGTGATGTCAGACGGCCGTGCACACAATTCTTTGTAGGAAGTTTTTGCATCACGAAACTCACCCCCGGTACTGCGAAAGCGTGATATCAATGAACTCCTGGTCGTACACGGCCTGCGCGCTGAAGTCCGGCGCGATGTTGCCGACAAGCGGCGGCGACGGCGAGCCGCCGACAATGCCCTCGCCAGCCTGCGCAGGAGCCAGCACAGTCGCACCAGTGAAGCATACTGGCAATGATGATGCAGCTTGAATGGTCGCAATCGTATGGGCACAATACAATGTCATCATCACCCTAGCCCTCCGCCGCCGTGAGTCACTTTCACACAAGCAGACCATGCCATCTGCGACATGCGCATTGCTGCAGCACAGCATGCGCATTGCGATATGCTGAAGGTCTTGATTGGGCCGATTAAGCTGCCGGATGGAACACACCCGCATGCATGCCCATCCCTGAGACATGCAGTCAGCAGCTTACCCTGCACAGGGTGTTGATCTTCGAGCGTGTCATGCGCACAGGCGCACACCGCAGCGACTGCCCGTGCAGCGCGGAGCTGCGCAGCTGCACGCGGGGCGCGACAGCGACCGGGCTGGAGGTGGTCTTGGTGCACCGGGCGGCGGCCGTCGCCGCGGGAGCTGAGATCATCATAGCCTGAGCCATGGCTGCTCCAAGGATGGTGCTTGGCGGTGCTGGATCAGTTGTGGCGAGGTCTGCGGTGCTGCAACACAAATTCTTTCGCATCTGGGGTCCACGAGGCATTTGTCGTGATGTCGTTTTCAAGCTTCGCTTTTACCCCCTTAGTCCAGCTCAGCGGTAAGATCTGCAGCGACATCGCAAGCAGCAGTGCCATTTGCGCGCCCCACCACTTTCGGAACGGCTCGAAAACAGCAGCAGAGCACTGACTATGGCCTTCGCAATGTCTGTGTCCGCAGCAACGACTGCCAGGCTAGGCGGCGTGTCGGTCACCCGACCTTCGCTCCGCCGGCCTTTTGTCGCCAGTCGGCGGCCAGTCCGTGCGGCGGCCAAGCTCCAGGTGCTTATCGAATGTATGTCAGTGCCTGCTGGGATGGAAGGCCCCGAGTCAGTTTGCATGGCACTGCAGATCGCATGCCCGAGCACTGGCTGCATTGCTGGCCGATGCGTGCAATGACTGCATTCCCATGCAAACACTGCAGGTCATGGCTGCCAAGGTCACGCTGAGGACGCCGGATGGTGACGAGACGATCGAGGTGCGCTGATCAAGCTGCCTGGATGCCGGCATGCGCCATGCCCGTGCCGGCATGCATGAAGGAACGCACCTGCCATCCTAGTTCGCAGTGCAATGAGCACCCAGCATCAGGGTTGACATGCAGACACCATTGTCTGGCGCCATGCTGTGTAGGTCGCAGATGATCAGTACATCCTCGATGCCGCCGAGGAGGCCGGGCTGGACCTGCCCTACTCCTGCCGCGCCGGCGCATGCTCTTCCTGCGCAGGTCCGGACGCTGTAAAGACCCCAGTAGACCATGCTCCTTCTTTATCTCCGCCGGGACAGCCAACAAGTTGTCATGCATGCACAGCAGTATAGTCCAAATAATGGCGGCTGGCGGCGAATTGTCTAGCATTGTCTGCCTCTGGCACATGCATCACAGCAATCGCAGCCGTGTGCGCGCAGCTGAACTGAGAAAGGCAAGAACGCGTTGTCGCCCCGTGGTGCAAGGCAAGCTGATATGCATGCCACCTCGTTACATGTGACCGATTTACTCGCTGTGAGCGCAGGCAAGGTGGAGTCTGGCGCCATCTCGCAGGACGACCAGTCCTTCCTGGATGACGACCAGGTTGACGCCGGCTACGTGCTCACGTGTGTCGCATACCCCAAGGTGAGCCCAGGCGGCACTCAGCAGCAAAGTCTTCTGCTTCTGTCTTGAGTCAAACGCTATAGCACTTTGCCAATGTTGTGCTTCACAGAGACCATAATGTGCTCCTTGTAGTGCTTTTTGCGCTTGTTCAACTTGCGGTCATCTGCCCCTGCTTCGTTGAACCCTGCAACCGTGACGTGGGCGGGGGCGATTGTGGAATAATTCCGGCGGGCTCGGCAAATTCACTCTTTGCACCCTGGTCTGAGCCACAACGCACATTGTAGTTTCTAAACAGAAGTGGCGCCCTGACCTGAGCCTGTTTGGTCCCTGCGCAGGGCGACTCGGTCATCCTCACACATCAGGAGGACGAGATGTACTGAGCGGAGAACTTACAGTGCAACATAAAGGTGAGGTCATTGGGCCTGCGTGACCTCTCCTGTGGCGGAGCCTGTGAGACTTGCAAATGATTCTGCATGCTTTTGCCATGCGTTTGCTGTTGCAGCACGGTACGGGCTGGTGCTGAATGCTGAAGATGCAGCCTGGCTTCTTGCCACAAATCTGCGCTGATCGGGCCGCATCTCGTGCCTATGCCAGGGGAGGGTGGCCGGGGGAACCATCTCGCGAATGCGTGAGAAACTGACGTTTGAGCCAAGCGGGTGGTGACCGAATCCAGAACCTGAGCGAAGGCTTGCGCGGCAGCGGCGGCAGCAGCAGCTACCTCCGCCACCGCTACTGCCGCGCCTGCAAGCAGTGGCGCAGCATCGTGGTCGGTGTCATGATCAATCTTCTAAGGCCATTGCTGCCTTGCGCTCGGTTTTGCTATCGGGTGACAGAAAAATCGTTTGATATGGCGCGCCACTGTGCAGTCCGACTCTTCAGGTGCATTTGACTTCCTCTGGCGGCAGTTCATTGGTGCACAGGATGGCAACAGCATCCCTGGCTGCTATCACAGCATAGCACAGCATTCAGCGCTGTGGTGAGGACAGTGGCTGTGGTGACGGGGCTGATCATCATTTGGAGTCTGATCCAGATTGTCTTCAGCCATCATCGGAGCTGCCATGTCATTATTATGTGATGTCGTGATGTAAACCCTGCACTGGAGGCCCTCATCTTGAGGCAATTTGTGGCACGCCAATTGATGCTTATCGTTTTCGTTCCTCCTACACCTGTCACCGATCCCCTTCCAGCGCGCGTCCTGCCGATCTCCAGTCCTTTAGCAGCAATGGCCATGACCATGTCCGCCCGCATTGGCGCGCCGGTGCGCATCCAGAACAGGCCGGTTGCCCGCAGCTTCACGGCCACCCGCCACGCTGTCCGCAGCGCAGCCAAGCTGCAGGTCATGGCCGCCAAGGTCACCCTGAAGATGCCCGACGGCGAGCAGACCATTGAGGCGAGTGGATCCTGGCTCCTTTCTCTTCAAGGCGGCGACCCGTCGCGAAGCTCCCCTCCCGACCGGCCGCTCTGGTGTTGCCTGCCGCAGGAGGGGCCCGCAGCCGGAGCCTGTGTTGTTGTCAGAGCTTCAGGAACGCCGATCCGGCGCCACTGGCTCTGCTGAGACACCGCTCGCGGCACTTGCCGTATTGTGCCGTGGTGTCCACTTATCTGCAGAAAGATGTAGCATGGCGCTTGCAGCACGCTTCACTCTGCGTACACTGCTGCAGCTATGCATCTTGCTGTTTGAATCGCGGCCTCTGCAGTGAACTTTGGCCTTGCCTGATGGGTCGCCCGGGACTAGGTCTGTGTGCTGCCATCCTGCTGCTGTTCCCAATTCGCTGCGAGGGGGGAGCAAGCTGAGCCTACTGCTGAGTGTCACAGCTTCTCAAGCAGAGAGTATTCTGCATCCGACCTGTCTCGGCTAGACAACTTTCGCCTGGCAGCCGCTGCCGCGTATTGTTGAAGTCTTTTTGTACAAGTCCTCATCAAGTCATCACTGACAACAAAGCCCATGTATTTGCCGCAGGTCGGCGACGACGAGTACATCCTGGACGCCGCAGAGGAGCAGGGCCTGGACCTGCCTTACTCGTGCCGCGCAGGCTCGTGCTCGTCATGCGCAGGTGCGACAGCTACTGCGCCCTCGCACACGCCTGCCAACCTCATGCGCAGTCTTGCTGTACTTCATAGTTGCCCATGGCTGCAGACCCTGCCAATGCTTCCACGAGTTGGGCACACCGCTGCGGCACCCGTTACGATTTGCAGTAACACATCCGCCGAACGACACAGTGACACCAATGCACCTTTTCCGTGCTGCGCAGGCAAGCTGGAGTCCGGCGAGGTTGACCAGGACGACCAGTCCTTCCTGGACGACGACCAGATCTCCAGCGGCTTCGTGCTGACATGCGTCGCCTACCCCAAGGGGGTGCGTGTTCGGCTTTAGCACCGTGTGTCCATGCTGGTCATCTCCTTGCAGATGGCAGCGTACCTGCCGCTGTCATGCAGTAGAGACCAGGTGCTTGGCTACCCATCGCGCCTCTCGTCGACCATCAGCGGAGTCACAGCTAGGGAAGCCAGTCCCGTTTCCGGGATGGAAAGGTTTGCACCTGTTAGTACATCTGTGTTATCAGACCAACTAATCAAGCTTTGCCATGTCTGCGCAGGACTGCACGATCACCACCCACCAGGAGGAGTCGCTCTACTGAGTGTTGCTCACTCAGCGGCGGCGGAGCGGAATGTCACAATATGAGACGCCACCGGCAAGCCTGCCGTCTGGGAGTGGCTGGCGCGGCCAACCGCCGGCCGGCACGCAGCCGCGGCTGCCGCCACACATCAGTTTTGAGCTGCCAGACTGGGCGCGCAGCACAGGGGGCATTGACAGGCTCATACGATCTCGAGAGGGGTTCTGTCGCCGCCGTGCCCGCGCCGCAGCGCCGGCGTCGTCAATGCCGTCTCTGACACTTGATTGAAGGATCAGCAATCGGATGAAGTCGTGGCCGATTTGTGCCACATGTCTGTCGTGTAATCTGAGAAGATTCGCGTCCATCCTGCTCACATTCTTCTCTCTTGCAAGCAGTCTCTCGCCACGTTCGCTTCTTACACCCAGGAACCATTACCAGCGCCCAAAGGGTGTTCGAAACCGCATGAGGTGACCGCGAACCTTCAGACGAGTACCAAGGTAGCTGCCGCCATTCTTCATCTTTCGTTTCTTTCATTCAAGATTTCTTCAAGAAAAAGCGAAGACAAGCATCACACTCCTGTAGCGTGTCCATAATCCTCAAGCATTTGCGCCTCCAATGTTACAAAATAATCTGCCTTTCTAATGTACACGTTACGAAAAACACCAGCAGGAACGACCGCATGAGGGTCTAGGTACCCTTCAGTGGTCTCTAACCTCTGCAGCGCCGTGCCGCCGGGGCGCCGTGCTGAGCCCCTCCCTGCAGGTGCAATCTCAGCGCCTCTGGGTCCCACAGCAAGCCGTTGTCCTGGCTGCCGCCTGCTTCGGGCTCAACCGCAGTTACCGGGCCGGCAGGCTGCGACTGCCTCGACTCGGTGCCGGCGGCCAGTGGCGCTGCCCCTGCTGCGCTGGCCGCTGCCGCCGGCTCCGCCAGCTGCTGGCTGGCGCCCGCAGAGCGGCGGCTGCTCCTGTGCCATTCCCCCGCCAGGCCCTGCGGCAGGCTGTCTGGCGGGCCGCGGCTGGCGCTGCTGTCAGCAGCTGCCCATATGCGCAGTGCCGCCGTGTGGCCGGCGAGCTGACTGGCCGAAGCGGTGCGGCCCGCCGTCCGCCCAGAGTCTGATGCTGGCGCTGAGCTGGCAGGGCTTTGCGTCGCCTCCAGGGCGTCAGCAGCACCGACAGGCGGATCCTGCGGCTGCACTGCCGGTACAGGCGACTGAACTGCTGCTGTAGGGGAGCCGACGTCTGCTGGCATCGACCCAGCGTCGTCCGGCGCCAGAGCGAGCTCCGCTGCCGCTGCTGCCGCCGCCGCCGCAGGGCCGGCAGAGGGCTGCTCCTCCGCAGGCTGCACCGCCTGCTGCGCTGGCCGCTGCGGAGTATCGGCGGAACCCGGCGGCAGGGCGGCGGCCTCTGGCATGCGCGCCAGTGTGCCGAGCGGCAAGGCATCGTCGGACGCGCTGTCGCTGCAGACCACAGCGCAAGGCTCGCCACCCGGAGTGCGGTCAGACAAGACACGCCGCCGCTTGGCCGCCGGCTGCTGGTCGCGCTGCGGTGCCGCGGCGTCCGATTTGCTGTTCTCCTCGTCTAGTGCGGGCTGCAGGACAGAGCCTCCATGCACCCCGCTGCCTGGCTCGTCCGCTGCCGGCGCCGCCTGTGCTGTTGCTGAATTCACCGCAGCCGTCTCCTGCGCTGACGGCTCCGGTATTGCTGCCGACGCCGCGTCTTCGCCGTCGTCCGAATCGCTGTCCAGAATGCGCAGCACCCGCCGCTGCCGCGGCTGGCTCTGGCAGGCGCCCTCCGAGTCGCCCTCTCCGTTGCTGCCGCTGCCGCGGCCGCCGGCGTCCTGTGATGCGGCCACTGTTGCCTCGCCGCTGCTCTGCCGCTGCCCCAGGCCACGGTCTGCGCCGGCCTCCCCGGCCGACTGCGAGTAGTCGAGGGGAATTGTCACCGGCTCGGCCGGGGCGGCATGCGAGTCTGCTGCTTCGCCCGCGCCCGGTCGCGAGCCGCCCGCACCAGCCGCCGGCTCGGTATCTGTTGCTGAAACGTCGACCTCAGCCGCGGGCACGCCGGCGCCGCTGCGGCGGCTGCGCTGTGCCTGGATTGCTGCCAGCGCCTGCGCCCTGGAGGCGTCTGACACGCGCTGCTTGCCGGTGCGCTTGCCCGCAGCTTCCCGGAAAAAGTCGCCAGCTGGCTGCTCGCCCCGCCGCCTACGCATGCAAACATGTGAATGATGCAAGACTTTCCGGCGGTCACATGTTTGATGCCCTACCACTTGAAAGTATCAATTTCATGCAGCAGCTCAGACAGTATCCGTTGCAGGTGCTGTGGATGCATTTGGCCAGACAGCGTGCTGGAGCTCCAAAACCCTCTGCACTGCCGCTCATCTGTTGCACGCATCGAGAGCGTGCACTTCAAACTTAGCCACCCTGATAGCGAGACCAGATCAGACACAGTTCTTTCGTACCCGTCGAAGCCCCAGGCCTGCAGGTCGGCCAGCTCTGCCGCCGCCTCGTCCCGCGGCTCGCCCTGCTGGCTGTGCAGCGGCTGGGTGCCAGCCGGGGGCGGCGGACTTTCGCCCACCCCGTAGCGCAGCGCCTCGGGGTCCAGGCTGTCGGGCGCCAGGAAGCGCTCCACCTCCTCGTCGCTGGAAAGGCCGCCGGCGCCGAACCTGCCGTCTTCCTCGCCTGCAGAATCCATGGGCACGTGAACCGTCAGGGCCGCTTTGTCAGGCTGTCGGGCGCCAGGAAGCTGCATCACCTCGCCATCGCTGGCATGGCCGGCTGCCGCCGGACCCGCTTCGCCTCTGGGAAGAGTAAGGTGTTCAACGACAATCAGCCTTCGTCAAAGTCCACAAACCTCCCTTTCATAAGGGGAAGCCTCCCAGTCAAAGTCACCTAGGGGACGACAGGAGCGGGGAAGAAGCTTGACTGCTGTCATATGCCGAGAATATCAGGTCATCCAGGTCAGGCCCCCCTCGGACCTTTCGAAGTGCCGGAATTGCAAGCATTGTGTGGCCCTTGCCGAGCAGAGACTCACTGTACGACTGGGAGCTGTCGGAGCCATTGCAGACGATGTACTCGCAACCCATGGACGGCGACGCCCCCTCCTGCGACGCCGCTGCCGGCAGCAGTGCGCCCGCCACCGCGCCGCGCCTACGGCCGCCCGCGCCGCCGCCGTGCTGCCGGCCGCCGCGCCGGCGGTCGTGCCTGCCGGGGCTGCCGAGGCCGGCGGCGCCGGGCCAGGCATAAGTCCCGCCGCCGCCGGGCTCGAAGTCCCCGGCGCGGCAGATGTGGACGCGCACCTGCTGCGGCGCCAGCACCTCGTACACCACTGCATCGCCCACCTTGAGGTCCTGCAGCGGACGTCGCTGAAATTGAGTCGAAAGCCATTGGCTACAGTATCATCAATCCGCTGAGTGACTGAGTCGAGGCTGACCCCTCCAGGCACACCGAAACAAGTGCTGGGTTGCAGTTCAGTATGCACCCATTTTCCACCGCAGAATCTGCACACGAGGCGTAGTTTTGAGTCACAAGCGCACCAGGTCGATGGCAAAGCCGCGCCAGCCGCCGGAGAAGCCCAGGCCGCCCTCCTCGCGCTGCAGCAGCACCACCTGCCACGCCGGCGCGCCGTTGCTGCGGGCGGCATACTGGAAGCTGGAAGCTGGCACCCTGCGCTCGGTCGTCTCGAGGAGCAGCTCGCTGTCGTCGGTCGGCAGGTGCGCCGCGAGGCCCCTCGGGCACTGGCACCAGAAGCCGCCGCTGACGTGCGACTTCAGCATCACCTACACCGAGGGATGCTCAGTCATCATGGCTTATGCTCACAACCTGAATGCGCAGCGATGCATGCCGCTCCCGCAGGGCTGCCCATCATCCGCTACTGCTGCATCAGCGAATACTCAGCTTTCACACCTTGTCAAAGCGATTAATCCGACCATCTGTCACCTTGCAGGCGGCCGGCCGGCCGCCGCCCTGCAGGTGCATGCAAAGGCCCAAGCCCGCCGCGTGCGCCGCTGCCACCGCTTCGTGGCTGTAGCCGGGGTCCACTCCCGGCGGCAGCGGACTGCGTGGCGCGTTGCCGTCGCTCATGCCGGCGTCGCCCCAGCCGCCCGGCTGCGGATGAGAACACAAAACGTGATGGGGGGGCTCAGGTTCGTCTTACAGAGATTTCCATGGCGCAGGCAGCAAATTGCTGACCTTCGGGCGCTAATGAAACCCTTGGTGACCAACACAGGTCCACAGTGCCAGCTCGCACGCCAGGTGGAAAGCATCCCACGAGCCTCAACCTGTGCACGATGGGCACTGGAGCCACGGGCACGGCAAGACCCTTGCCTGCAGGTGCTGACGGGCCTTGCAGCGCCTGCGCGCTCCGAACATGCCCCCCTGGCGGCCACGGGCGTGGGCGCTGCGGGCGCTGCCGCCGCCGTCATCGTGGCTGCCGCCGTCATCACTGCCGCCGCCATCGCCGACGCTGCCATCCCCGCTGCTGGCACCGTCGTGCGCACGCACGTGGCCGCCGCTGCGGCTGCGGCCGCCGGAGAATGCCGCCGCTGCCGGCCACGAGCCTGCCGTGGGCCAGCCAGCTGAGGGAGGCTGCCTGGCAGCGCGGGGCGAGCGGCGCAGCTCTGCCCGATCCCCCAGGTTGGGGTGTGGCCTGCAAGAGACAGTCAGTTTCCTCGGAATCCGTACGAGCGCTCGGCACCCTCTGGTGACAAGTGAGAGTGAAGGTCCGGCATCCAGATGCAGCTGTACGCAGAACAAAGGAGCTTGACAAGGAAGTGCAGGCCTGTTGCGGGGGCGGGCGGTGGGCAGCAGCTGTGGCGCGATCCCAGACGCCACCCTGTGCGCCCGGTCCCCATGCACTATGCCAGGATCCCGATGCCAGCTGCCGCCAACCGCCTCTGCGCCGCCTGCAAGCATCGCGTCACATTGCCAAACAAGACGATGGACAATTCACACGATGGGTGAGCAGCAAACACAACAGCAAGCGTCGGGTCCTTTCGTGATCGACACCGCGCAGTCTGCAAGCACCAGCATAATCTGGCGGTTGCCTGCAGGCCTAGTTGCACAACTTTGACGGCCTTGAATAGCAAAGATCCCAAACTACCAACCTGCTTGGTCGTGGGCCCAGCGGCTGCCGTCGAAAACCCGCTGCCGGTGCGCCGCCTGGCCATCCACCGGCTGGCGCTGGCGCTGCGAGGTCGCGCGCTTCTGCCGCCGCCGCTCCTTCTCCTGCAGCTCCCGGTTGCGGCGCAGCACCGCGGCCGCGGCGTGCACCATGGCGTTGCCGCCGCCGCCGCCGCCCTGCGCGTTGTCGTCGTCATCCGAGGACAGCACCTGCGCAACAGACAACTGGCAAATTTATCAGACAACAACAACAAACAACAATACTGGCAAATTCAACAATTCCTTCGTGACATGACCGCTCTGCTGTACTGATTATGAGCAGCTCTGGCTGATCATCCCGTTGCACAGAGACCCAAGACATGGCCAGTGGGAGAATCGGCAGAATCTGTAGACCGGCACGCCTATATATTATATGTATATGTATGATGGAGTGGCGTACCTGCGGCCCGGAGTAGCTGCAGGACGGGGTGGGCGCCCGCCGTGGCGGCAGCAAGCGGTGCTCGTATGGCAGCTTTTCCGCGTCAGACAGGCTCCTGCGCAGTGCGGCAGACGAGACGCTCACTTACTTCCACGACACAATCTCTGATCACAAGAGTATCTTGCCATTCACGCAAGCTGGCTGGAGACCCATTTGACTCCAAGCTGGGAATAAAGGCTGGATCACGACAACTTCAGTTGCCGCTGGCAGCCACCTATGCGCGGCAAAGCGGATGCCGCCATCAGAGTACTCGAACTTCGGCTCTGTGCCACGGGCGGCCTGCCAGCCCGCCACCAGCGCGTCCCGCGGCGCCGCAGCCAGGCCCCACACGTGCACTACCTCCAGCCCGGGCCTGGCCTGCCGGCACAAGGACAGGGATGTCAAGAATGTCAGCAAGATATGCACAGCTACCCGAGTCGGAAGCCCCTTTTCTGAGCGGAATGCGCGCGAGCAGCCAGGGCCAGCTGGAGAGGCGCCATGTCGCAGGGAGCCACAGATGCTGCCTGATTGACGACAGCATTTCGATTCTTCAATGGCAAAACAGTCATGTACAGACAAAAGAACAGGGACAGAAGCGCTGTCCCATTGTGTGCCAGGCATCGAACCTGCAGCATCGGAAGCAAATGGAGCTACTATCCAACAAACACGTCAGCTTGCCGCAGTGTCGTGCAAGACGCCGGACCTGCAGCAGGGGCAGCAGGTGGCCGCTGACAAAGTCTTCTGATAGCATGTCGTCGGCCGCAGGGCCCAGCTTCAGCACCGCCAGCGGCGCCGATGTCTCCGCCGCGGCGATGCGCGCGCACAGCAGCTCCAGCCCTTTGCGGTCTATGCCTGCACGTTTCGATCCACGTGTGGAGACTTGAAAGATTGCAGCCAGAGCTAGGCGCCATGAAAGAGGAATCCGTGAATTCCAGCGCGGCGGCCTTCCTGAAAAAGCCCTTGTCCCACTGAGGGTCGCGGGCAATGGCAGCGTCCGCGTCCGCCAGCGCCTTTGCGACCTTGTTGAGCTTCAGCAGCGCGGCGCTCCGGTTGCTGCGGTATGAGACCCGGATGTTGAGCCCATAAACGAGCCCTGAAA
>JAABUM010001105.1_pt1 | contig 41963 bp, 31 predicted proteins | sample 5559161 | NCBI WGS metagenome assembly JAABUM01 (sample SAMN10711868, study PRJNA513369) | rock metagenome | isolation source: Antarctica rocks | place: Antarctica: Victoria Land, Siegfried Peak nord
CAGCACCTCGATGACCTCATGCTTGCTCCCTCGCCTCACACCCATGTCCTCCTCCTTCTCAGAAAAGCACTTTTTGCTGTGAGGCAACGACTTTCGTTCGCGTACTTTATTTGTGAGGCAATGCGCAACGTTGACAGATGCGCGGCGGGGCGGGATACTGCCCCCAGCACCTTAACCGTTTTCTATAATCGTGCGCGCTTGGCGCGCCGCCCGACCGGGCGGCGCTTAAATGGGTAAGTCCGGTGCGATGCCGGCACAGTCCCGCTACTGTATCCGGGCACGTCTGTTCGTGTTCGGGAGTCAGAAAACCAGCCAAGCGTTCGCGCCACACACCTTCGAGAGAAAGGGGTCTGGCCTATGCTGACGACAGCATGACCGTACCCCTTTGCCATCTACGGGCAAAGGGGTTTTTTATTCTGGTAGTCCTTCGTACGTCCTTTGCCATGCGACATCAGACGTCGGTCGCAGGCGTCGTTCAGATTAGGGAGTAGAGACATGATCCATCGATCCTTGCGCATGCTGGCCCTATCGCTTATCGTGGCGCTCGGCCTGCTGGCCGCCCCGGCGCACGCCACGACCCCGCGCGCCGCGATCACCGTCGTCGACGACCGCGGCGCGACGGTGACGCTGCCCACGGCGCCGCGCCGCATCATCTCGCTGGCGCCCAACGTGACCGAACTCCTCTTTTCGTTGGGTCTCGGCTCCGAGGTCGTCGGCGTGAGCAGCTACAGCGATTACCCCGCGGCGGCCAAAAAGCTGCCCATCGTGATCAACTACACCTCGCTCAACACCGAGAAGATTCTCGCCCTCAAGCCGGACCTGCTGATCGCGGCGGCGATCGTGCCGCAGGCGTCCATCGACAAGCTGCGCAGCCTGCGCCTGCCCGTGCTCGTGACCGACCCCTCGGACATATCCGGCATCCTCAAGGACGTCCGCCTGGTGGGCGCCGCGACGGGCGACAGCCCCGCCGCCACGACCGAGGTGACGGGCTTGCAGCGGCGCATCGACCGGATCAAGACCCTGGTCGGCCGTACCAAGGAGCGCCCGCGCGTCTTCTACGAGTTGGACCCCAAGGCGCTGTACACGGGGGGGCACGGCAGCTTCATCGACAGCCTCATCACGCTGGCCGGCGGCAGGAACATCGCGGGTGCGATCAACAATCCCTACCCGGCCCTCTCGGCCGAGAAGCTCATTGCCTCCGATCCGCAGTACATCATCCTCGGCGACTACTACGAGGGCACAAGTGTGGCCAGCGTCGGCGCGCGGCCCGGCTTCGCCGCGCTCAGCGCCGTCAAGAACCACCACGTCTACGGTATCAACGACGATCTCGTCAGCCGGCCCGGCCCGCGCATCGTCGACGGGCTGGAGCAGATAGCGCGCCTCATCCACCCGGGATTGGTCCTCCATTGACCGTCGGCTCCGAGACCATTGCCGCGCCGCGCGCCCGCGTCCGGCGCGCGGGCGTGCGGCGGTGGGGGCGGCCCGCCCTCGTGCTGGCGGGTCTCTCCGCGGCCCTGGCCGTCGTATCCGTGCTCGCCGTCCTCGTCGGTGAGGAGCCTATCGCGCCGGCCGATGTGCTGGGGATGGCTTTGCAGTGGCTGCCGATCCATCCGGCGCGCACCTGGTCCGATCTCGACCTGACCATCGTCACGCAGGTGCGGCTGCCGCGCGTGTTCACGGCGATCCTGGTCGGCGGCGCCCTGGCAACGGCCGGGACGGCCTTCCAGGCGCTTTTTCGCAACCCGCTGGCCGATCCGGGCATCGTCGGCACCTCGGCGGGGGCCAGCATGGGCGCCATCATCGCGCTGATGCTGCCGGTGCAAGTCGTTTGGCTCGGCTACAGCTTCGTGTCGCTGGCCGCCTTCGCGGGGGCGTTCGGCACGATGCTGCTCGTCTACGCGCTGGCGCGCGTCGGCGGCCGGCTGCCCAGTACGACGCTCCTGCTGGCCGGCTTCGCCGTCAGCGCCATCTTCAACGCACTCTCCGCGCTGATCGAGACCCTGGGCGACCGCCTGCGCGAGATGTATATCTGGCTGCTCGGCGACCTCGGCAACGCTTCGGGCGAGCCCCTATACATCGCCGCGCCGCTCGTCCTCCTCGGCGTCGCGGGGTTGCTGGCGCTGGCGGGCGACCTCAACGTGCTGCTGCTCGGCGACGAGCAGGCGCACTACCTGGGGCTGCGCGTCACGCAGCGACGGTTGCTGATCCTGGTGTTGGGCTCCTTGCTCACTAGCGTCGCGGTCGCCCTCGGCGGACTGATCGCCTTCGTCGGCCTGCTTGTGCCGCACATCGCGCGCCTGCTCTTCGGCGCGAACCACCGGTTGCTGCTGCCGGCGTCGCTGCTGCTGGGCTCCATCTTCCTGCTGGTGGTCGACGTGGCGGCGCGCATGCTGTTGCAGCCGCAGGAGCTGCCCGTCGGGGTCGTCACCGCCCTCGTCGGCGCGCCCTGGTTCCTCGCGCTGTTGCGCCGCAAGCGCGGGGAGTATACTTTCTGATGGTACAACGACAATGGTCCGGCATTTGACGGGCATGAGGAATACAGTAATGACCATCATGATTGAACTGACCCCGGAGCAGGAAGCCTCCGTCGCCGCTATCGCCAACGAACGTGGCGTGAGCATTCAGCAGGACGTCGGGCAGATGGTCGTCGCGCAGTTGTCTGTTGCTCTCGGTGGTGCGACGCCCCCCGCGGCGGCCCGTTTCGCTACCCCGTCCGCGACGCCTCCCGTGATCGACGACGAGCAGCATCATTTGCATGACCTTCTCCAGGGGTTGTTCGACGGTTCGGACGCGCTTGAACGCCGTCCGGGCGCTCTCGCAGCCGAACCGTCGAAAGCGCGCGTCCATGACGCTATCGTAGAGAAATATCGCGCCCAAGGATTGCAAGTGTGACACAGGCTGTGCTGGTCGACGCCGGACTCCTGGTGGCGCTGGTGGATAAAAGCCAGCCGCAGAATAGCGCCTGCCGGTCTCTCGCCGCCACCTTACCTTTGCCCTTCGTGACGACGTGGGCAGCCTATACCGAGGCGATGTATTTGGTGTTCGGCCTGGGCGGATGGCCGATGCAAAGTGATTTGTGGGGCTATATCACCGCCAGCGTCGTTCGCCTGTACGCGCCCGGTGAAGCCGAGCCGAGCCGTATGCTACGCTTGGTGGAGCAATATCGAGATCGACCGATGGACTTGGCCGACGCCACCCTCGTCGCTGCCGCAGAGGCTCTGGACAGCAATCGGATATTCACGCTCGACAGCGACTTCTACATCTATCGTCTTCGAGAGACAAGGGCTTTCGAGGTTGTCGGACCTGTGCGATAGATGCCAGCGGTGCCACAACGACGGTTCACAAGCGCGGGTCCCGCGCTGGAGGCCAGGGACATATCTTGCGGCTACGGCGACCGCACGGTCTTGCGCGGGGTAGACATCGCGGTGGCGCCGGGCGAGATGGTGGCGCTACTCGGGCGCAACGGCTGCGGCAAGTCGACGCTCATCCGCTGCCTCGCCGGCGCGCTCACACCGTCGGCCGGCGCCGTGTCCTTGCTGGGGGAGCCCCTCGCCGGACGGTCCAGGCGCGCGGTGGCGCGGACGCTGGCAGTGGCGCCGCAGGATTTGAGCGTGCCCTTCGCCTTCTCTGTGCGCGAGGTCGTCGACCTGGGGCGCGCGCCCTACGCGCGCTTCCTGCAGTCGGCCAGCCCGGAGGACCGCCGCGCCGTGGACGACGCGCTGGCCGACGCCGACCTGCTGGGGCTGGCCGGCCGCGCCTACCAGAGGCTCAGCGGCGGGGAGCAGCAGCGTACGGCCCTGGCCATGGCCCTGGCGCAGGAGCCGCGCGCGCTCCTGCTCGACGAGCCGACGGTGCACCTGGACATCGCGCACCAGTTGGCGCTGCTGGCGCTGCTGCGCCGCCTCTGCCGCGAGCGGGGACTGGCCGTGCTGGCGGCCATGCACGACATCAACCTCTCGTGCCTCCTTTTCGACCGCATCGCCGTGCTGGGCGAGGGCGCCTTGTTGGCCGACGGCGCGCCCGCCGACGTGGTCACGCCCGCGCTCGTCGAGCGCGCCTTCGGCACGCGCGTCGTCGTCGCGCCGCACCCCACCCTGGACGTGCCCCAGGTCAGCCTCTTGCCGTAAGTAGCGACGGCTACGCCGGGGCGTCGATGCGATTTCGGTCGATGGCCGCGACGGCGGTGTCGCCGATGGCGCGGATGGCGTGAATGAGCAGGCCGAAGCGCTCGTCCCTGGTGAGCCCCTGCATGTAGCGCGCGTAGATCTGCTGCGAGATCACGGCGATCTTGTAGAGCCCGAACACGTAGTAGAACACCACGTTTGAGACATCGCGCCCGCTCATCCGGGCGTATCGCTCCACCAACTCCGCGCGCGTCGGGTTGCCCGGCAGCGTGGTGCAGCCGAAGCGCATGTCCCGCAACTCGGGCGCGTCGGCCTCCTCGACCCAGTAGCCCAGCGTCGTGCCCAGGTCCATCAGGGGATCGCCGAGCGTGGCCATCTCCCAGTCGAGTACGGCGCGGATGGTGGGCAGGTCGGCCGGGTCGAGCACCAGGTTGTCGTACTTGTAGTCGTTGTGGATGAGCGCGGCGCCCGAATCGGCGGGCCTGTGCTCGGCCAGCCAGCGCGCCGCGCGGTCGAGCGCCGGAATGTCGTCTGTTTTGGATTTCTCGTAGCGTCCGACCCAGCCGGCCACCTGGCGCTCCACGTAGCCCTCGGGCCGGCCCAGGTCGCCCAGGCCGGCGGCGCGATAGTCGACGGCGTGGATCGCGGCGAGGTTATCGATGAAGGACTCGGAGATCCTGCGCATCTCCCCCGGCGCGACCTCCAGGCCCTCGGGAAGCGTGGCGCGCAGGATCACCCCGGCGACGCGCTCCATGACGTAGAAGGGCGCCCCGAGCACGGCGGGGTCCTCGCAGTAAACGAGCGGGCGCGGTACCCTCGGGTAGGCCGCGACGAGGTGCGAGAGGATGCGGTACTCGCGGCCCATGTCGTGGGCAGACTTGATGTTGGCCCCGAAGGGCGGGCGCCGCAGCACCAACTCCCGCGCCCCGACTCTGATCAGGTAGGTGAGATTCGAGTAGCCCCGGGGGAACTGCTCGACCGCGAGCGCCCCCTCCAGACCGGGGATGTGTCCCTTCAGATACTCCTCCAGCCTGGCCGTGTCCAACTCCTCGCCCGGCCGCACAGCCCGCGGCCGGTCCACGATGGTCTCATTCATAGCCTTGACTCCTCCTGTTGCTTGTTATGCCATAAATCGGCAGCAAAGCCATAGGGGGCTCAACCATCGAACTATCCGTTTATAATCTAGCTAGACAGGCTAGCTAACTAAGGAGGAGTGATGAAGGATCAGTGGGCGCTGCAGGAGGCCAAAAATCGCCTGAGCTATGTGGTAGAGCAGGCCGTGACGTCCGGCCCGCAAACGATCACGGTACGCGGGCAGCCGAAGGTGGTCGTGCTGGCGACGGATGAGTACAAGCGTTTGACGCGGCCAGCTACATCCTTGATGGAGTTTTTTAGGAATTCGCCGCTCTATGGAATTGATCTCGATCTCGAGCGTAGCTCTGATACGGGGCGCGATATCAATCTATGATCACCATAGGCTATTTGCTTGATACAGGTCTTGTCTCGGAGACTGTTAAAAGAGCGCCCGATCCTAACGTGGCCGCCTGGGTTGAGGCACACGACGAAAGCACGTTTTTTGTCAGCGTGGCCACGTTAGGTGAGATCCAAAGAGGGATCAGTAAATTGCACGACTCGAAGCGGAAAGAGGCATTGCTATCGTGGCTTGCGCGGGATGTCCCCCAACGTTTCGAGGGGCGCATCCTCCCAGTCGATACCGCGGTAGCTCTAACATGGGGCTTGTTGCAAGGCGAGGCGCAACGCGGCGGTAACGGGCTGCCGATTGTGGACTGCCTCATAGCGGCCACGGCGAGTGTCCACAATCTGACCGTCGTAACCCGCAACGCGCGCGACATGCAGCGATGCGGTGTCCCCGTGCTTAACCCATGGCAGGCGCCGGCGTCATGATGAGCATGACGCACCCGATGTGGCAGCCACATTCAAGAATGTCCGTATCTGGTAGGGAACGATGAACGAGAATCCTATTGCTTCAGACACGGCTCCACAAACAATCGAGGCGCAGGATGCCGTGCCCGCGCGCACGCCCGTTGGGAAGCCAGGGCTGGTGATCGTGAACACGGGCGACGGCAAGGGCAAGACGAGCGCGGCGCTGGGCGTGCTGACGCGCGCGTGGGGGCGCGGCATGCGCGTGTGCATGATGGAGTTCATCAAGAGCGCCACGGGCAACTGGGGCGAGATCAAGGCCGCGCGCAAGATGGGCGTGGAGATCACCCCGCTCGGCGACGGCTTCACCTGGCTCTCCAAGGACCTCGAGAAGGATAAGGCGACGGCGCGGCGCTGCTGGGCGCTCTGCCGCGAGAAGATCGAGGGCGCGGCCTACGACGTGGTGATCCTGGACGAGCTAACCTACCCGCTCACCTTCGGCTGGCTCTCCTGGGAGGAGGTGCGCGATGTGCTCGCCGCGCGCGACCCCGGTATGCACGTCATCATCACCGGCCGCGACGCCATCCCCGAGCTGGTCGAGTTCGCCGACCTCGTCACCGAGATGCGCGAGGTCAAGCACCCTTACAAGAAGGGTATCAAGGCGCAGCCGGGGATCGAGTTCTGATTTTTCTCGCGGCCGTGGCGGTTGCCCTCGGAGCTGTCGCGCAAACAGTGACCGGCTTCGGCCTGGCCCTCGTGTGCGCGCCGTTCCTCGTCGCGGCGTTCGGTCCTGGCGACGGTGTGCGGCAGGCCGTCCTCCTATCGTCCGTCATCAACGCGGCGATCCTGCTGCGCGAAGGGCGCGCTGCCCGGGTCGGCGACGCCCTGCTCTTGCTCGCGCCGGCCGCGGCGGCGACCCCGCTGCTCGCCCTGGCGCTGCGCCGGCTGGACGCCCGGTCCCTCACGGTCGTCGCCGGTCTCGCCACGATCTTCGGGACCGTTGCGCTGGCGCGCGGGCTGCGCCTGCGACGAGTACGCGGTGTGTGGGGCGCGGCCGGGGCCGGCGTCGTCAGCGCCGCCATGAACGTCATCGGCGGACTCTCCGGGCCGGCGGTCGCCCTGTACATCGTGAACGCGGGGTGGCCGGCCGCGTCGGTCCGACCCACGCTACAGGCGTACAGCCTCGTGCTGAATCTCATCACCCTCGGCGTGCTCGGTATGCCCACGCTTATCCCGCAGCTCTTTGTTGGCCTGATCGCAGGGTGGGCCGGCGGGTCGCTACTCGCGGGGCACCTCTCTCCCACGTGGGCGCGCCATGCTACCCTTATAGTGGCGGCCACGGGTGGCGTCCTCGCGGTACTCAAGGGACTGCGATAGGTGAGGGCTATTCGTCATCGTCATCACCCGCGCTGGTAGCCGCGCGGCGCCTAGAGAGATCGCTGGAGAGCTTCTGCACCACGCGCTGCCCCTCGATGCGCGAGGCTTTGCCCAGGGGGTGGCGGAAAGCGCGCATAAAGAAGTCGTCCAGCTTCAGGATGGCCTGCGCGTCCGAGAGCTCGGCCCCCTCCAACTCGGCGATGGACACGGCCAGCCGCTTGAGCTTGTCCAGCATGTCGGGAGGGACAGCGTCATAGTCTGCGGGCGGCTCGTACTCGGGGGGCTGTTCGTAGTCCGCGGGCGGCGCCTCGGCTACCGTGCGCGGCGCCACCGGATCGCTGGCCGGGCGCGGGGCGGGCGGGCGCGGCGCCGGTGTTCCCGCCTCCGCTCCATCCTCGTGGTCCTCGTCGTCCGGTCCGTCTTCGTCGTCCTCGTGATCGGGCCCGCCCTCCTCGTCCTCGCCCTCGTCCTGATGTGGCGACGGGCGTAGCGGCGCGGCGGGTGCGGGCGGGGACGGCCGCGTGGTGGACTTCAAGCCGCCCACGCCACGTTGCAGACCCGGTATCGACGACAGCGCGACCGGCTCGTCGGGCTCGTCCGGGACGATCGGCGCCGCGGACGCGGCTGTCGGCGTGCCCTGGGTGGCCGCGCGCATGCGCGGCGACGGCGCCCCTCCGCCCTCGCCCTCGATCTGATAAGGGACACTCAACTCTTCCCGCACGGCGTGCTCGAGGCCGGTCATCTCGCGCAGGGCGCGGGCCTTGGCGCGCAGCTCGGCCAGGGTGGTGAGGAAGGGGCGCCAGGCGGCGGGGGCGGAGGAGGGGGAGGCCTCGCCGACCGCGCCGAAGCCGCCGTCGCGCGTGCGCGCGATTGCTTGCACCACGGCGCTGTGCCCGTTGCCCTCGCCCGGCGCCTGCACCACCAGCACCTCGAGCGCGACCAGCCCCTCGTCGCGGGCCAGCGACACGAATTCGTTGTAGGGGACCGCGTCACCGGCCTGATCTTCGGTATACATTCTCTCTCGTCCATCTCCTCGCGCTACTCCGAGTATTTTACCATGGCCCGGGAACCCGACATCCCATGGAGCCATGCGCGGGGTCGTGTTAACATGGGCTTAGGATGGAAAGCGCCGCGAAGACCTGGGAGAGCAAGATGAGAGAGGGCGTGAACTACACGCGCTGGCTCTATGGGCTGGTCGTGCTGTTGACGGTCATAGCAGGGCTCTACCTGTCAGGGTGGATCTACGGTGCCTTGACCGCCGTCGGCGACATCCTCACCCTGTACTTCACGGCGTGGCTGCTGCAGTTTTTTTTCACGCCCGTCGTCGACGCCATGGCGAGGCGCGGCGTGCCGCGCCTCGTCGGCGTGTCGTTCGTGTATCTCGCGCTTGGTCTCGTCATCGCGGTATCACTTGCGGCAGCGATACCCGCGCTCTACGAGCAGGGGCGGAGTCTGGCCAGCGGTCTCAGCAATTCGAGCAATTACGATGTCATCACGAACACGACAAACGGCGTCGAACGGTTCTTGTTGAAGAACCTGCACGTGCCGCGCAAGGACATCGATAATTTCACGCAGAACTACAGCCTTACCTTGCGCAAGGGCGCTTTCAACGCCGGGAAGCAACTGCGCGAGATCCTGCAGCGATATCTCACTGCCGCTAGCATCACGAACAGCGCCACGACTTTCTTCAGCGTGCTGAACACCATCCAGACTCTGCTCATTAATCTCGTGCTAGTGCTCATTCTGGCCTTCTACATGACGCTGGACGGGCACAAGCTCGTGCGCCGCGCCCTCTCCTACTTCCCGCTTGGGACCAGCGAGGTGATGGGGGGTGTCCACGTCATCATCAACCGCAAGTTCGGCGGCTACCTGCGCGGCCAGATCATCCTGTCGGCGAGCTACGGCCTGCTGACCTATATCATCGTCATGGGCTTCAAGCTGCAGGACTCCGCGGTGTTGATCGCCGTCCTCGCGGGCATCATGATGCTCATCCCCTACGTGGGAGCCATCGCGGCCGTCGCGATCCCCATGGCCGCCTACGCGCTGACGAACGTCACGACGGAGGTCTTCCCGGTCGGCGGCCTGGTCCTGCTGTTCGTTTTCCTGTTCGTGGCGCAGCACATCGTGCTCAACCTCCTGGCGCCGCGCGTGATGAGCAGCGCCGTCGGCATGCACCCTATCCTGGTCATCCTCGGCCTCTTGCTGGGCACCAAGATCGCGGGGCTGTGGGGGGCCATCTTCGGTGTGCCGGTGTTCGGCGTGCTGCTCGATACCGTCGACCTGATCTACCTCCGTGTGATGGAGCGTCGCTACGGCTTCCAGCCGCCCACCGTCGCGGACGTCGACAAGGGCGACGGCGCCGATCCGCCGCATCGTCCCGCCGCCGCGCTCGGTGGCGGCGCCGGGGGCGAGGGCGAGCCGATGGCGGAGGAGGCCATGCGCGCGGGCGCGCGCGAGGCCCGCGAGGCCCGGGACGCCAAGAAAAAACCAGCCGCGGCCGCGCTACGCCGGGCGAGCGTGACTCGACAAGCTCCCCTCGGCCCCCGCGAGTAGTCAGGCGTCAGAAAAGCTGACCGGCGATTGTCATCTATTAGCTGGCTACTCTTCCACCTGCATCCCGTCGACCACGTCGACCACGCTGGGGACGCGCGCGGCCACCTCGGCGGCGAGGTCGGTGTCGTCCAGGCTCTGCACCATGCCACGTAGGTGCACGACGCCGTCGACCGTGTGGACGTGAAGGTTGAGGGTACTTGTCGCCGCGTCGGTGCGCAAGAGGCCGCGCACGCGCTCGGTGATCTCGTCGTCCCCAGGCGCGCCTGCGCGACCCTCGGCGCCCTCGCTCGTGCCCGCGAAGCCTTGCGCCACCTCGATGGTGTCGCGGCCGCCCGGCACGACCGGCGGGTCGGTCGGCGCGATATAGGGCTCGGCGTAGTCAGCTGCGATCAGGGGGTCGTCCGTGATATCGGTCCTGTCGGTGTCGCTCTCGAGGCCGAGCGCGGCGACGTCCTCCTCGTCAAGGCCGGCGTGGTCCGCGCGCAAAGGGTCCCGCGAGTTGTCATAATCTACCATGGCCGCCTTTCCTTATCACCGCTTGTCGCGTCCCGCGCCGGGTGGACATGCTCATGTCAACACCGTCCCCTTGTGTCGCCTCGCTAATCTGCCGTAGGGCTTCCCGCACGTCTCGCTCCTGGTATGGCTTGGCGTCGTCACCATCCCTGCCCCGATAGATCAACGATCGTTCCGGGCACGCCCACGCGTTTCCACCTGGTGTGGCTGCTCTCCCGCGCGACGTGGATCGCGCCTGCCTTGCGCAAGCCTGCTTTCAGCTGCCGTATCTTGCGCGGCACCGGCCTATTGCACCCTCAGCATATCCTAGTTGTCGTAGAAAGTGGCGACTGTTCAGTAGGCCGCGAGGTCGGCGATGGCCTGGCGCACCCCTTCCACGTCTGGCAGGAAGGCGTGCTCTATCGTGGAGGCGAAGCCCATCGCCGGGACGTCGGGGCCGCACAGGCGGCGCACCGGGCCGTCGAGCGACTCGAAGGCCTCGGCCGCGATGATGGCCGCGACCTCGGCGCCGACGCCCCCCGTCAAGTTGTCCTCGTGCACGACGAGCGCCTTGTTGGTCTTGCGCACCGAGGAGAGGATCGTGTCCTTGTCCAGCGGCTTGATCGTCCTGAGATCGACCACCTCGACGTCTATGCCCTCCTCGGCCAGCGCCTCGGCCGCCTCGAGCACGGTGTGCAGCGCCAGGCCGTACGAGATCACCGTCAGGTCCGCGCCCGCGCGCTTGACCTCGGCCTGGCCGATCGGCAGGGCGTAGTCGCCCTCGGGCACCTCGCCCTTGATCAGACGATAGGTGCGCTTGTGCTCGAAGAACATGACCGGGTCGGGATCGCGGATAGCCGCTTTGAGCAGGCCCTTGGCGTCGTAGGGTGTGGACGGCGCGACGATCTTGAGACCCGGCACGTGGTGGAAGATGCCCTCGACGCTCTGCGAGTGGTAAAGCGCGCCGTGCACGCCGCCGCCGTAGGGGGCGCGGATCACGATGGGGCAGTTGAAGTCGCCGTTGGAGCGGTAGCGGATGCGCGCCGCCTCGCTCACGATCTGGTTCATGGCGGGGAAGATGAAGTCGGCGAACTGCATCTCGGCGATGGGACGCATGTCGTTGAAGCCGGCGCCGATAGCGACGCCAACGATGGACGACTCGGAGAGTGGGGTGTCGATCACGCGCAGGTCGCCGAACTCGGCGTGCAGCCCCTGCGTCGCGCCGAACACGCCCCCCGCCACGCCGACGTCCTCGCCCATCACGATCACGCGCTCGTCCGCGCGCATCTCCTCGGCCATGCCCTCGCGGATGGCCTCGAGCATTGTTTTCGTAGGCATGGCATTACTCCGCGTACACGTGGCGATAGATGCCGGCAGGGTCGGGCGCGGCGGCGGCTTCGGCCTCGTCGGTGGCCCCGTCGACCTCGGCCTTGATACGAGCGCGTAGGGCCGCGTCGGTCCCCTCGTCGAGGAAGCCCTGCGCCAGCAGGTAGCCCTTGCAGCGGTCGATGGGGTCGCGCTGGCGCCACTGCTCGACCTCCTCGGCCGTGCGGTAGCGGCGGTCGTTGTCGTCGCTGGAGTGCGGGACCAGGCGGTAGGTCTTGGCCTCGATGAGGGTCGCGCCCTCGCCGGCGCGCGCCCGCCGCGCCGCCTCGCGCGCGACCTCGTAGGTAGAGAGCGCGTCGTTGCCGTCGACGACGACACCCGGGATGCCGTAGCCCGCGCCGCGCTCGGCCACGTCCTTGACGGCCATCTGCTTCTCTTGCGGCTCGGTGATGGCGTACTGATTGTTCTCGACGACGAAGATGCAGGGCAGCTTGTGCACGCCCGCCCAGTTGAGGGCCTCATGGAAGTCGCCCTGGCTGGTCGAACCCTCGCCGACGTAGGCGATGGCCACGGAGTCCTGGCCCTTGATCTTGAAGGAAAGGCCGAGGCCGGCGCAGTGCGGCAGCTGTGTGGTGACGACGCTGGACTGCGTGATGATGTTGCGCCGGCGCGAGCCCCAGTGCGCGGGCATCTGGCGGCCGCCGCTCGAGGGGTCGTCGCGCCGCGCGAAGACCCCGAGCATCACATCCTTGAGGCTCATGCCCTGGGTCAACACTACGCCGAGGTCGCGGTAGTAGGGTAGGAAATAGTCTTTATGGCGGTCGAGCGCGTAGGCCGTGCCCACCTGCGCCGCCTCTTGTCCCTGGCAGGAAATCACAAAGGCCGCCTTGCCCTGTCTGTTGAGCACCCACATCTTCTGATCGAGCAACCGCGCCTGGAGCAGCAAGGTGTACATCTCCAGCAGCTGCTCGCGGCTCAAACCCAGGGCCACGTGTTTGGGCTCGGCCGTCATCGGCGTCGCCGTGTCCACCATCGTCGTCGTCGTCGTTTTCATCGCGCCACCTCCGTAGGGGTCCATGCGCCCGGCTCCGCCCCCTTCGTCCCCCCCTCGATAGAGGTAGAGATCGTGCCGTCGCCGGCTGTGGCGAGGGACAGGGAGCGGCGCAACGCCCCATTGATTATAGGGCCGGCCGGGATTCGCGGTAAGAGCGGTAAGAGGAGACCAGCCGGTCAGCTTGTCTCACGATGGCCGGCGCGGCGCCTCGCCGATGAGTTGTTTGTAGCGCATGCCGTAGGCCACGTCGGCGGTGCGCGCCTTCTCCCACATACGCGGCTGGTCGGGATAGCCATCCCTGGCGATCGCCAGCCACCAGTCGTCCCCGGCGTGGTAGAGTTCGCGCAGGGCCTCGAGGGTCGGCGCGTCCCGCTGCAATCGCTCCAGCGCGGGGCGGATGATACTATTGAGCTCGACCTTGCGTCGCCCCATCTCCAGTCCTTCGTACGTTGCCAGAGAATCCAGCCACCGTTGTTTATCGTCCATCGTCGTTCCTCCCAGGGGGATATCCGCGCCTGTGGCCTGTGGCCTGTGGCCTGTGGCCTGTGGCCTGTGGCCTGTGGCCTATGGCCTGTGGCCTGTGGCCTACGGCCGCGCACCAGGTGGTGGCAGGTCCCGTGCCCGCCCTGGCTCATCCCTGGCCCACCCTGGCTCACGCCCTGATACTATGGAGGTGTGAACGACGATAATGAGGCGGCGCGCGAGCGCATTGCGCGGCAGAAGGGTCGCTTGACTGGCTGGCGCCCCTTGATGATGGCCGATGACGTGGCCGTGACCGCCGTGGAGGTCCTGGGCGAGGTGCGCGGTGAAACGGCGCTGGGCTTGCGCGTGGCGGTGGCCGGGCGCGACAGCGCAGCGCTCGACCGCGAGGACGAGCGCGCCGCCGAGGCCGCCTTGCGCCGGCGCGCCGTGCTTGGGCCCGACGACCCTTTCGTGGTGGAGCGCCGTGGCCCCCTGCGCGACGGCGATGGGAGCGGTGACGATCCTTTGCTATGGCCCTGGCGCGCCCTGACTTTCCACGCGCCCCTGGCGCGCTTGCCGGCCATCGCCGGTCTGGCGACAGACTCGGTGCGCGGCGATTAAGAGTTATCGGCGTCAGGACGGGCAAGGAGCTCGCGGCGTCAGCGACCCCATCAGCCTAATAGGTCTCGATACCGGCCCGCGCCCGTCCCGGCGCTCTATCTATAAAGACGTACGAGGGGGCAGTTTGGTTACACCCATCTTGGCGACCGCGGCTAATTGCGCGCCGCGCCTGTGTCCGCCCGTCGCCCTGTCACGCGAAGAGGAAGATGTATGGGCGCGCTAGGCCAGCGCGAGCGCCTGACGCTGGCCCTGGCCCTCGGGGTCAGTGTGGCCGGGGTCGTCCTGTCGCAGGCCGGCGCCGACGCCGTGCTCGTCTTCGCCGTTTCGGGGCTGGCCCTGGCCCTGCTGGCGTCGCTGGTCGGGCAGGCCACCGAGCAGTTGGGGGAGCGGTTGGGGCCAGGGGCGACGGGGGTACTGCAGTCGGCGCTCGGCAATCTGCCGGAGTTGTTCTTCGGCATCTTCGCCTTGCGCCTGGGCAAGGTCGCCGTCGTGCAGGCCACCATCGTCGGCTCTATCCTGGGCAATAGCTTGCTCGTGTTGGGCCTGGCCTTCCTCGTAGGCGGCCTGCGGCACGGCACGCAGCGCTTCGACTCTCAGACGCCGCGCATGATCGCCACGCTGACGGCGCTGGCCGTGGCGGCGCTCGCGGTGCCGACGCTGGCGCGCGGGCTGCACACGGCGGCGGGTGACCATACGGAGGCCCTCAGTATCGCCTGCGCCATCGTGCTCCTGATCGTCTTCGTCGCCAGCATCCCGTTCTCCCTGAGCGGCGGTACCGGGGGGGTGCCGGCCCCGGAGCAGGAAACGGAGACGGCGCACTGGCCGCTCGCGCTCGCCGCGGGCATCCTGCTCGCCTCCGGCGTGGGCGCGGCGGTGGTCTCCGACGTGTTCGTCAACGCGCTGACCCCAGCGACGAAGGCGCTGCACATCTCGGAGGTGTTCACGGGCCTCGTCATCGTGGCCATCGCGGGGAACGCCGTCGAGAACGTGGTAGGCATCCAGCTCGCGGCCCGCAACAAGCCGGACTACGCTATCAGCGTGATCCTGAACAGTTCGTTGCAGGTCGCGCTGGGGCTGACGCCCATCCTGGTGCTGGCCTCGTTCGTCGTCGGCAGCACGCATCTTACCCTCGCCTTGCCCGGCCTGCTCGTCGGGGCGCTGGGCCTGACGGCGGCCCTGGGGGCCCTGATCGTCTACGACGGCGAGTCCACGTGGCTCGAGGGAGTCGCCCTCATCGGCCTCTATTGCATCATCGCCGCCTCGTTCTGGTGGGGATAGGCCGCGATTTGTCGCGCGCGCGCATTCATTGTACAATGGTAGCTGCTGGCACGCGTCGTGCTTTTAGAGGGACTATCGCCCACGGCCCCTCCCTAATAAATCGGAGTCTACGCTCGGACATCTATGGCACAGCATATGTTTCCGCCCCCGGACTTCGATGCGGACGCGACGCGCGCCGAGCAGGAGGCCTCGTCCGTCGACGCGGGCCTCGTGGCGCGCGCGGTGCGCGGCGATAGCGACGCCTTCGCTACGCTCTTCGACCGCCATGCCCCGCGCATCTATGCGCTCGCCTATCGCATTGCCGGCCGCGAGGCCGAGGCCGAGGACATCACGCAGGACGCCTTCCTGCACGCGCTCAACGCCCTGCCCACGCTGCGCCGCGGCGACGCTTTCGGGGCCTGGGTGGCGCGCATCGCCACGAATCTGGCCTGGACCGTGCTACGCGGGCGCATGCGCCTCCCCCAGGCGGAGCTGACCGACGCGGTCGCTGAGACCCACCCCGACACGACGCGCTGGGGCTCGCCGGAGGCCATGGGCCTTGCGGCCGAGGACCAGCAAGCGGTACGCCTTACTCTCGATCGCCTCGCGCCCACCCATCGCGCCGCCCTGGCCATGCGCGAGATCGGCGGCCTCAGCTACGCCGACATCGCCGCGTCGCTCGGGACAACATCCGGCAGCGTCGAGGTTCTCTTGTTTCGGGCGCGGGCGCGCTTCCGCGACGAGTACCGCAAGGTCGCGTTGGGCGCGACGGCCGCGCCCGCGCCGGACTGCGGGCGGACGCCGCATGTCCTCGCCGCGCTGGCCGACCGCGAGGGCAGCGCCGAGGATCGCGCCAGGGCCGCGGCGCATGCACGGCGTTGCAACGCGTGCGCCACGGCTGTGCAGGGGCAGAAAAGCGCCCGCAAGCTGCTCCTGGGCGCGCCGCTCGCACTTCCCTCGGCTATCAAGGCCGCGACGCTCTCCAAGGCCGCGCCGCTTCTCGCGCCCCTCGCTGGGAGCGCCGGGAGCGTGGCGACGCAGGCCGTCATCAACGGCGCGATAATAGGCGTGCCGGGCACGGCGGGCATGGCAAGCATGGCGGGCATGGCGAACATGGTGGGGACGGCCGGCGGCGAAACAGGCGCCACGGGCACGGCGAGCGCGGCCGGTGCGGCCGGCGGCGCGACGGGCATGGCCGGAGCGACCACTGGGGCAACGTCGCTATCAGTCCTCACCACCCTTGGCGCGAGCGGGCTGGCGATCAAAATCGCGGTCGTGGCGGTGGTGGGCGCTATCGTGACCGCCGCGATCGTGATCGAGCACAGGCCGTTTCGGCATATACCGCTGGCGCTATCGCACGGTAGCGCGGCCGCGGGGCATGGTACCTCGCGTAAGGGCCGCGCCGCGACGACAGCAACCGCGGCGACGCGCCTAGCGGGGGTCCCTGGTTTCTCTAACGCGCTCACGCCTATCCCCACGCCGACGGCCACGGCCGTGGTTGTGCCGGTGGTGGGCAAGGGGGGTGTGGGCGGGACAAAGGCCGGTGCGGGCATCACGTCCCCGCGCGCGGTGCACACCGCGGTCGCCGCGGTTGCATCGCGCGCGGGGACGATGTCCGGCGCGGCGGTGTCGGATACCCCCACGCCGACGGCTAGCCCGGCTGCCCCGCGGTCGGACAGCCCACCATCGCCCACGACGCTCGCGTCGCCCGCCGGGGCATCGGCGGCGGGCAGTGGGGTACAAGGGGAGGCCACCGCGGGCCACCTGGTCGCGTCCAACGGGGCGCGCGCCGTGGCTACGGCGCGCGCGACCGTGTCGCCGACCGGTGAACTGACGAACGCTCCGACGCCTGCTGTGCTAGATGGCTCGTCCGGCGACACACCGGCAACCGCGCTGTCCTCTCCCGCGGGTGTGGCGGTAGGTAGCGGCCCGGCCCATGATACGGCGACGCCGACGACCATTCCTGCAGCCCTCCCGACATTCTCAACTCCTACGGCCGTGGCCACAGAGGCTACGTTTACCGCCGCGCCGGCTGCTACGTTTACCGCCGCGCCGGCCGCGTTGCACGACACACAGGCCACCGCATCCCCTATGCCCACGACACGGGTTTCCATACGTGCGACATCCACGGCCGGAGATCGAGCGACGCCAATCGTCGGCGCGCCGGCTCCCACACGTAGCGTGTCGCCGGCGCCTACGGGCGCCGCCTCGGCCGATCCGCCGCGCCCCGTACGGGAGGCGACGGCCCTCGCCGTCTCAACCGCATCGAGGAAAATCAACAACTCCGCCCGCCGGACCGTCTCGCCGTCACCGTCACCGTCGCCCACGATCGTCGCGTTAGTCGCCGGCATGCCGGCAGCCGTAGTCACGCCAGGCGTTGTGTCCACACCCCCTGCGGAAGCGACGCCCGGCAGGTCGGGCAGTCCGGGTCGGGCGAGTGCGACTGTATTGCCGGCGAGCGCCGGCGGCGGCCGCGGGGGTGTTGCATCGAAGCCGGCGTCCATACCTACCCTGGTTCCCTCTCTTGTATCGACTGCCATCGCCGCCTTGCCCACGGTAGCCGCCGTACCGAGCACCCCCCCCGACGCCCTTGACGGTGGCATAGCCACGACGACGGCGGTGGCCGTGCCGGCACTGCCGGTCGTGTCCATAGGCTCACCCGTCGCCACGATACTACCCGCCGTCACCGTCGGTGTACCAACAATTCCCGCACTGGCCACGGTATCTGGCGCGCCGGCGGTTGTGCCGACAGTTGTTTCCAGCGCGTTAACGGTCGTGCCGACACTTGTTTTCGGCGCGCCGACGGTCGTGCCGACGCCGTTCGCTGTTGGCGCGCCGCCCGCGATATCGACCCCTGTCGCGACACTTAGCGCCTCGACCGCTGTGCCAGGAACGCTGCTCACCGCTGTCGCGTCTGTTGTGGTTCCACCTGCTGCCCCCTCGACGCCGACGGCAGCGCCAACTGGCGCAGGCGCCCCGACAGCCAGCCTGCCGACTATCACGGACATAGCCGCGCTGCCGACGCCGGCCGGTACCACGACGCCAACTGACATCGCGACAGGGACGGCAATTCCAACGCCTACAGATATTGCTATTGCGTCCTTGACAGTGTTGCCGACGGCTATTGCCATGCCGACGGCCACGGTCACGCCGGCTGGCACGGTCACGCCGGCTGGCACGGCATCGGCGCCACCACCGACGGCTACCCCGACGAGCACGGCCCTGGCGATGGGGACGCCGGCGGCCACGGCGACAGGTACGGCCGTCCCGCCGGCCTTCTCGTTCAACCTGGACATCGGCGCCGTCGGCGTGGCCGGCGGCGCGACCTACGCGGACGGCGCGTTCTCCGTCAGGGGCTCCGGCGCCGGCATCGAGGGGAGCGTCGACGCCTTCCACTACATTGATCTGCCCCTGGTCGGCGACGGGCAGATCGTGGCGCGCGTGACGGGTCAGGACAGCGGCAACATGGGGGCCAAGGCCGGCGTGATGGTGCGCGACACGCTGGACCCCTCGTCACCCTTCGCCAGCATGATGCTCACGCCCGGCAACGGCGTGGTTTTCCAACGCCGCGCGAACCCCGGCGCCGTGGCCGTCGATACAGCTCTGAACGGGGTCGCGGCGCCGTCCTGGATCAAGTTGACGCGGACTGGCTCCGTGCTCACGGGCTACATCTCCGGCGATGGAAAGGTGTGGACGCTCGCCGGCTCCGGCACGGTCGCGCTGCACACGGTGGCCTACATTGGCCTGGCCGTGACGTCGCGCGACAATCTGTCCTTGAACACCGCGGTGTTCGATCACATAAACATTGCCGGGATAGGCCCGGCCACTTAACCCACTTAACCGGCGACTTGTTGTTCCCGTCCCCACAGCGCGGTCTTTCATCGGCCGATCCTCGGCCACCGGCGTCTGTTGGCGACCCCCGTCCTCGCCCTGCGCCGCCGCTCGTCCGTCCTCTGCGCCAATACCTCGTTGCCCTGCCCTGCCAACTCCCCTTGCCCTTTGCTCCACTACCCCCGTACCTTTAATCGGACAGCATTGTATAGCATACGCCCCTACAGCCGGCTACGATCAGGGTGGTTTGCCATGCGACCATGTGGATTGGCCTCTCGGGCGAAGCCCGACAGACCAAACCGGGCGATCGCAGGCTTGATTGGAGGTTTATGAAAGGATTGATTCTGAGCGGGGGCAAGGGCACACGCCTGCGCCCGCTGACGTACACGGCCGCCAAGCAACTCGTGCCGGTGGCCAACAAGCCGGTTTTGTTCTACGCCATCGAGGACCTCGTGGCCTCAGGCATCAGGGACATCGGCATCATCGTGGGCGACACCGCCGAGCAGATCAGGGCCGCCGCCGGCGACGGATCGCGCTTCGGCGCTGATGTGCGCCTCACCTACATCCCGCAGGACCGTCCGGGCGGTCTGGCCCACGCCGTCGGCACGGCGCGCGCCTTCATCGGCGACGACCGCTTCGTGATGTACCTGGGCGACAACTTTATCCGCGAGGGCATCGCCCCTTTCGTGCGCGCCTTCGAGGAGAGCGACGCCAACGCGCGCATCCTGCTCTATCGCGTGCCCAACCCCCAGGATTTCGGCGTGGCCGTGCTCGACGGCGACCGCGTCGTGCGGCTGGTGGAGAAGCCGCGCGAACGCATCAGCGACCTGATCATCGTGGGCGTCTACATGTTCGACCGCCACGTCTTCGAGGCCGTGGACAGTATCGAGCCCTCCGCGCGCGGCGAGCTCGAGATCACCGACGCCATCCAGTGGCTCGTCGACAAGGGCTACAGCGTGCGGCCGGACGTGCTCGGGGGCTACTGGATCGACACCGGCAAGATGGAGGACATGCTCGAGGCCAACCGCCTCGTGCTGGAGATCATGAAGCCCAGGATCGAGGGCAGCGTCGACGATCGTTCGCAGCTGACTGGCCTCGTGGTCGTGGAGGAGGGCGCTGAGATCGAGAACTCCGTCCTGCGCGGCCCGCTGATCATCGGGGCCATGACGCGCGTGATCGACAGCTATGTGGGACCGTTCACTGCAATCGACCACCACTGCCTGCTCGAGGGCATCGAGATCGCCAACAGCATCGTGCTCGAGCACAGCCGCATCACCGACATCGAGCACCGCATCGAGGACAGCCTGATCGGCCGCTACGCCCAGGTGCAGCGCTCGCCCGCCAAGCCGCGCGCCTACAAGTTACTGTTGGGAGATCATAGCAAGGTGGTTGTGTTGTGAGTAACACCGCGAGTGAAACGTTCACGCCCCGGCACGTCCTGGTCACCGGCGGGGCCGGCTTCATCGGCAGCGCCTACGTGCGCCGCGCGCTCGCGCGCTACCCTGACCTGCGCGTGACCGTGCTCGACAAGCTGACCTACGCCGGCAACCCTCAGAACCTCGCCCCCGTCGCACATGACCCGCGCTACCGCTTCGTGCAGGGCGACATCGCCCGGCGCGACGACGTGCTGCCGGCCCTGCGCGACTGCGACGCCCTCGTCAACTTCGCCGCCGAGACGCACGTGGACCGCTCGATCCTCGACGCCGGCGCCTTTGTGACGACCGATGTCTACGGCAGCCTCGTTCTGCTGGAAGCGGTCAAGGAGCTCGGCACGCCGCGCGCCCTCTTCGTGTCGACCGACGAGGTCTACGGCGACGTCGAGGAGGGGGCCTCGGTGGAGACCGACCCCTTCGCCCCGCGCAGCCCCTACGCCGCCTCCAAGGCGGGGGGCGAGCTGCTGGTGCGAGCGTACCGCATCACGCACGGGCTGCCGGTACTCACTACGCGCGGCTCCAACACCTTCGGTCCCTACCACTACCCCGAGAAACTGATCCCCTTGATGATCACCAACGCGCTCGACGAGCAACCGCTCCCGGTCTACGGCGACGGGCGCCAGCGGCGCGACTGGCTCTACGCCGACGACCATGCCGCGGGCATCGACGTGGTGCTGCGCCGGGGGACGCCCGGCGAGGCCTACAACCTGGGAGGCGGGAACGAGCGCGAGAACATCGATGTGGTGCGTCGCATCCTGGAGCTGACGGGCAAGCCGGAGAGCCTCATCCAGCACGTGCAGGACCGCCCCGGCCACGACCGCCGCTACGCCCTCGACTGCGCGAAGGCGCACGCGCTGGGCTGGCGCCCCGCCATGTCGTTCGAGAAGGCGCTGGAGGAAACGGTGCGCTGGTACCAACAACACGAGGACTGGTGGCACCCGCTCAAGGGCGGCGAGTACGCGGCCTATTATAAGCAGCAGTACGCGGCCCGGCTGGCGTAGGCCCCATGAGGAGAATTGAGAGAGTGATCGACGGCGTCGAGATCAAAGACCTGCGCTCGAACCCGGACGAGCGTGGCTTCTTCCGCGAGGTCATCCGGGTGACCGACCCCTTCTTCCCCGAAGGTTTTGCCCAATTGAGTCACAGCTACATGCGCCCCGGCGTCGTCAAGGCCTGGCACGTGCACAAGACCCAGGTCGACTGGTGGTACGTCCCGGTAGGCGCGCTGCGGCTGGCGCTCTACGACACGCGCGAGGGCTCCTCCACGAAGGGCGAGCTGCAAGAGCTCTACCTGGGCGAGGGCTACACGGCTCAGGTGGTCAAGATCCCGCCGGGCGTGGCGCACGGCTGCCGCGCGCTGGAGCCGACGCACCTGCTCTACGTGACCTCGGGCGTCTACGATCCCGCCGAGGAGGGCCGCATTCCGTACGATGACCCGACCATCGGCTACGACTGGGTGTCTGGCCCGACCATCACATAGTAGCCCGTCAGGCCCCCGCCGGCGCTATCCTTCCTCTAACGAATCCTGCCGGCGGGTTGGGTCCGCGAGCAGCGCCCGGAGGGTCGCTTCCAGGTGCAACGCGCGTTCTTCGGCGGCGGCGCGGGCCTGTTCGGCGGCGGCGCGGGCCTGTTCGGCGGCCTCCAGGGCGCGGTGCTCCTCCTCGGCGAGAGGGACCGGCCGCCCCGTCGCCGGGTCGATGATGCGCAGCCACGTCCCGCCTGGTCGCCGCTCGGTCTCAGCCATCGCCACCGGCCGCAACTCCGCCTGCAGCAGGGCGCTGTAGATCCCCCCGCCCGGCCGCACCGGCAGCGGCTGCATGCGCTCGTCCCGCAGCGCAAAGCCCAGGAACGGCGGGTCCATCTCCTGCTCGGGATCGTAGATGTAGTACTCTTTGGCCCCCAGCCGGGCGTAGCGCGCCACCTTGCCGTCCGGCGCCTCGCTCAGATCGGTGGCCTGTGTGCTTGGCGAGGTGATCTCCCACACGATGTCGGGGAAGCCGCCTTCGACCCACGTCTGCCACTTGTTCGGGCCGGGCGGCGGGCGATTAAAGGCCACGTAGACGTCGGGCGAGATATTCTCACGCCCGTTGAGAGGATTGTAGTAGACGAATTGATTGCCGCCGACCGTCGTCGTGCCGGCGCGCCCCTGCCGGGCGAACAGGGTCTGCAGGGTCCACTGCAGGTCGACCATCTGGACGGCGTTGTCGAGGGTTTCGGCCATCGGCTCACCATCGCTCTCTGGGAAGGTCGACCAATCGAGCTCTATGCCGGTGCGCGTCACCATAGCGCATCATCCCTCCACTGTATGGCTGCATGGCAGCTAACCGTCCGCGCCCCCAGTCTACACTATCCACGCCGTGGGCCGTGGCACCCTGTCCATCCGTCGCACCCTCCAATCGCGGCTCGTGAAAAGTCGATCGACGCCGCCCCCCGGAGCGCCCGCGCTTCCAGGACAATGGTGCCGGGCCGGCCGGCGGCCCCTTCGCCCTCTCGCTGGCCGGGGCGACGGCGCGCGCGGGCGACAGCGTGGTGCTGCCGCTGCATGTGCGTCCTATGGGCCGCGCCACGGACGGGCTCGGCGACGTGGTGACCCTCGCCGCCAGTGGTGGGGGCGGCCTGACGGGCACGCCCTCGGCATCGCCGGCCAACCTGTTCGCACAACCGGCCGGCGGCCTGAGTCTGGCGGTGCAGGTCCCCGCCGGCACGAAGCCCGGCCTCTATCGGCTGAGCGTGACCGCGAAGGCGAACGGGCCGTCGGGGCGTGTCGTCCGCGCGTCGGCCCTGATCCGGGTGCGCGCGGGGGCGCCGAGCGCCATCGCGCTGCGGGCCGGCCGCGCCGTAGCGCGCCCCGACGGCCTGCGGGGCGTCGCGCTCACGGCGCGCGTGGTCGACAGCAGCGGCGCCGCCGTGCCCGACGGTACGCTGGTCAGCTTCGACACGCCCGCCGCCGCCCTGCAGCCGGCCACGGCGCGCCCGGTGGGCGGCGTGGCCGGCGCCACGCTGGCCTACGCGCCGGGCGATCACCCCATCGTCACGGCGTCCGCCGCGGGGGCGCAGGGCCAGCTCTACGCCGGCCGGGGCCAGCACCGACCGCTTCTTCGCCGCCTCGACCGGGCGCGCCGCCCTGCGGGTCACGGCCGTGCTGCCGGCCGCGCCGGCCACGGGCGAGCGGCTGGTGCTGCGCAACCCGCTCGACGCGCCCGCCCGCGCCACCGTGAACCTGGCGGTGACGACCGGCGCGCGCGGCGTCGTGCGCCATGCGTCCTTGGTGGTCAACGTGCCGGCGCACGGGACGGCGACGCAGCCAATCTCGGGGGACGCGGTGCAGGCGACCGGAAGCCAGTTGGTCGGCGTGGAGGTGCAGAGCGACCTGCCGCCTATCTCCATGAACGTGCGGATACCATAGAAATCGGCGCGTACCTCGCGCACATAGAGGACAGGCTCGCGCAGCAACCCTCCGAGATCGTGCCGCGTGACCGTGTTGCGCAACAGCCGATACCCATCCTGTGACGAGCATAGAAAGTCCACGTCGACGGACTCACGGTATTCGCCCAAAAGGAGGACGATAGCGGTCCCTCCCCCGAAGAAACACTGGGCTTCCTGGAGGACATCGCTGTTCAGAGCATGCAGCAATGTCGCGATGCGCCGATGGTGTGGCCGTTCAAACAAGGAGCACTCCCCGTCCGACGTCCGTCACGAGACGATCTATCAGAGCGCGCTCCTCTCCGCTCAGGCGCGCCTGGTCCACGAATCGCCAGTTTGCCTCATAGAACGCCAGCGCCTCATGGTCATCGAGGACGTCATCGGACGATCGGTTCCATGCAAGAAGCCGCAGTTGTGGAAAATCGGCTAACCGCACCATAGGAGACTCTTTACTATAGTAGACCTCTTTATTATAGACGCAGTATCGCTTGTCAAGGACGTTCCTGTCCAGCGCCACGACCGACAACCCCCCCGTTGATGCCCCCTGGCTTCAGAGGTGTTAGCGGCCCAACCCATGGCGCCCCGCGATCCCGTAGGATGGTCTTGGCGCGCGGGGCCGGGCCAGTCCGGCGTCGCCGCGACGACGCCGGCCCCGTCGGCGACGGAGCGCACGGTGTGGGCGGGCCAGACCGTCTTTCCTGCGCTGCCCGACAGCGTCCCGGCCACCTTCACCGGCAGCGGGCCGCGCGCGACCGTCGTGCTCTGCGCCGGGGCCGCCTACGCGGCGCCCCGTGCCTGGGTTCCCTCGCCGTGTACCTGCCGTGATAGGCGCGGCGGCCCCGACCGCGCGGCCGGGGCCGCTGCGCCTGCCCTGTTGAGGCGGCGCCCGCGCGTGCTACGGCGCGTCTATCTCGTCTTGCAAGCGGGCCACGTCGGCGGGGTGCGTGTGCCCGTCGACGAAGGCCTTGACGACGGCGAAGAACTGGTGCCGCGTCATGTCCAGACCGTCAATGCTGACCGCCGTGTCCCTCTGATGATAGTACAGGCTGTGCGTGAGCCCTGCATTGTCCGTTTGGAGGGAGTAGTATTGCGTCTGCACGACGCTGCCGGCGATCCGCAGCGTCAGCTGCTGCGTCCTGACGTGACCCACCCCGGGAGACGCGACGGGCGGAACATAGTGGTGCAACTCTACGATGACCGTTTTTCGACGGTCGTATTGCCCGTAGACAGGTGTCCCAGCCTTGTACCAATAGGTAAACCGATCGTAGCCCTGCAGCTTGTCGACCGAGATATATTGCAACTGCAGGCCAAGTGGGTCGCCGGCCAACAGTGGCACCGGCACATTCGGCCGCGCGATAGAACGGGCGACGGCGACGAGCCTGAATTGGCCGGTGACGACGCGGGCCGAGGCGGGCGCGCGCAGCGCGAACGTCCCGGCCGGCACGGCGGCGAGGGGCACGATCTGGCGCTTCGTGATGCGTATGCGCTTGTTGACATGCGTCTTGCCCCGGTCGTCGATCCATAGCTGGTCCATGCCGCGGACGGTATAGTCCTCGGCGTCGAGGTACAGGGTGAACACATTTTGCGCCGGCTTCAGGCCCGCGGGAGCCCCGCGTGGCAAAGGTTCGATCGTCCTGTTCTCGACCACGTCGACGGGGGTGCCATTCAGGGTAGTGGGCGCGAGCAGGCGCACGTCGGGGAAGGCGCCCTGCTGTACCGCCCGCACGAACGCGGGCAGGTCTGTGATGCCCAGGGGGTTGTCGATCCAGGACGCGCCCTGCCCTTTGGGGATCGCGCCCGACTGGACGGTGTTGACCGCGACGGTGTAGAACTGGGCATTGCGCCTGGTTTGCAGCTCGCGGAATAGGGGCGCGCCGCCGGCGGATGCGCCGGCCGTGACCTGCCGGCTGATCGCGCCCGTCGCCGAGAACTGGGTCCATTGGTCGATCGCGACGGGCGCGCGCGCCTGTTGCCCCGTGGGTCCGCCGAGGTTCAGGCCCTCGTATCGGCTTGTCTCGTGGACGACGCGGTCCGGCGCGACCGGAGCCATGGCCGCCGCCGCGCGGCGCAGGATGCTCTGGGCGGAGACGGGCTCGGCTGGCCACAGACGCAGGTAGGCGGACAGGCCGCCCGATGCCAGGCCGAGGGCGGCCGCGACGGCGACGGCCAGACGCAGCAGCCCCGGCACGCGCGCCATGTGCGGCGCGCGCGGCGCGCGTAAGGGCCGGGTCGTGGGGATCGCGGGCGATGCGATGGTCATTGGCGTCTCTCTTTCAAGGTGAGCCCGTTGATTGTCGCGCGCGTACAGGAGCAGGCGCGCGCGCGCCTCGCGCTTGAACTGGTCGGCGCGCGCGTCGCGGCGCGCCAGAGCGCGCAGGTCGCGCACGAGCGCGATGTCTTGCTCCGCCATGCCCGCGTCCACCGCTGGTTGCTCATGTCCCGTCCTATCCTTCATCGGGATACCTCCGGCGCAGGTCGCGCAACGTACGGTGCAGTCCCACGCGCACGGCCCCGGAGTTCTTGCCGACAGCGCGGGCGATCTCGTCTATGCTCAGGCCCGCGCCGTAGCGCAGCGCGAGCAGATGCTGTTGCTCGGGGCGCAGCCCTGCGATGGCCCGTCGCAACTCGGCGGCGCGGTCGCCCGCGAGGGCCTGTTCCTCGGGGCCAGGCGCGGGATCGTACAGACCGGCGAACAGGTTGTCGTCGCCCTGTTGGACAGGCCGTTCCCGATAGACATCGTGGACGGCGTTGTGCGCGATGCGGAAGATCCAGGCGGCGAAGCTGCCGCCCTCCTCTACGCGGAACCGGTCGATGTGTGCCAGCGCCGTCATGAAGACCTGGCTCGTCACGTCCTCGGCGACCGCTTGGTTGGAGATGCGGACGCGGATGTAGTCGTGGATGCGGTCGACATAAAGATCGTAGAGGGCCACGAACTCCGCCGGGTCATGCTGGGCGGCGGCGACGCGCTCCGCGTCCGGGTCGCATTCTCCCCGGCGCCACGGGACCCCGCGGCCCGCGACGGCGCGCGGCTTTGCCTCTACCTCCATCTGTGTATCATCGATGCCGCCCCTATTCGTCGGTGTGCTTGTGTGAGCGCTCACCAGCTATAACGGCGGGGGCCGCGCGATGTTACACGATGGCAATGATTGATGGTCAAGGCAGGGTTAAGGTTGTGGCGTTACTCAAAACGTCGCTCAGGAAGCCGGACGTAGCCTCGTTTCCGTTCCAAAAGGCAACGATGACGTTCGTATCGAGAGCGATCAAGGGGGGCGCTGACGGGCCGTTAGCCTGTTCATCGGCCGTGGAATTAGACCGAGGCGGCGCCGCGCTCGACCCGTACGCCGCGCGGGGTCAGCGCGGCGAGGTCGGTGGTCAGCAGGAAGCCGGAGAAGATGACGGCGTAGCCGAGCGCCGTGGTGATCCAGAATGGGGCGGAACCACCCAGCCGGGCCGACGAGCCGGCTGTGCTGACGACGCCGACGCCCACGGCGATGACGACGTTGGCCGCCACGAAGCGCGAGGGGGCCTGCCGCTGCACGACTTTGTAGGCCGAGTAGAGGGCCACGGCCACGACCGCCACCGCGCCGAAGATGTTGTGCGGGATGAACAGGGCCAGCCACGGCCCCGGCTTGAGCACACCCGCCCCCGGTGTGCCCAGGCGCTGCGCCGCGAGCAACTTGGTGTAGTCGATCGGCGTGACCAGGATCAAGGCCACCGCCAGCGCGCTTGCTACCGCCAGCGCGGCCAGCACGAGGTCGGCGACGCGCCGCGACAAGATCAGATAGAGGCTGCCCATGCCCAGGTAGGCCGCCGCCAGCAGCGCCCCGCAGATATAGTACAGGCGGAACAATAGCTCGCTCCCCGTGCCCTCGAACAGGACGAAGGCGAACGCGGCCACCGACGCCACCAGCAGGGCGAAGCTCCACACCGCCTGCTGCGGCCGCCGCCGCCGCGCCCACTGCGACAGCACGACCGCGCCGAAGGCGAGCGAGACCGCGGCGACGATCAGGGGATAGATGACCACGGGTTACTGTCCCTCCTCGGAGCGGGGCTGCGCGTGCTGGCTGTACCGATGGAGTGTACCCTCTCACAAGAGCGCCGGTCAAGGCGAGGCTGCCTCAGCCTGTCGATGAGCGGGCGAAAAACGACCGGCAATATGTCAATTCTGCGAGTCAAACTGCGAGTTCTGCGTGGACAATGCGGCCTGCCGGGCTTAAAATAGCGACCAGTACAACTCATGGGTGGCCTTCATCTGTTGTAGCGAGACAAGATTGTAGCGGGATCGAGATGGCGGGAAGATGACGACACGGTATCCGGCCGACGAGCCGGTGAAACAGATTCACGACGCGCGGATCGGGGAGGGGACAGGATGGGGAGCATGAACGGGAGCAGCGCGGCTAACCGATTGGCGCGAGCTATACTGGCGGTGCTGATGGTCGGGGGACTTGTATCCGGCGCGCCCGCGCTGGCGACCGGGTCACAGGGCGGATCGGGGACGGGGTCGACCCCGGCCGCCGCGGTGGCCGGGGCAAACACGACGCCGGTCGCGTCGGGGCTCTCCGGCGGACAGCCGGACATCCTCCAAGGCAACCGTGGCGCTACGCCCCTGCTGCAAAAGCTCCTGCACAGCCCCGAGGGGCGCAAGCTCCTGCGCGGCGGTATGGACGCCGCGTCGCTGGCCCGGCTCGAGCGCGGCTACAAGGGGGCCGGCTCGCCGCTGCCGTTGGTCGACGACACGACCCTGGCGGCCCTCCGCGCGCGGGCGGCGCGCCGCCCGCACGTCTCCTTGCGTCCCTCCATTTCCGACACGACAAGCCCTGTCCAGCCGATCCAGCCCACCCTATCCCTGGCCCCCGGCGCGCCCGCGCCCGCGCTCGCCGGCCTGCACCCGCGCCTCGCCGTCGCGCCCGGCGCGATCGTAGCCGCGCGCGCATCCCCGTTACCTTGACGGGCTTCGCGCCGCGCGAGAGGGTCGCCCTGCGCCTCGACGGGCGCGCCCTGACTCGCGTCGTCGCGGACGGCACGGGCGCCCTGGGCGTCGCGCTCGACATCCCCGGCGCCACGGCCGGCGGCGCGCACACGCTCGTGGCCGAGGGCCAGTCCATGCGCGCGCCCGCGCGCGCCACGCTCCGCGTGCTCGGCCTGCGGGCGACGCCGGGGCGGCCGGCGGCCGGCGCACGCACGACCGTGACCGGCGGCGGCTTTCGCCCCGGCGCCGTCGTGATGCTCACGCTACGGCCGTCCGACGGGCAAGTGGTGGACCTGGGCCTCGACGGGGCCGACGGCGGCGGACGCCTGCGCCCCATGCTCGTTGCCATCCCCGATGACGCCGCCGCGGGGGCCGCCACTATCGTGGCGCGCGCCGGGGACGGCGAGGAGGTGACGGCAGTCCTCTACGTGGAGGCAGGCCGCCCGGCCACCCTCACCGCCATACCGCTGCCGTCCCGGCCGGTCCCCGCGCGGACACGTCCCCTCGCCCACCATCCCCTGCCCCTCAAAGGGGCGGCGGGGGCGCGCGGGCACGGCGGCGTGTCCCGCCCGCGCGCCGGGCGCCTCCCCTCCCTCCCGTCAGGGCGGTCGGGCGCCCGACGCCTCCCCACGCCCGCGCTCGGGAAAGTGGTTGGTCGTGAGAGTACGCTAAAGGCGCGCGCCCGCGCCATCTACGCCGGCTTGCCCATCAGCTTCGAGATCAACCGTGGGCAGGCCGGGCGCGACGTGCGCTTCCTGGCCCACGGCGCCGACGGCACGCTATCCCTGACCGCCCGCGACGTCGTGCTGGATGTCCCGATGGTCGCCGCGCGCGGCGCAACCGCCGGAAAAGGGGCGGGCGCGGCGTCCGGGCGCACGGCCACGCTGCGCCTGCGCCTCGTCGGGGCCAACGTCGCCCCGCGCATCACAGGGCTCGACCAACTGCCCGGCCGCGTCAACTACATCAGGGGCAACGACCGGCGTACGTGGATCACGGGTGTCCCCACCTACGCCCGCGTCGACTACCACGATGTCTACCCGGGCGTCGACCTGGTCTACCACGGCCGGCAGGGCCGCCTAGAGTACGACTACGTGCTGCGCCCCGGCGCCGACCCCGCGGCGATCGCCCTGGCCCAGGAAGGGGCGGGGACGCTGCGCCTCGACGGTGGGGGCAACCTCGTGCTGCAGGGCGCGGGCGGGCAGGTGCGCCAGGAGCGCCCCGTCGCCTACCAGGACATCGCGGGCAAGCGCCGCCCCGTGGCCGCGCGCTTCGTGCTACGCGGGGACGGCACGGCGGGCTTCGCGCTCGGCGCTTACGACCGGCGCTACGCCCTCACCATCGACCCCGTCCTGAACTGGTCCGCCGAGCTCGCCAACAGCAGCTCCGCCTCCGGCAACGGCGTCGCCGTCGACCCCTCGGGCAACGTGTACATCGCGGGCAGCAATCAGTCCACGACGGGTAACGCCTTCGTGACCAAGCTGACGAGCGGTGGGTCGCTCGTCTATAGCACCTACATTTCGGGGGCTGGTGGGGCCGCGGGCATCGCGGTCAGCAACGCCGGGCGCGCCTATATCGTGGGCTACACGAGTTCCTCGACGTTCCCCACTACCGCCAACGCGTACCAGAAGAGTCTCAACGGCAGCACTAACGCCTACGTGATCCTGCTGAACAACGTCGGCAGCGATCTGATCTACTCCACCTACTTCGGCGGCAACAGCGACAACTACGGCACCGCCATCGCAACCGATGGGGACTCCCACGCCTACATCACCGGCTACACGCACGCCGACAGCGGCTTCCCGACGAAGAACGCCTACCAATCCGGCTGCGGCATAGATAGCAACGGCTGCACGACCACCGCTTTCGTGGCAGAATTCGACACCTTTGCTACGGATAGCTCGTCGTCGCTGATCTACTCCACCTACTTCGGCAACGGAGGCCAAACCAGGGGCTACGGCATCGCGGTGGACGGCGGCGGCAACGCCTACGTCACCGGCTCGACCACCTCTAGCGACTTCCCGAAGCAGAACTCACAAGGAACCCAGTGCGGGTCCGGTGGGTGTTCCGGCGGTGATGCCTTCGTGGCCGAGATCAATCCGAGCAGCTCGGGCGGCGGCTCGCTGGTCTACTCGACGCCCTTCGGCGGCAGCGGGGCGGACCAGGGCAACGGCATCGCGGTAGACGGCAACGGCGACGCCTACGTGGTCGGCACGACCCATTCCACGGACTTCCCGACGACCGGCGACGCGCTGCAGGGCTCGTGCGGGGACGCCCCGTACTATCAAACTCCGTGCGCCGTGGGCGATGCCTTCGTGTTCGTGCTGAGTCCAATGACCCAGCACCCAACCCCCTACGGCTTCTCCATCAACTATGAGACGCAACTCTATTCGTCGTACCTCGGCGGCCGCGGGCAGGACGGGGGCAACGCCATCGCACTCGACGGCCGCGGCAACGTCGACATCGCCGGCGCCACGCAGTCGTCCAACTTCCCCGGCCTGCAGACGGACTATAGCAACGGGAACCAGGACGCCTTCGCGAGCCAGATCGCGCTGGGCCCGCAGATCTCGGGCATCTCGCCCTCCGGCGGCGCCACCGACGGGGGGACGACGGTCACCATCTCGGGGCGCAACTTCCAGGCCGGCGGCGGCGTCTCGTCGGTCACCTTCGCCGGCGCCTCGGCGTCGTACACGGTCAACGGGGACGGCTCGCTGACGGCGACGAGCCCGACGCACGACATCGGGGGGGGTGACTCCTCGTCCGTCCCCGTCGTGGTGACGACGCGGTTCGGCTCGGCGAGCACGACCTACACGTATGTGAACCGGCCCACGATCAGCAGCGTGAGCCCCAACGAGGGTCCCGCCGACGGCAGCTCCCAATCCGTCACCATCCACGGGAGCCACCTTGCCGCCGTCACGCAGGTCTCCATCCCCTCCGCCACAGTGACATCTTTCCAGTACAACCAAAGCGCTGGCTCACTCACCGCCTCCTTCACCGCGCCCACGACCGCCGGCGCCGTCGACGTGACGGTGGCCGACGGGTACGGCGATAGGTCGCCCACCAGCGCCAACGACCAGTACACGTTCAGGCCCGCGCCGACCATCGCGAACGCCGCCGGCGCGGTCTTTCCGTCGCAGGGGTCGACCGACGGCGGGACGCTTGTCACGGTCACCGGCACGAACTTCGTCGCGGGGGCGGGCGAGACGATGGTGTCTTTCGGCTGCGCGTCCGACGGCTGCGCCTGCTCTGACGCGGTGTCCGCCAGCTACGTCAGCTACGATGGGACCTCGCTCACGGTGACGCCCCCCGATGCTACGACGAGCGGGCCGGTCGACGTGACGGTGACCAGCATCGGCGGGAGCGCCACCCGAGCCGGCGGCTACACCTACCGCGCCGCGCCGACCGTGTCCGACTTCAGCCCGGCCGGCAGCTCCACCAACGGCGGGGCGACCATCACGGTCACCGGCGCCAATTTCATCGCTGGCGAGACAACAGTCTCCTTCGGGGGCACGTCGGTGGCCCCCTCGTCGGTGAGCGTGAGCGGCGACGGCACGTCCCTCACCGTGACCGCGCCGGCCGCGGCCCAGAGCGGGCGGGTGGCCCTGACCGTGACCACCGCGGGCGGCGCCGCGAACGCGCCGCGCCAGTTCCGCTACGTGGATGCGCCCGTCATCGACGGGCTCAACCCGGGCGGCGGCGCCACCGCCGGCGGGACGACCGTCACCATCACCGGCGCCAACTTCATCCCGGGCGCCACCACGGTCACCTTCGGCGGCGCGTCCGCGACCCCCTCGTCCGTGAGCGACGACGGCACGTCCCTCACCGTGACCGCACCGGCCGCGAATCAAAGCGGGCCGGTCACCGTGACGGTGACGATCCCGGGCGCGAGCGGCAACCGGCCGAACGGCTTCACCTACGCGGACGCGCCGGCGATCGCCGGCCTCAGCCCCAACAGGTACGACCGCGCGCTGAGCCAGGACGGTAACGCGACCCTGGTCACCGGCTCCGGCTTCGGCGGGACCTCGGCGGTCACCTTCGGCAGGGTCGCCGCCAAGAACTATCAATATCTCGGCCAGGATAGTCAGGGCCGCGACCAGCTGTACGTTGTCCCGCCGACGCCGGACGGGGTCGGGCACTATGGCCCCGTCGATGTCCGGGTGACCGCGTACGGCGGCGTCTCGCCGATCACGAGCACCGACGTGTACACCTACCCGGAGCTCACGCCGGTCGTCGGCGCGCTGCGGCCGGCGGGCGGGCCTACGGCCGGCGGCACGACCGTCGTCATCACCGGGACAAACTTCTCCAACGTCACGGGCGTGCGGTTCGGCTCCATCGCCCCCGTGTCGCCCGACGCCGTCGACCCGAGCGGGACGATCACCGTGACCAGCCCGTCCACGACGAGCGCGGGCACGGTCGACGTGCGCCTGGTCGACGACGACGGCACCACGTCGGCCATCACGGACACGGACAAGTACACCTACGCGGCGCCCCCCTCCGTCGCCGTCATGTTGAGCCCGCCGGCGGGCTCAACATGACGGCGACGGTGACCATCACCGGCGCCAACCTGGGCGGGGCGTCGCGCGTCGCCTTCGGGGGCAAAGAATCCCCCTCGTTCACCGTCGCCCCCGACGGGACGACGATCACGGCGACGGCCCCGGCCTCCTCGACGCCCGGCACCGTAGACGTGCGCGTCACGACGCCTGGCGGGACCTCGCCGGCCACCGCCGCCGACCGCTATTCGTACCTCACCGGCCCCGTCGTGACCGGCCTCACGCCCAACGCCGGGCCGCTCTCGGGCGGCACGACCGTCGTGATAAGCGGCGCCGACCTGGCGACGACCTACGGTGTCCTCTTCGGGAACAGTCCGGCCACGTCGATCAACGTCGACCCGAGCGGCACGGTGGTCACGGCGACCAGCCCGGCCACGGTCTCGGCCGGCGCGGTCGACGTGCGCGCGCTGACCTTCGGCGGTGAGTCGCCCGCGACGCCGCCGGCCGACAGGTTCAGCTACGACGCCGTCCCCACCATCGGCGGCTTCAGCCCCACGGCGGGGCCGACGGGCGGCGGGACGCAGGTCGTTATCACGGGCGCCAATTTCGTGCCCGGCGCCACCACGGTCTACTTCGGCAAGCAGGCCGCCCCCTCCGCCGTCGTCGACCCCGGTGGAACGGTGGTCACGGCGACCAGCCCGGCGGCGGACCCCGGCACAGTCGACATCACGCTGACCACCCCCGGCGGCCCCTCCTCCTACAGCAACTCCAACGTGCCGGCCTTTACCTACGACGCCCCGCCCACGGTCACCCGCGTCGACCCGCGCGGCGGGAGCGCAGACGGCGGCGATGTCGTGCTGATCACGGGCACCAACTTCGTCCCCGGGCAGACCCGCGTCTACTTCGGCGGTATCGACGCGACCAGCGGCAGCTACATCACCACCAACACAATCAACGCCGTTAGCCCCGGATCCGTGTCGCCCGGCACGGTCGAGATCACGGTGACGACCCCTGGCGGGCCCTCGCCGCTCACGGCCGCGGACACGTTCACCTACGAGCGGACGCCGCGCATCACCGGCCTGAACCCGAGCTCCGGCCCCGAGGCCGGCGGCACCTCGGTCGTGATCTCCGGCTCCGACCTCGGCGACGCCACGAGCGTCACCTTCGGCACGACGGCGGCCACGACCTATACCGTCGCCGCCGACGGGACCACTATCACGGCGACCAGCCCCGGCGGGACGGGCGCCGCGCAGGTGCGGGTCACGACGCGCTACGGCGGGCCGTCGAACACCGCCGCCTTCAAGTACGTCCCACCGGCCACGGCGACGCCGACGACCACCAACACCCCGGTCCCGACGGATACCCCGACGCAGACCGCCACGCCGACGACCACGAACACGGCGATCCCGACGGATACCCCGACGCGAACCGGCACCCCGACGCAGACGGACACGCCGGCGCCCACGCCGACCGGCACGATCCTGCCGACCGACACGCCGGCGCGGACGAATACCCCCACCGCCACGGGGACGCCCACCAATACGGCCACCCCGCTACCAGCCGACACCGCCACGGGGACGCCCACCGCCACGAGCACAGCGACCGCGACCCCTCCGGCGATCCCGGCCGATACTGCGACGGCCACCGTCGCCGACACGGCGACCAATACGCCGCGCCCGACGCGGACGCCGCGCCCCACGGCCACGCCACTCCCGGCGGCCACGCCGCGGCCGACCAGCACCGCGACGAGCACGCCCACCGCAACGGCCACGGCCACCCCCACCAACACGGCCACCGCCACCGGCGCCGCGACCGCGGTCCCACCGACCGATACGGCCGCCCCCTCGGCGACCCCCTGCGGCAGCGGCTACCACGCGGTCGTCGGCGGCTGGCGCCTGGACTCGACGCAGTGCGCGACCGGCGGCGCGGTGCAGGGCGTCACCCTCACCCCGCCCGGGGGACTCACGCTCGCCGGCGCGCCCCTCGCTCCCTTCAGCCTGCAGCTCGGCCCCGACGGGAACCCGACGCTGCCCATCGCGCTGCCCGACTTTCAGTTCGCCAAGCTCGGCACGACCTTCAGCGCGGGGGGCGCCGCGCTCGACAACGCGGGCGTGACCGTCGCCAGGACCTCCCTCGCCCTGGCGCAGGCCTTCGGCGGCGCCGGGCTAACCGCGAGCGGGCTGCGCATCGGCCCCGACGGCACGCTCGCCGGCACGACAGCGCTCGCCCCGGCGGTGCTCCAGATCTCCTACCAGGGCTTCAGGGTGGTCCTCGTCGGGCCGGCCCTGAGCGAGGGCGGCGTGAGCGTCGCGCAGTTCAGCCTGTTGCTGCCCGACGGGCTCGTCCCGACCGGCGCCCCCTCCGCGCTCACCGCGCACACCATCGCGCTCAACGCGGACGGCTCTATCGGCGGGACACTCGACTTCCCCGCCACGCAGGTGCTCTACGCCGGCTTCACGCTCGACGCGCGCGCTATCACCCTCGGCGACCACGCCCTCGCGGTCGGCAAAGCCGCCCTGGCGCTGCCGGCGAGCCTGCTCCCGGCGGGGGCGGACCCGGCCGCGCTGGCCGGCGGCCTCACGGTCTCCGCAGGCGGCGGCGTGGGCGGCAGCCTCACGGCGGCCCTGCCCGCCGTGAACCTGGCCGGCTATACCGTCGCCGCCACGGGTGCCACGCTCGACGGCACGGGGCTCTCCGTGCAGGGCGCGCGCTACACCGCGCCCGCGTCCCTGGCGCCGTCCGGCGGCGCGGCGCCCGCGCTGACCGGCGCGCTGACGATCGCGCCCACCTTCAACCTGGCGGGTAAGCTAACAGCGGCCGGGACGAGCATCTCGGTGCGCGGCTTCGACGCCACCGGAGACCTCGCGCTCGACGCCGGCGGGCTCACCATTAGCGCCACCGTCAGCCTGGCGCGCATCGCCGGCCTGCGCTACGTCGCGCCGACCGGCTTCCTGCGCGCCACGCCGGACGGCGCGGTGGTCGGCGCGCTCACCCAGGCGGGCGTCCACTTCGCCTTCGGCGGCGTCGACACGGTCGGCGACTTCAGGCTGGACGACACCGGGCTCACGACGCACGCCAACGCCACCCTGGCCTCGCGCCTGTGCGGCCCGGCGCACCCCACGCTCACGGGCGACCTGCGGGTCACCACCGACTACACCCTCACCGGCAGCCTCTCCTCTGGACCGGTCAACGAGGGCGGCCTGGGCCACTTCCACGCCTCGTTCAAGAACATCACGCTGGACAACAGCGGTCTGTCCATGAGCGGCGCCAGCCTGTCTATCCCCGGCATCGACACCGCGGGGTCGGCCATCACCGTCGCGGGCGACATCCAGGCCAACGGCAGTTGCATCCCGACCGCCAAGGCCGGTATCAGCAACTTCACGCTGGTGGCCAAGGGCTACGGGATCAGCGTCGCCAGCATCACCGTCGACGGCAAGGGGATCACCATCGCCGACGCGCGGGCGATCCTGCCCGCGCCGTTCGACAACATCCCCGTCACCGGCACCGTGCACATCGGCTGGAGCGGCGGGCAGACGATCGACGGCACGCTGCGGGCGACCAACCCGCACTTCTCGTACGGCGGGTTCGGCGTCGGCGCCGACAGCGTCGAGCTGACCATGCGCGCCTCGCGCACAGAGACCCTCAGCTACGCGGCGGCCCCCACGGCCAAGCCGGCGTCCACCGCGACCGCGACGGGCGGCAAGCCCGCGGCGAAGCCGACCAGGACGGCCACCCCAACCGCCACCGCCACCCCGACGGACACCCCAACGGACACCGCTACCCCGGCCGGTACGGCCACGCCGACCGTGCCCGACGCGACGGCCACGCCCGACGCGTGCGACTACCGCAACGCCACGGCCACGCCCTCCGCCGACGACCAGCTCGCCCTGCGCAAGAAGGACGACCCCTGCGTGATCGCCAGCAGCCATGACTACGGGCTGACGGTCTCCCTACAGGTCGTCAACGCCCACGCCACGCTGCCCGGCGTGCCCGGCCTGGAGAACGTCGTGGTCAACGGCAACCTGACGGCGAGCGTGGAGGGTGGCAAACCCACTATCACCGGCCAGCTCGTGCTCGGCGGGCGCGACAACGGCGCCCTGGTTCACCTCAAGGTGGCCGGCTTCACGCTCGACGTGCAGGACGTGACCCTCGACGAGAGCGGCGTCGCGGTCGACGGCGTCACGCTGACCCTGCCCAGGGACCTGAACCCCAACTGCGCCGTGCACCCCGACACCTGCGAGCCGATCACGCTCGCGGGCGCCTTCGCGGTGACGCGGGCGGACGGCAAGGTGACGGTCACCGGCTACATCGAGCTCGAGAACAGGATCAAGCTCTCCGCCTACGGGTTCAGTGTCGCGGTCTCCCAGCTCCGGCTGGGCGTCGACGGCTTCACCGTTGGCGACGCCACGCTCGACCTCGGCGACCTGTTCACGGACGCGGGACTCAACGTGCGCACCGTGTCGGTCGACGGTCTCACCGTCAGCCCCAAATTCGAGGTGAGCGGCGGCGCGGTCAGCATCAACGGCAGCACCCACCTCGCGCTGAGCCTCGGCGGCGCCGCAGTCAGCGTCGACAGGCTGACCATCGGCTCGCGGGGCCTCGGCGCGGACGCGGCCGCCCTAACACTCCCCGACCCGTTCAACCTGAGCGTGACGGCCCACAACATCGTGCTGGCCGTGGCCGGCAAGGCCAAGGGTCTCCAGGTCGGCCGGACGTCGCTCAAGCTCGGCGGGCTGCAGGTTCAGACCGACGGCCTGGACATCGATAAGACGGGCATCCAGGCCAAGAACCTCACGGTCAACCTGCCCGCGCTCCCCAGCGCCATCTCGCTCGGTGACGTCGGCTACGACAGGCAAACCCACGCGTGACCCTCAAGGGGCTGCCGCTGCCGACGAGCTTCTCGATACCCAGCCTCACCAACGCCTCCCCGGTCGATCCCACGGCGCAGAAGCAAGCCTGCGCGGACAGCGGCGGCGCCTATCTGCCGCTGCCCACGCTCTCGGCGGGCGGGTTCGCCATCGGCGGCGCGGGCTGCATCTCGTTCCCCAAGACCGCCGTCCTCGACGGCAACGGCGCCCCGGTGCTCGACGCCGACGGCGTGCCCGAGACCAAGTCGGGCTGGCTCGTCGTCGGGCAGGGCCTCGTCAACCTGCAGGCCTTCAGCCTCGCCGCCTCGTTCGAGTTCGGCAGCGTCGACGACGCGCATCCCATCCCCTTCCGCCACGCCGTCATCAACATGCAGCTTCAGGAGGGCATCCCGCTGGAGGAGGCGGGCATCCCGCTGGAGATCAACGGCTTCGTCGGCGGCATCGGCGTGAGCAAGGGCACGGATATCTCGGGCAACAACGATGTGATCGTCAGCCTGACGGCCGGCATCGGCGTCGCGGACCCCAGCGGCGAGCTGTTGACGGCCACCGGGCAGGTCAGCGTGGCCACCAACGGCAACTTCGGCGCCTCCGTCTACGGGACCATCTTCCAGTTCATCCACTTCTACGGCGGCTTCTGCGCGCGGGTCATCCAATCCGTCGACTACGTCTGCGCGGACAGCCTGGCGCAGGACCCCGCGTTCGCCCGCACGGCCACCGGCCTCGGCGCCTACGCCGTGCTCGGCGGCTACACCGGCGTCCACATCAACCGGGACATCGACGTCCGCCTCTCCGCCCGCGCCCACCTCTGGGCCGACGCCGACGAGCCCGAGATCGCCGCCAGCGTGGCCGCGACGGCGACGATCCCCGCGCTGACCTTCTACGTCGTGCCGTGGTGCGACGACTACGCCGGCGTCACCGGTGAGCTCGGCAAGTTTACCTCCGGCTCGAGTAAAGTCACCGGCGTCAAGCTGGGCGTCCACGCGCACGACTGCATCCTCGGCTCTTTCGATAAGAGCCTGTTCATCGACAAGAACGGCGGCGTCCACCTCGACACGGGCTCGAGCTACACCCTGATCCAAGGCCGGAACAACACGGGCTACCTGCTGGCGCGCAACGGCGTTGGCGATAGCCTCGGCGACCACCTGACCGGCGCGACGAGGCTGGCGGGCGCCGGCGCCACGGGCATCACCCGCCTCGCCGCCGTGCGCTTGCCCGCCGACGCGGGCGCGGCCACGATCGACCGCCCCGCGCTGCGCGCGCCGGTGATCGGGCCGGCCGGCCGGCTCGGCGGCCTCCGCGCGGCGCGCCTGTCCCCGGCCGGCGCTCCCGCGACGGGCCATGGCGTGGCGCCGCGTCACGGCCCGTCGAAGCCGGTGTATGCGAACACGGGGACCGTGCGCATCGCGCCGGGCCAGAAGGACACCTTCTTCGCCCTGCGTTGGCAGCGTGGCGCCCCGACCCTCACCCTGACCGCCCCCGACGGGACGGTCTACACGCCCGGTCACGTCGCCCGGCCCAACGCCTCGATCCACGTCACCAAGCCCGGCGAACTGCCCCCCGGCTACGCCGCCGAGGACATCATCTACATCAGCCGGCCGCAAGCGGGCGACTGGAAGGTGACGATCGCCAACGTGACCGGGAACGAGGGGTACCGCCTGGACGAGCAGGGCGACGCCTTACCGCCGGCGCTGGCGGTGACCGCGCCAGCGAAGGGCCAGGCCCTGGTGGGCCGCCCGACGGCGCGCCTCGCGGGCACGCTCGCCGGGACTGACCCGAGCCGCGCCCAGACGGTCTCGCTCTACTACGCGACGGCGCCGACCGTCACGATCGACGGCCACGCGCAGCCCAACCGCGCCGGCACGCTCATCGCCAGCGGCGTCCCCGTCACCAACGGCGCCTGGGGCTACGATTGGGACACGGGTGCCGTCCCGGGCAGCACGTACTATGTGTACGCCGTGCTCGACAACGGCACCGGCCCCGACGTGAGCGCCTCTGCCCCCGGGAGCGTGGTGGTGCGGCAGCCGGCCCGCCCCGACGCCCCACGCCAGGTGGTCGGCGCCGACCGCGATCTACTGATCCACGTCTACTGGATGCCCCCGGCGCGCGCCGGCAACGTGGCCGGCTACAAGCTGCGCTGGTGCGCCAGCACGATGTCGGCCGGCCGCTACGGCGTGCTCGACACCGGCCGCGGCACGACCTACACGGTCGTGGAAGGCCTGCGCAACGCCCGCTACAGCGTCGACGTGGCCTCCTACGACATCAAGGGGCGGCTGAGCCGCTGGGTCCCGGCGCGCCTCTCGACCTCCGACCCCGCCGCGGCCTCCGCCCCCGACTTCGCGCTGGCAGCCGGCCGCGATGCGACAGTGGCCGGCGGCGCCGCGGTCGTCCCGCTCACCCTGCGCCCGGTGCGGGGCGCCCGCGCGAGCAACGGGCCGGCCGACTTCGCCACCCTGGGGGTGGACCCGTCGAGCCTGCCCTCCGGCGTGACGGCGTACGTCTTGCCCACCTCGGCCAATCTGTTCGCCCCCGGCCACGGCACAGGCGCGAGCGCCCCGGCGCTGCGCGTCGACACGTCGTCACGTCGTCGCGGCTGCGCCCCGGCGCCTACGCGCTACGCGTCCTGGCCGTGCAGCGCGTCGCGGGCCGCGTGGTACGCACACGGACGGCGCGGGCTACGCTGATCGTCCGCGCCGGCGATCCCAGCCGGGTGACGCTCCAGACGGGCGCGTTGCGGGCGCTCCCCGACGGTACCATGCAGGCGCCGCTGACGGCGCGCGTCGTCGACGCCTCGGGGCGCCGATCAGCGATGGGCGCACCCTCTCCTTCAATAGCGACCTCGGGACCTTCGCGCCGGGCGCCGTCGAGGTCGTCAACGGCGTCGCGCGGACCACGCTGAGCTACGTCAAGGGCACGCACCCCGTCGTCACGGCCGATGCCGGCAGCGTGCTGGGCCGCCTCTACGTCGGTACCCCGCCCCGGGGCACGGGCTTGCAGCGCTTTTTCGCCGGGGGGGCCGGCCGGGGCGGCCACCCGGTAGCGGGTGAGGACCTGGTGCTGCGCAACACGCTGCCGGACGCGGTCACGGCCCACCTGCGCCTGTACGTGCAGCAGGGGCGGGTGGTTCATGAGCAGGACGTCACCGTGGTGGTCGCGCCGGGCCAGAGCGTGGTTGAGCGTCTCGACACGCTGGCGCCGGGCCACCCGCTGGTCGGCGTGGCCGTCGACAGCGACCTGCCGATCGCCAGCGAGCGCGTCGCGCGCCTGGCCGCAGCGCGCGGCCGAACCGTCGTCGTGGGCGCGACGCGGGGGTTGAGCGCGCCACGCATGTCTTACACCCAGCGGCTACGGCCCGGATATACCACGCTCGACCTGTTCAACCCTGGCGCGCGCGCCACGCGCGCGCGGGTCACGGTTGCCCTGCCCCTGCCGGGCCGCGGGCGGCGCACGGCGACGGCGACCACGACGATCGTACTGCCCGCGAGCAACTCGGCGCGCGTCGAGGCGGGCGACCTCGCCGCCACGCTCGCCGCGCGCACGCCGGCCCTGCGCTACGCGCGTATCGATCGCGCGCCGATCGCGGTGAGCGTGCGCGCTGGCGCGCCGATCGTGCTCGAGATCGACCCGGCGCGCAGCCCGGCGGCGCGGGCGCCCGTCCAGCGCGCCCCGGCGCGGCGCTCGCGCCCCAGGGCGCCCGCGCCGGCCTATTGTGTGGGCGTGCGCGGACCGCTCAAGACCTGCGCCCGGCATCATGTGGTGAGGCGCGAGGCGCGAGGCGCGAGGCGCGAGGCGCGAGGCGCGAGGCGCG
>JAABUM010001106.1_pt1 | contig 41957 bp, 45 predicted proteins | sample 5559161 | NCBI WGS metagenome assembly JAABUM01 (sample SAMN10711868, study PRJNA513369) | rock metagenome | isolation source: Antarctica rocks | place: Antarctica: Victoria Land, Siegfried Peak nord
TTACCTCGACGAGTACACCTTCCGCTTCAACCGCCGGCGAACGCCGATGGCCGCATTCCAAACCCTGCTCGGTCTGCAGAGCCAACAGCAGCCCACCACCTACCGCAGCATCGTCGCGGCCCGACCAGGAGCCATGAACAAGGCGGAGCTAACCGGATAAACATGAGTGAGGTTATGTCAAGTAGAACAAGCATTATTGCAACGGATGCACGACAGCACCTCCGCTCGATGCACGTCGTCGAACGAGGGTGCCTGGTGCATCTGGGCTGCAGCGATGTCGCGGAACGCAGCGCCGAGTGCTTGCCGCTGGCCGGCAGATCTGAACTTGGCTCGCGGGACCGCCACGCGCGCTGACCTGGGCCTTCATCGACAGTCGTGCATCCGCTGCTAGTTTCGGTCATCCAATGACCGCACTTGAGGGGCAGGCCTGTGGCTGTTGACGACGTGGGGCGGGTCATCGAGCTGCCGGGTGTTCGCTACCTGCAGGCCGCAGATCAGGTGCTGGAGGAGATGCTGTCCGGCTGGCGCCGCCAGCAGCTGGCACGCAATCTCGCGCTCGCGCGCGATCGAGAGCCGCGAGAAGCTGGTCCGCCGCTTCCTGGGGTTCACCAACGAGATGCCGTGGCGCCCGGCCGTGCAGCACGTCGACGAGTTCTTGGCAGACCTGCGGGCCGAGCACTCGCTGCGCCAGTCCACCGTCCGGACATACCAGAACGCCCTGCGGTTGTTCTGTGCCTACCTCATCGAACCCGCCTACGGCTGGGACCGTGTCTGCGAGCAGCACTTCGGGACCCACCCCACCCAGGTCTGCTTTGACTGGAACACCGCCGCCCACACCCAGGACAACGAGCAGGACCCGCGCAAGCGGGCATTCACCAGACCCGAGCTGCAAGCGTTCTTCGACCGCGCCGACGCCGAAGTGGCACGGACCCGGTCGCTGGGCCGCAAGGGCTGGCTGCCGGCGATGCGCGACGCCGTGCTGTTCAAGACTGCCTACGCCTGGGGGTTGCGCCGCAACGAGGTTGCGCACCTGCAGAGCGTGGACTTCGCCCGCAACCCCCACGCCCGAGAGTTCGGCCGCTACGGACTGCTGCACGTGCGCCACGGCAAGGCGCACGCCGGATCAGCACCCAAGCGACGCTCGGTGCTGACCGTCTTCGACTGGTCGAGCGAGGTCGTCGGCCACTGGATCGCCCGCGGGCTCCCCCTTGCCGGCGGCGGCCTGGACCTGTTCCCGTCCGAGCGCGGCACGCTGGTGTCCACAGCCGCCCTCAGTGCCCAGGTTCCGCCGCTACCGCGACGAGCTGGGCCAGGACAAGGGACTGGACATGCATTCGTTGCGCCGCTCCTACATCACCCACCTCATCGAGGACGGCACCGACGCCGCCCTGTTCGTCCAGCAGCAGGCAGGCCACGACCACGCCTCGACGACCGCTCTCTACACCTGCGTCTCCAGCGACTACCGCACCAGGACCCTGCGCGCAGCCCTCGACACGACGATCGCAAAGGCCCTGAACGCCCCGGGAGGCAGCCGGTGAAACGCGATGTGGACTACACCTGGCGACTCGCCGAGGTCATGGCCCGCGCCGGCATGCACAACAGCACCGACCTGGCTCCGCTGCTGCGCGAGCGAGGCATCGACCTTTCCGCCTCCCAGGTCTACCGCGTCGTCACCCAACGCCCAGAAAGGGTGTCCCTGAAGCTGCTGTCCGTGACTGAACCGGGCATCCGACGTCCGCGAGGGCGCCCACGGACCACCGGCGACCGCAGTTGCGACCGGTGCGGCCGGGCAACCGCCAAAATCCGCGTCCGCTGGCCCGACGGCAACATCTGCGGCACCTGCTTCACCGACGCAGCCTCGACCTACGGGCCCTGCGACCGGTGCCAGCGACACCGCATGACACCAGGTCGCCGGGCAGACCAACGTCTGTGTCGGGTCGAACACGAACGTGGTCTTGAAGAACACGCGCCGCTCGTCGTTCTCCTCGCCAGTCAGCTGGTCGCGCTGCTTGACCGACATCGGGGCAAGAATGCGAAGCGCCGTCTCGCCCTTCCGGACGCTCCGCCCCAGCTTCAGCCACGTGCGAAACCCTGCGATCCAGGTTGGGCCGATCCCCCGCTGATGGCATTGGGCTGCCAAAAGCATGCAGCTCCCGGCCGAATACGCGTTGGAACAGTCGAGTCACGGGACGTGACCTGGCCTCACCGGAGTCCCCGCCACAGGCACTCAACGTCAACACCATCGACACGGCGAGCGCCACGCCGGCAACGACCTCCCCTACACGTATCTCTCAACCTCCTCAGAGCTTTGCGCCGGGGGATGTCTAACTAACTGAGGGCGGCGTCCTGGTGCGATGGCGTCCTGGCATTCGCAACGCCCCCGCGGGCCGTCAGCCGCGTGGCGCGGCGATCGCTGCCTGTGCGGCTGGACCCCGGCGATCGGCACCCGGTAGGGCGAGCAGAAGACGTAGTCGACACCCGACTCCTCCAGGAACGCGATGGACTCGGGGGCGCCGCCGTGCTCGCTGCAGACGCCGAGATGGAGGCCCGGCTTAGTCTTGCGCCCGAGCCAGGCGCCCATGCGCAGCAGCTGCCCGACGGGGCGTCGAGCGTCTCGAAGGGCGAGCGGTCGACGACCTCCAGGTCGATGTAGCGCGACAGGATGCGCCCTTCGATGTCTCCGCGCGAGAACCCGAGGCCGGTCTGAGTGAGGTCGTTGGTTCCCGAAGGAGAAGAAGTCGGCGTGCTCGGCGATGCTGTCGGCAAGGAAGCACGCGCGCGGCAGCTCGATCATGGAGCCCACCGAGTAGGCGTCGGGGGCGGACCCGGTCTCGGCCGCGACCCGGTCGAAGCGCCAGCTCGAGCTCGCGCTCGTACGCGACCAACGGCACCATGATCTCCACGCTGGTCGGCACGCCCCGTTCGGCCACCCGCCCGGCGGCGGTCAGCAGCGCCCGGACCTGCATCTCGTAGAGGGCGGGGAAGAGTAGGCCGAGCCGCACACCGCGGGTGCCGAGCATCGGGCTGGACTCCCGCAGCGCCTCGACGCGCGCACGGGCCGGCGATCCCTCCGGCAGGTCGGCCGGTGACGGGAGGAACTCGTGCAGCGGCGGGTCCAGAAGCCGGACGGTCATCGGACGGCCCGCCATAACGGTCAGCAGCGGCCGGCCTCGGCGTCGCCGTCGTGCCCCGCACCGACGCACTCACCGCCGGGCCCGTCGTCTCGGTCCTCGAGTTCCACGACCCCAGACTTCGCCACGACGTGTCGCTGTGCCGCCGACTTGCGCCTGCCCCTGAAAGATTCTGGCAACTTGCCACCGCGGTTCGATCACGCGTAAAGCTTCATGGGGGCGAGCCAATCAAGTAGTAGCGCTCGACACGGTACGAAGGCCCTCGAGCTCGATGACGTCCTCGGCCGTCCGTCCGAAAACGCGCCGCGGGCCCTCACACTGGGAGCAGCACCCCTTGGGCCGTCCGTTTCCTAGACGCGTGGATCCGGAGGCGCCTGAGCATGCAGCTCACGGCGTAAGCCTGGCCCTAGCGCTCCGGTGTTCGATAACACTGACATTCACTACCTGAACGAAGTGAGAGCCGTGTCGACGATTGCCGGCGCGAGGACGGGCGTACCCGCCTTTCCGAGGGCCTCGATGCCGCGCTGCAGGGCGAGCAGCGTCTGGGCCAGGGCGCGAGCGTTTCCCTGAGCGTTGAGCTCACCGTGCCTCTGAGCGGCCTCGATAGTCGTCGTCAGATAACTCTCAATCGATGCGTATGTCTCTCGCGCCCGCTGCGCTACGTCAGCGTCGTGCTCGGCAAGTTCTGCGACGCCTTTCGCTATCAGACAGCCGCGCTGGACGTTGCCGCCCGATGCAGACGCTCCAGATCCGACGTACTGTCGCAAGCGCTCCACTGCCCCCTGGTCTGGCCCCGTCAGCGCGCGAGCCGCCGCCTCTACGGCGTCCGCGCAGTACTGGTCGAAGACTCGGCGGAAGATTCCGTGCTTGCCGCCGAACGCCCCGTAGAGACTCCCCTTCCCTAGCCCGGTGGCCGCCCCGATGGCGTCTACGCTCGTCCCCGCGTAGCCGTGGGCCCAGAACACGTCTCTCGCAGCTGTGATCACCGTCGGCTCATCGAACTCACGGGGTCGTGCCATTGCCTTCGCCTTTCTGGACGTTTCGGTACGCGGAATCTGCTAGGTTTTGTACCGATGAGTCAAAGTATCTAGTCTATCGCTCACGCAGTAACGCACGACCGGTTCGGCCCCCCGGAAGACGTGCTGACGACCCGCCCCTCGGACGTCCGTGACCCAGGACCGGGTGAGCTCCTCATCCGCGTCTTCGTTCGCCCGGTTCACCCGGGTGACATCGCCGGGATCTTCAGGCCCGGAGCCGGCGCGACGCCTGAGGCGCTTGTCCCAGGACTCGAAGGCATGGGCGTGGTCGCCGCGTCCGGAGAAGGAGTCACCGGTTGGCGCGATGGCGCGCGAGTTGCGTTCTTTCCCGTCCAGGGTGCGTGGAGCGACCTCGTGGTCGCACCCGCCGAGCTGTGCGCTCCGCTACCCGATGGGGTTACCGACGCGGTTGGATCTCTCGCGCTGATCAACCCCAAACGGTTCAGACGCTGATGAGAGAAGTGCAAGCTGCGTGGGGAAAGACCGCGAGGCCGTTCGTGCAGACGGCAGCGGGCTCTTCGGTCGGGAAGCTCTTGACCGCTCATGCAGCTCGTCACGGCTACCCGCTGGTGAATCTCGTGCGCAACGCGGAAGGTGCGGCTCTCCTCACCGAACGATTCCCAACGATCTCGACCTCAGACCAAGACTGGGGGCAAAAGGTCGACGAGGCTCTAGGCGGTCCGGCATCGGTGGTCGTCGACGCCGTCGGAGGTGACGGCACAGGACCCCTGCTCGATCTACTCGTCGACGGCGGCACCCTCGTCGCCTACGGAGCCCTCGCGGGTCCGTCCATGGCCCTCAGTGCCGCCCACGTCATCGGCCGCGGCTCCGAGTGAACGGCGTGACGATCGGTCGGTGGCTCACGACCCGCACTGCCGAAGAGCGCGCGCAGGACGTCGCGGGGGCGATCAGTTTGGCGTCCGAGGCACCCGAGTTGTTCGAGGTTGCCGAAACCTATGATCTGGCCGACTTCCTCACGGCGATCGAGCATGCTCAACGGCCCGGAAAGGTCGGCACCGTGCTCCTCGGTAGCCCCGGGACGCGATAGGCAGCGCACGCGAAAGCGGCGACATCGGCTCGCGCGACGCCACCGAATCTCGCGTCGCTCGGGCCAACGCCCCTCCCGCTGATACCTCCCAAAGACGATGTTGTCGGCGCCGGGCGCAGGCAGACTGCGTCTAGCCGACCGGCCAAACGCGAGGTCCCGATGCAGGTCAGGGGAGCCTCCGGCTGGGCTGCGTCCGGAGCGGGAGTTCTTGCCCCGACCCGCAGCCCAGGCCGCATGTCGATCTCTCAGCCGAAGGCCCGAGTGTTGCTACAGCAAAACATCGCGCGTGCCTCGCTGAGCAACACGCGCGAGACGCAGCCGAGCTGGCCGGCGACGAGCGCCGACTGAGAACGCGACGCCCGCTGTTTCGTGGCGCGACACGCCTCTCGAATGCGCGTCAAGCTCCTCGCTCAGAGCCACAATTCTTGACCTGCAACGCCGCTACGGCAATCGGCGCACAGAGCAACGACGAGGACGAGAACCTCCAGGGGCGAACTGCATTGCCCGACTCGGTTTCACAACAGTCCATCCCGCCCCGACGGCCCCCACCCGGCCACGACGCCTACCTTCCCACGAACGCCGACGACCCGCTCGCCGCCAAGGCAACGTCTTCGGTCGCGAACAGTCGCGCCGACCGATCTACCATGACCTCGTCCGCCGCGGCCAGCCCGAAGCGGGTCCATGCGGCGAGCACGGCCTTCGTGCCGGCATACGCCTGCGTAGGACCGACGGCAAGACGTGCTGCCAGCGTCTTCGTGTGGTCGACGAGCGCGCCACGTGGCGTGGCCACCAGCACCCCCGCCGCGTCGAGCTCAATTGCCGGGATCTCTTCAGCCGCCAGGACCAGTCGGGTAGCGACCGCCACACCGACGCGTGCTGCCAGACGCTGGCTGCCGCCGGCGAGGGGAATGACGCCGACTGTCGCTTCCGGAAAGCCGAGACGAGCGTCCTCGTCGGCGAGAATGAAGTCGGCACGCAGGGCCAGCTCGAAGCCGCCGCCCAACGCGCGACCCTGGACCGCGGCGATCGTCGGGACCGGAATGGACTCGACAAGCGCGAATGCCTGCTCGATGCCCCGAATCATCGAACGAATCTGCTTCAGGTCCTTGTCGGCGAAAAGACTGGCGTGACCCCCTCCGGAGAAATCCGGCCCGGAAGCGCTGATGACGACAACGCGGGCAGCACTCCGCGCCGCCTCTTCAGCGGCTTGCCCAAGCTCTTCGATGAAGGTCCAATCGATGCGATTTCCGGGGCCATGGTCGATGCCAAGAGCTCCGACGCTGTCGTCCACTGAGTAGGTGATACTCACGGCGTTCCCTTCTCTCCGGCTCCCGCAGGTAGCTGTATCTACCCGCCACCTTCCGCGGAAGCGAACACGCACGGTCGCCCCGCATCGGCAGCCTGTTTTGGACTGTTCAGTACGGAACAGTATCACCCCGTCCGCGTTCTGTATCGAGCCGAGCGCGGGCCCGCCCCGGCGCCCCGATTCTGGACGTCGCGGTACATAACGGTGCTACTCTTACAAGCATGCGACCTAAGAAAGACGGTCTCGGCGTAGCCACCTCGACGTTGCCCCGCGTCCTGCTGGGCAGCGACCTGTACAAGATCGGCTATGTCGTGGCTAACCGCGAAGAAGCCGTGCGGGCTCTCGAAGACGAGTACGACTTCGAGCCGCTCGCGCACTCCGACATCCACTTCGAGGCGCTTCTGCCCGACGGCAGTCACGTCGAGACCCATGTCGCGTGTGCTCTGACCACGGGCCGAGACCATCTCATCGAGGTCATGCAACCAGTTTCCGGTGCGGTCGACCTGTGGGCCGACGTGCTTCGGGGACCCGGCCCCTTACTGCGATTTCACAACATCGGCCTGCTCACGAACGACCTAGACGGGGTGAAGGCGGCGGCCGCTAGACATCGGCTTCCCCTCGAGCTGAGCGCCGAGTCTGAAGGCGCTTGGTCGTTCGCATACCACCGCGTGCCGCTGCTCGGCCATCTGGTCGAGCATGTTCAATACTTCGGCGCAGCCGGTGACGAGCTCGATCGCATCCGGGGCCTTGGGCAGGACTCAAGCGCGTAGTTGAGCATCGCGTTCCCGGCTTCGGATGCGCCAGCCGGAAGCCGATCGCACGAGGCGCCTGCAGAGCACCGGGGCTGCCACACCCCAAGTCGACAACCACTTGCAAGACCGGACAGGTGCGTGAGCCGGGGACGAGCAGTCGGCGAAGGAACCCAGGGATCAGGAAGGGATGACCGTCGGCACACGCAGAAGCCAGGCGCGGCCACGACACCGGCTGGCGTGAGCTCCGTGACGGAGCTTCGTCCCAGTCCGACCATGGTCTCGTCGATCCCGGCCCGCAGGATCTCGAGCACGTTCGCGACGCCCGCCTCCCCGTTGGCGGCCAGCCCCCAAAGGGCGGCGCGGCCGATCATCACGGCGCGGGCGCCGAGCGCGACGGCCTTCACTACGTCGCTGCCGCGGCGGATCTCGCCATCGAGCAGGATCTCGATCTCATCGCCGACCGCGTCGAGCGCGCCGGGCAGCGCGCGGATCGTCGCCGGCGTCCCGTCGAGGTTGTTGCCACCGTGGTTGGACACCGACAGCGCGGTCGCACCGACGGCGACGGCCTGGCGCGCGTCGTCGGGATGGGTGACGCCTTTGATCATCAGCGGGCCGTCCCACTGCTCGCGCGGCCACGCGATGTCGTCCCAGGTCGGGACGCCGGCCATCACGCCTGTTGGGGTGCCAACCACTACTTTAATCCGCGCCAACCGCGGCAGCGATCCGAATCGACGGTTCCAATCATGGTGGCCGCTTACGTCGCCGGTGTCAGTTGCCCGTCTGCGACCCAGTGCACGGTCGGTGATGGGTTCGGAGGTGAGGTCACGTTTGACCCTCGTGTCGCCGGAAGCGCCGCGAAGGCAACGCCGAAGCGGCTATACAAGCGAGGTGGGCCGGGTCCCGGCCAACTTCTGGCGGTTGACTGCCCGACCCGCACCGAGTGCGTCGCGGTGACCCGCGGCTCGAAGATCTACACGTTCAATCCCATCGGTCCGCTGGACGTCCGCTCTATGGGAACTGCGGGAGCACTCGGTTGGCTGTCGTGCCCGTCGGCCTCCCAACGCACAGGCGTCGAAGCCTACGGAAGCGAGCAGATCACCTTCAACCCGCGGTCGCTTCGCGTGCAATCACGTTCGACCGTGGGACGCCGCTTCTCGTTGGAAGGCGTCTCCTGCCCGACCTCCTCCCAGTGCACGGCGGTACAAGGCGACGGGCCCGGCGAGGAGATGACCTTCAACCCGCGATCGCCGAGCGCGATCCGTCAATCCGTGCTTGAGGCTGCACCCAAACACGGCAACGCCATCTACATGGACGTGGACTGTCCCTCGGTGATGTTGTGCGTGGGCACCGATGGTCTTGGGCGAGAGATCACGTTCGATCCCCGCACCGGACAGCACGGACTGGCCGGGTCAGCCCGGTGCCGCAGCCCCCGCCCAGCGGACCGCGGCATGGCCGTCCCGGGGGCGGTGACGCACCGGTCCGCGGCCGGGCTGAGCTGCAGCGACGCGAGCCCCGCAAGCTGCCAGCAGGTGATCGCTGGCTCGAAGTTGCTCGTCGTCCTCGTCCGCCTTGCTCTGCAGGCCAAGTGACGAGTCCCCAATAAGGGCACGGGCAGCGGCGAGGTCGGTCGTGGCAAGCGCACCGAGGGTAGGCATCCACACGAGCACGTAGTCAGGGTCATAGGCGCGCAGCAACTGCTCGAACGCATCGTGAAGCGTGCGTCCGTCCGTTGGCACACAGATCATCCCGCCGCCGCCCCATATCCGGCCGAGCCATTCAAGGCTCTGATCGAGAACGGCCCACCCTCCACCCGTCACGCGATTGAGCTCGGTCGATATCGGCAGAAGCACCGCCAACCGCGGGCATCGAGCTGTCAGGGTCACCCCGTAAGAGCGCATGACGCCATGGTCTCCTGCTCGAACCTGCTGCCAGGTTGCCGCCCAGCTCAGCGCGACGGGCGAACCTCGATGCAGGCAGCCTCTGTGCAGGACGCGCGACCGCCGGTCGCACCGCCTGCGGGCCGCAGGCCCTGCGGCATGTGCGGTTGCAGCCACGCGGCAGGGCAAGGTGGGACAAGCCTCCTGGCCCGACCTCTGCGAGCTTGTGTTTGACAGAACGGCTTCTGTCCAACAGAATCGGGGCAGTGGAGATCCGGTTCACGCAGGCCGCCCGTAAGCACCGCGTGGGCAAGGCCTCCGCTCGCTACGTCATGTCCATCACGACGCCGACCGAGACGACCACCACCCAAGGCAACCCCGCCTGGCGCTACGCCGGCCGCGACGGTCGTGGCCGCGAACTAGAGATCGTCGCCGTCGAGCTCGAAGGCGACGAGCAGAGCCACGCAGTACTGCTGGTCATCCATGTCATGCCGACCCGCCTTCGAGGAAGGGGCCCACGTGCCTAGACACGCACCTCCAGCCATCACCACCAAGACCCCCATCGGGCCTGATGTGGACCTCGATCGCGAGGACATCCGACTGTCGGACGGGACCAGGCTTACCCAGCAGGGCGCCGACGGGATCGTCGAATCGGTCCGGCGCTCAACTGGACGGCCTTCCTTATCGGGAAAGGCGGCAGCATCGCCACAAATCGCGTTCCGCGTTGCCCCCGATGTCCGGGAGCACGCGGCGCAGGTCGCAGCCCGGGAAGGCAAGACCCTCTCCCAGCTTGCCCGCGAAGCGCTCGAGGAACGGGTCGCGGCCTCCGGGTAGCAGAACCCCGCAGGGCCTATCGACGACGTCCCATTGTCTTGCCGGGGGGTGGGGCGACGTCGTGCAACCGGACCCGGCGCGGTTGCAGGTCTCGCCCGCTCCTACGTCGGTCTCAGAAGTTGCCGCACTGCAAGGGATTCAGTCGTTATCCCGTGTGATGTAGCCGTCGGGAACCTGGCTTGAGACCGAGCGGACGCGCCTGCGGATCCGGCAGCGGCACAGCCCCGCGAAGCTCAGGGGTTGGCTGTTGCTTGGGCCCACTGGCTCAGCCGGGCAGGGTCGGTGAGCACGACCGACCGGCGTTCCTGGCGAAGCCAGCCGCGGGAGGCGAAGTCGGACAGTGCTTGTTGACCCGCTCGCGGGACGCTCCGACGAGCTGGGCGAGCTGGACCTGGGTCAGCCCGTGCGCCACCTGCACAGTGCTCCCATGTGGCTCACCGAAGCGGGTGGCGAAGTCGAGCAGCGCGTTGGCCACCCAGCCTTGCACGGCAACCACAGCGAGGTCGATGACGGCGGCGTCGGTGCGGCGCAGCCGTCGGGCCAGCACGTGCAGCAACCTGGCAGCGGCGTGCGGACGCCTGGTTCCCCACGCGAGCAGGTCCGCACCCGAGAGCACCGCTACCCGAGCCGCCGTGAGTGCGCGCACCGTGCTGATGTCCCGGCCGGGGTCGAACACGCCCAGCTCCCCGATCGAGTCACCCGGACCCAGCACTGCGGTCACCGCCCGCCCATCTTGGTACCGGCGGGTCACAGCGAATCGGCCAGCCAGGACGACGAACACGTGCGGCGCGCTGGTCTCGCCCTGGGTGAGTAGCTCCTGGTCTCGGGCGACTGTTGCGGCTCGGAAACCCGGCAACGGCGCCGCCACGTCCGGGGGGTGGCAAGACCGCGCAGCAACGGAGCGGAGCACAGCACGTCCAGGTCCTCCCCGCGGCCGGAGCACCCCGGCCGGCCAGTCGCCGTGGGCAAGACCGTCGAGGCCGGACCTGCTACCCCGACCGTCCACGAGGTGGATCATCCCATTCCCGGGCTGCTTGGTAGAATCCGCAACGGCAGCTGGCAGCCGGTTGCGGCGGTTAGCGTCAAGGAATGGGTCGGGTCGTTGGCGTGTACCTCGCCGTCGCCGGCGGCCTCGCGATGCGGCCGGTCCAGGCGGCGGTGGCGGTAGCCGGCCAGGGGCTGCTGGGCGACCGCTACCAGGCCGGCACCGGCCAGTGGTGCTATGCCGGCGGTTGTACGACGACGTCACCCTGATCGCCGCCGAGGCGCTGGACGCCGCCGGCGCCGAACACGGGGGGCACCTGCACGCCGGCGAGGCACGGCGCAACGTGTGGAAACGCGCGGGGTTGATCTGCTGGCACTGGTCGGGCGCCAGTTTCGGGTCGGGGAGGTGGTGCTGCGGGGCAACCGGGCGTGTGAGCCGTGCCGCTACCTGGACGGGTGACCGGCCAGCCGGCCAAAACCGCGCTGAACGGACGAGGAGGGCTGCGAGCCACCGTAATCACCGGCGGCCAGTTGGGCGTGGGCGACAGTGTCCTTGCCCGGCCGGCCACCTGGCCCGGCGGCCAGGACGCGTCCGCCGGCGGTTGCTGAGCCGGAACGGACGGCCGGCGTCAGCGGCGCCCGGTCAGCCGCCAGGCGGCGGGCAGCAGCCCGGCGGCCAGCGCGACTTTGACCGCGTCGCCGGCCAGGAACGGTGTCACTGCCAGCGCTCTTCAGAGGCCCGATAAGGATCTATTCTCGCTAGTCTGAGCAACGGCGCAGGACCGAGCACGGTACAGCGCCGGTGAGATCGCCCGCCGCCTGTCCGCCCATCCCGCGCGGCAGATATTCCGACGTCAGTGACGTGGTGTGAGCTGTGCCAAGGCGGACGCGGAGGGGGTCTCTCACGTATGGAAGCTATAAGGTCTCGCGTTGAAGTCAGGCTTTGGAACGAGCTTACGACCCTCGCTGATCATCACGGTGTCGAGCTTGCCGTCCTCCAGGAACCCCCTTTCTGCAGCGACAGGGCCGACGCGCCCCTGGTCTTGCCGGGGTGCTTCGCTCGGGCGAACCGTCACTTGTTACCGGACCGCGTGCCGCCCACCACAAGATTCGACGGCTGGGCGCTGTCTGCCGTAGTTAAGCGCTGGGCTGTGCGTTCGAGGTGGGTGCGCATGAGCTCGCTGGCCCGGGTCACGTCGCGGTCGGCGACCGCGTCGACGAGCGAGCGGTGCTCGTCCACGCCTCGGCGGCCGTGCTGCGGTGCCGCCTCCCGGGCCCGCTCCAGCGACATCACCAGCGGGCCGTGCAGCGACTCCACCAGCATCGTCACGGCCCGGTTGTGGGCCGACTGCGCGTAGCGGGTGTGCCACTTCGCCGAGAGCTCCAGCGGGTACTCGTCGTCCTGCAGCGCGGCGGTGCCGCGGTCGCAGATCTCGTACAGCGCGGCGATGTCGTCCTCCTGCGCCCGGGCGCAGACCAGCGGCACGATCCCCAGCTCGAAGACCATCCGGGCCTCGGTGACCTCGACCGCGCTCAGCGATGCCAGCGTGATGAGGTCGGCGATGCCCTCGCCCACCAGCCGGCTGCTCGGCGCCGTGACGAACGCCCCGCCCCGCGCGCCGACCCGGATCTCCACCAGCCCGTTGGCCTCCAGCACCCGCAGCGCCTCGCGCACCGTGACCCGGCTGACCCCGAAGCGCTCGCACAGCTCGCGCTCGGACGGCAGCCGGTCGCCCGCCGTCAGCTGGCCCTGGCGCAGCAGCAGGCGGATCTGCTCGACGATGACCTCGGAGATCCGGCCGACGCTGACGCGCGTCAGCAGCTCCCCCTTGCCGACCGCAGGTCGGTCGGAGCCGGACGGTGCCGCCGTGCCCGGAGTCGTCATCCCGGCATCGTAGAGGTGAGCGGACCCGTCGCCGGGACGCGAAGCCGCTTGCGCGGGGTGCCGGAGCCGCGCGCCGCGCCTGGCCGCCGGTCGCGGCTGGTGCTGGCACCGTCACGGTCTGCCGCCTCTCGGGCGCGGATCGTCTGGTCTAATGGACAGGCCTTACTGGGCCGCGTCGCGGCGGGCCAGCTCGCGGTGCTCCCCCGCCCTTGAAGGAGGGCCGTCGTGCCCAAGGTGACCTACGTCGAGCAGCCGGGCGTCGAGCGCACGATCGACGGCGCGGCTGGCGACACGGTGATGTCGACCGCGGTGCGCAACGGCGTCCCCGGGATCATCGGTGAGTGCGGCGGCAACGCCTCTTGCGCGACCTGCCACGTGTGGGTGCGCGAGGAGTTCCTGCCGCTGCTCGGGGAGATCGGAGACACCGAGGAGGACCTGCTGGACATGGGCGTCGACGACCGGCGCACCGGTAGTCGCCTGGGCTGCCAGATCACCCTCACCGACGAGCTCGACGGCCTGACGGTGGACATTCCGACCGACCACCTTTGATGTTGACACCCTCCTGTAAAGGTATGATAGTTAGCCCGTAAGATGACGACGGTGTCCTGGTCGGGCACCCACGAGGGAGACGGCGTGCTGCGCGCAGACATCAACGAGCTGCTCACCCGTACCGGGCCGAAGACGCCCATGGGCGAGCTGTTCCGCCAGTACTGGGTGCCGGCGCTGCTCGCCGAGGAGCTGCCCGAGGACGACTGCCCCCAGGTGCGGGTCAAGCTGCTGTCCGAGCGGCTGATCGCCTTCCGCGACAGCAAGGGCCGCTACGGGCTCATGGACGAGTTCTGCGCCCACCGCGGTGCGTCCCTGTGGTTCGGCCGGGTGGAGGAGGGCGGCCTGCGCTGCGCCTACCACGGCTGGAAGTTCGACGTGACCGGCCAGTGCGTCGAGGTGCCGTCGGAGGCCGACAACAGCAGCTTCTGCCAGAACGTGAAGCTGCGGTCGTACCCGCTGGTCAAGATCGGCGACATCCTGTGGACGTACTTGGGCGACCCCGCCTCGCAGCCGCCGCTACCCGAGTGGGAGTTCGCCCTCGTACCGGCTCAGCAGACGTACACCTCCAAGCGCTGGCAGGAGTGCAACTGGCTGCAGGCCTTCGAGGGCGGCATCGACTCCAGCCACGTGACCTTCCTGCACTCCGGCGGCCTGAAGAACGACCCGCTGTTCAAAGGCGCCAAGGGCAACGAGTACAACGCCAACGACAAGAAGCCCTTCTTCGAGGTCGCCGACAGCGAGGGCGGGCTGTTCGTCGGCGCCCGGCGCAACGCCGAGGCCGGCAGCTACTACTGGCGCATCACGCCCTGGGTCATGCCCTCGTTCACCATGGTCCCGCCGCGCGGCGACCACCCGATCCACGGGCACTTCTGGATCCCGATGGACGACGAGAACGTCTGGACGTGGAGCTTCGACTACCACCCGGTGCGGCCGCTGTCAGAGAGCGAGCGCCAGGCGATGATCGACGGGCACGGCGTGCACAGCGAGAACATCCCGGGCACCTACCGGCCCATCGCCAACAAGGACAACGACTACCTCATGGACCGCGACGCGCAGCGCCGCGGCGAGTACTACTCCGGCGTCAAGGGGATCTCGATCCAGGACTCGTCGCTGCAGGAGAGCATGGGACCGATCGTCGACCGCACGAAAGAGCGCCTCGTCCCTGCCGACAGCGGGATCATCAAGGCGAGGGCCAAGCTGCGCAAGGCCGCCGTCGCGCTGCGCGACGAGGGCAGCACGCCGCCCGGTGTCGACCCGGCGCACCACCACGTGCGCTCCGCGGCCGTGGTGCTGCCGCAGGCGGAGGCGTTTCTGGACTCCTGCCGCGACGCGGTCCGGGTTGTCCCGGGCACGGCCGTGGCCTCGGTCTGACGTGCCCGTCACCTCCCCGCCCAGCTCCACCACCTTCAGCAGCTGCGCGCGGGCCGCGACGACCGCCGAGGCGAGGTACCGCATCGACGCCCCCATCGCCCCGTCCCGCGGGGTGCGGGTGGTCGCCCTCGACGCCGGCGCCGCGCTCGTCGCGTCGCGGGTGGCCGCGCGCGAGTGGGGCAACGCCCGCTTCCTGGTCTGCGAGGGCGACGCCGACCGGCTCGTGCTGCGCGGCATCGGCGCCGGCCCGGTGGACGTCGCACAGCAGCTCGAGGGCGCGGACGCCGTGGTCATGATCGCGACCGAGGACGCCGCCGCCGGACGGGCGTCAGCCCTCGGTCAGGCCTGTGCCGGCCGCGCCGTCATGACGGCCGGCCTGGTCATCGGGGGTGGCGTCGCCGCGGAGCACGCGGTCACCGCCCTGCGCCCGCACGCCCGGGTGCTCCTGCCGTCCGCGGACGAGAGCGACGTCGTCGAGCTGCTCGACGCGCTGCGGGCTTGACTGGTGGCCGACCGGGTCAGCGTGCGCACGCTCCAGCAGCTCAAGGCCGACGGTCGCAAGATCGTCGGCGTCGTCGCCTGGGACACCCAGGTGGCGCGGATCGTCGACCGCGCCGGCGTCGACCTCGTGTCGGTCGGCGACACCGTAGGGGTCAACCTGTGGGGGCACGCGAACCCGCTCGAGGTGACGATGGACCAGATGGTCCTCATCGCGGGGGCCGTGCGGCGCGGGGTGGAGCGCGCGCTGGTCAGCGTCGACTTCCCGTTCGGCCCGCTGCAGGAGGGCGCTGCGAGCGCCGTGCGCGCGGCGATCCGGTTCGTCAAGGAGACCGGTGTCGACGTCGTCAAGCTCGACGGGGCGTCCGACCACCTCGACGCCGTCGAGGCCGTCACCCGCGCCGGCATCCCGGTCTTCGCGCAACTCGGCATCACGCCGCAGACGGCGCTGCGCTACGGGGTCGAGTACAAGGCGGTGCCCAGCGCGGCCGACGCCGTGCCGGACGAGATGACCGAGGAGCTCGTCGCGGAGGCGAAGCGGCTCGAGCAGGCCGGCGCCGTGCTGCTGAACTTCACCAACTCCGGCCCGGTCGTGGGCGCGGCGGTGGCCGAGGCGGTCTCGGTGCCCGTGCTCGGCGGCTTCGGCGGCGGCCCCTGGCTGGACGGCCGGGTGCGCATGGTCCACGCCGCGATCGGCTACGCTGTTGGCGCCCTCGAGGGCACCACCGACGCGTACGCCAACGTCGCGCGCACGACGCTGGACGCCATCACCAGCTACGCCGCCGACGTGCGGGGAGCTCGGCAGCTGCCCGGCGGCATCCCCGTGCCGCCCGCCGGCTGAGCGCGAGGAGCCCTCCGTGCCCACCGCCGTCGCCGACGGGATCGCCACCCGTTACGAGGTCACCGGCACCGGTCCGCCGCTGCTGATGTTCTCCCCCGGCGGCTTCGACGCGACGCTGGATAGCTGGCGCGCCCTCGGCCGCTACCGTGCGCTGGGGCTGCTGGACGCGCTCAGCGCCTTGTACACCTGCATCACCTTCGACCGCCGGGAGTCCGGGCAGTCCGGCGGCCGCGTCGAGCGGATCGCCTGGTCCGACTACGTCGCGCAGGCCACCGGTCTGCTCGACGCACTCGGCGTCGGCCGGGCGCACCTGCTCGGCGGCTGCGTGGGCTGCTCGGCGGCCCTGGCGCTCGCGGTCGCCCGTCCCGCGCGGGTCGGCGGCGTGGTTCTGTTCTCGCCCGCCGGCGGCGCGAAGTACCGGCTCAAGCAGCACGCGCGCTTCGCCCGCCACCTCGCGCACGTCGAGGAGCACGGGCTGGCGGCCGTCGTCGCGCTGGCACAGGCGTCCGAGGCGACGTTCACCGCCGACCCCCGGGTCGGCCCGTGGAACAGCGTGCTGCGCACCGACCCGGCCTTCGCCGCGGCGTACGCACAGACCGACCCGGCCCGCTACGCCGTGGTCGTAGCCGGGCTGGCCCGCACGATGTTCGACCGCGACACCGTCCCCGGCGCCGAGGCCGAGGACCTGCTGCAGCTCGACGTGCCGGCCCTGGTGGTGCCGGGCGAGGACGAGTCGCACGCCCCCTCGGCCGCCCGCTACCTGCAGGAGTGCCTGCCGCGCGCGCAGTACTGGGAGGTGCCGGTGGCCGCGCAGACGCCGCCGGCCGTGCCGGAGCGGCTGCTGGAGTTCCTGTCCGGCGTGCCGCTCAGCTGAGCCGCTCGCCCGCTTGAGGGCGACGATCATGTCCAGCCGCCGCCGGTGGACCCCCTCCTTGAACGGGGTGGCCAGCCAGATGCCGAGCAGCTGCTCGGCACGTCAGCGGACACCACCTTGACGCCGAGCACGAGCACGCTGGAGTCGTTGTTGCCGCGGCTGATCTGCGTGCCCCACACGTCGTGGCACACCCCCGCGCGGATGCCGCGCGCTTTGGTGCAGGCGATCGCCTCCCCCGCACCGCTGCCGCCCAGCACCAGCCCGCGGTCCGCCCCACCGGTGACGACCGGCGCGCACACGTCGTCGCACAGCGGCGGGTCGTCGACCTCGCCCGCCGAGTGCGTGCCCTGGTCGTCGACCTGGTGCCCGGCCGCCGCCAGCCAGGCCATGAGCCGCCCCTTGAGGGTCACCCCGTGGTGGTCGCCCGCGACGGCGATGCGCACCGGTGCCCCGTCAGCCGGTCAGGCCGCGGGTGCCCGCGGCGAAGACGTCGTCGAGCCGGACCGGGCCGCGCAGGATCCGCTGCTCCACTGCCGTCTCCAGCAGCTGCCCCAGCACCGCCCGGTTGGGCTCGAGCCCGTACGGCAGCGGGTCGGCGCCGGTCACGTCCAGGACCTGGCGGTACGTGCGGTCGGCTGCCGTGTGCTCCTTGCCCGCCCGCAGCCGCGCGAGGTACGGCTGCTTGGCACGGGCGAACACGTCGAAGACCTGCGCCGCGAGCTCGGGCCGCTCGGTCAGCAGCGCGTCGCGCACCACGACGACGTGGTTGACCGGCCAGAGCCCGCGCTCCCGCAGCGCCGCCAGCGCAGCCCCCTCCGGGTCGGGCAGCAGCGGCACGACGTCCTCTCCCTCGAGGTCCGCGCCGACCACCGCGGCCAGGTCGCCGCTGCGCAGCAGGTCGCCGAGCGCGGCGCCCTCGGGCGCCGGGACGACGTTCGCAGGCGGGGTGTACGCCTGGACGTGTTCGTCGCCCGACAGCACCCAAGTGACGGCCCCGAGGTCGAGCCCGTGCTCGCCCGCCAGCACCGCGCGCGCCCACACCCCGGTCGTGACGGTGTAGCCGCGGTTGACGCCGACCCGGCGCCCGGCCAGGTCCGCCGGCGTCCGGACGTCGGAGCCCGCGAGCACCTGCACCGCGCCGTGGTGGAAGCCCCGCACGAGCGGCAGCGGCAGGGCGGTGAAGCGCACCCCGTGCTCGCGGGCGACGAGGTAGGTCGTCAGCGCCATCTCGCAGACGTCGTACTCCAGGCCCCGGACCATGCGGCGGAAGGCCTGCACGAGGACCGGCACCTCCTCGAAGGCGAACCGGAAGCCCTCCGGCGCCACGTGGCCGTCCTTGAGCGCGGCGTTCACGCCCGAGGTGCGCGTGACGGTGCGCAGCGGCTCGTCCACGACGGGCCCCGATCCGTTGCTGGAGCACTGGTAGGACCGTTAGACCTTACGTTAGGGTGCGCTTCAACGACAGCAGTGCGGCGTCGACGGACCCCTCGGAGGGACGCATGGCAGAGCAGGTGCTTGCAGCGGTGCGCACGGCGCCCGGCGTGACGGAGCTGCGGGAGTTCCCGGTGCCCGACGTCCCCGCCGACGGCGCCCTGCTCCAGGTCGAGGTGGCGGGCATCTGCGGCACGGATGTGAAAATGTACGCCCGGCCGCCGTTCCCTGACCCGGTGATCATGGGCCACGAGAACGTCGGCGTCGTCGCGAAGGCCGGTGCGGAGTTCACCGCCCGCAAGGGGCTGCGCGAGGGCGACAGGCTCTTCCTGGAGCACTACGTCGGCTGCATGCACTGCGCGTGGTGCCACGCCGGGGAGTACCGCCACTGCGAGCTGACCGACTGGCGCACCAACCCCGACGCCCGCCGCTACGGCTACACCACATCCGACAACCCGGGGCACCTGTGGGGCGGGTTCGCGCAGTACCTGTACGTCCCGTGGAACGCTGTCACCCACAAGGTGCCGGACGGGGTCACCGCGGAGCTCGCCGGGCTGGTCACCCCGCTGTCCAACGGCATCGAGTGGGCCCTCAACGCTGGCGGCGTGGGATACGCGTCCACGGTGCTCATCCAGGGTCCCGGCCAGCAGGGCCTGTCGCAGGTGGTGGCGTCCAAGCAGGCGGGCGCCCATTTGATCATCGTCGCCGGCACCACGCGCGACGCTTTCCGGCTGGAGCTGGCCACGGCACTGGGCGCCGACGCGGTCATCGACGTGCAGCAGCAAGACGCCCTGGCAGCGGTGCTGGAGCTCACCGGCGGCACCGGCGTCGACGTCGTGCTGGACTGCACCGCCGGCGCCGGCACCGCCCCGGTGCTGCTCGGCATCGACGCCCTCAAGCGCCGCGAGGGCGTGATGGTCACCCAGGGCGAGCTGGCCGCGTTCCCGGACTTCCCGCTCAAGAAGATGACCGAGAAGTGCATCACCCTGAAGAGCGCCCGCGGGCACGGCTACCGCGCCGTCGAGCTCGCGCTCGAGCAGCTGGCCTCTCACCGCTTCCCGCTCGAGCGACTGGCGACGCACCGCTTCGGGCTCGAGGACGTGGACCGCGCGATCCGGCTCCTCGGGGGCGAGGCCGGTCCCGACGAGGCCGGCGACGCGCTGCACGTCAGCCTCATGCCGTGGGGCGTGCCCGCGTGAGCGTGGTCGTCCGAGGCACCCCCCGGGCCGACCGGGACGTCGTCGACGGTTTGGCAGCGGTCGGCGTCTCCACGGTGCACGAGGCGCAGGGCCGCACGCGGCTGCTCGACTGCGCGCTGCGCCCGGTCTGGCCGGGCGCCCGGGTCGCGGGCACGGCGATGACGGTCAGCGTGCCGCCCGGCGACAACTGGATGATCCACGTCGCGGTCGAGCAGTGCCGCGAGGGCGACCTGCTCGTCGTCGCGCCGACCTCCCCGTCGCAGGCCGGATACGTCGGCGACCTGCTGGCCACCTCGCTCACCGCCCGCGGGGTGCGCGGCGTGGTGATCGACGCCGGCTGCCGCGACATCGCCGAGCTGCGCGAGATGGGCTTCCCGGTGTGGTCGCGCCACGTGTCGGCGTACGGCACAGTAAAGGAGACGCTCGGCAGCGTGGGCACCGGCTTGGTCTGCGCCGGCCAGTGGGTCGAGCCGGGCGACGTCGTGGTCGCCGACGACGATGGGGTCGTGGTCGTGCCCCGGCTCGAGGCGGCGCAGGTGCTCGAGGCGGCGCGCGCCCGCGAGCGGAAGGAGGCGGCGTCTCGGGTCCGCTACGTGGCGGGCGAGCTGGGGCTGGATGTCAACGCCATGCGCGAGCGGCTGGCCCGCAAGGGCCTCACCTACGTCGACATGGAGCAGGCGTGATCATCGACGTGCACGGCCACTACACCTCCGAGCCCCCGCAGCTCGCCGCCTTCCGTGCGGCGCAGCTGGCGCGGCTGGTGGACCCGTCGCTGCCCGTGCCCGAGCTCGCGCCGATCAGCGACGACGAGCTGCGCGCGAGCATCGAGCAGAACCAGCTGCGGGTGCTGCGCGCGCGCGGCGGCGACCTCATGGTGCTCTCCCCCCGCGCCTCGGCGATGGGCCACCACGTGCCCGACCCCGCCACGGCACGGGCGTGGTCGGCGGCGAGCAACGACCTCGTCGCGCGGATCGTCGGCCTGTTCCCCGAGCACTTCGCCGGCGGCTGTCAGCTGCCGCAGACGCCCGGGGGCTCCGTCGACGACGCCGTGGCCGAGCTGCGGCGCTGCGTAGAGGTGCTCGGCTTCGTCGGCTGCAACCTCGACCCGGACCCGTCGGGCGGCTACTGGAGCTCGCCGCCGCTCACCGACCCGTCGTGGTTCCCGCTGTACGAGGCGCTCGTGGAGCTCGACGTGCCGGCGATGGTGCACGTGTCGGGCAGCTGCAACCCCGCCGCGCACACCCTCGGAGCGCACTACCTCAACGCCGACACCACCGTGTTCATGCAGCTGCTCGAGGGCGACCTGTTCATCCGCTTCCCCGGCCTGCGCCTGGTCGTGCCGCACGGCGGCGGCGCGGTGCCCTACCACTGGGGCCGCTACCGGGGCCTGGCCGCGCGGGCCGGCCGGCCCGACCCGTCAGCCCTGCTGGGAAATGTCTTCTTCGACACCTGCGTCTACCACCAGCCGGGCATCGACCTGCTCGCGAAGGTCGTCCCGCTGGACAACCTGCTGTTCGCCTCGGAGATGCTCGGCGCGGTCCGCGGCGCCGATCCGGACACCGGGGTGGAGTGGGACGACACCCGGCAGTACGTCGAGCACCTCGGCCTGGCCGACGCCGACCGGCGCCGCGTCTTCGAGGGCAACGCGCGCCGGGTCTTCCCCCGGCTCGACGCCCGCCTGTCCGCGGCGGGGAGGTAGCGCCGTGAGCGACCTGCGCCGGACCTTCGCCTGCGGTGACTACGACCGCACGCGCGCCCTCGCCGAGGGCACCGTCGCGCCGACGGCATCGACCTGACCTACCTGCGCCTGCCCGTCGAGGAGACCTTCTTCCGGATGCTGCGGCACCGGGAGTTCGAGGTGGCCGAGATGTCCATGTCGTAGTACGTCCTGTCGCTGAAGAGCCACCCGGCACCCTTCGTCGCGCTGCCGGTCTTCACCTCGCGGATGTCCCGCCACGGCGGCATCTACGTGAGCGGCGCGTCGGGGATGGAGCGCCCCGAGGACCTGGTCGGCAAGCGGGTGGGCAATCCCGAGTACCAGCTCACCGCGGGCGTGTGGATCCGCGGCATCCTCGCCGACCGGCACGGCGTGCCATCGACTCCGTCCGCTACGTCACGGGCGGTCAGGAGACGGCGGGCCAGGTCGAGAAGGCCGCGCTCGCCCTCGGCGGCCGAGTGCAGCTCGAGCCCGTCGGGCCGGGCCGCACGTTGTCCGCGATGCTCGCCGGGGGTCAGATCGACGCCCTGTACACCCCGCGCATCCCGTCGCCGTTCGCCGCCGCGACCCTCGGGTGCGGCGGCTGTTCCCCGACGCCGGGGCCGCCGAGAAGGAGTACTTCGCGGCCACCGGCATCTTCCCGCTCATGCACGTGGTGGTCGTGCGCCGCGACGTCTACGAGCGGTTCCCGTGGGTGGCGCAGTCGCTGTACAAGGCGATGCTGCTGGCCAAGCAGCAGGCCGCCGCCGACCTGTACGACTCCTCCGCGCTGGCTTCATGCTGCCGTGGCTCAACCAGGACCTGGAGCTGGCGCGCGAGCTCATGGGCGACGACTACTGGTCGTACAGGCTGGCGGCGAACCACGAGGTGCTCGAGACCTTCCTGCGCTACCACTGGGAGCAGGGCCTGTCCAAGCACCTGCTCACCCCCAAAGGGGATGTTCGCGCCCGAGTCCCTCGAGGCCGCCGTCATCTGATGGTCAGGCAGCGACGACCATCTCCTTGAGGGGCGTGCCGACGTCCTCGGCCGCGTCGGCCGGGATCGACGCGCCGGTGGCCAGCGCCTTGCGCACGACCATGTAGTCGAGCGGGTTGTTCACCGCATCGACCGCGAGGAGCGCGTCCTGCCGGTAGTAGAGGACCGAGAAGCGCTCGCTGTCGGGCTCGCCCCGGACGACGACGCGGTCGTGGCCAGCCGACAGCCCGGCGATCTGCAGCTTCAGGTCGCCCTGGTTCGACCAGAACCACGGGACATTGCGCGAGTCGACGTCGCGCCCGAGCAGGGTCGCGGCGGCGATGCCGGCCTGGGCGACCGCGCTCTGCACTGACTCCAGCCGGACCCTGCCCACCCCGGTCAGCGGGTGCGGGAGTACCGTGCAGTCGCCGGCGGCAACGACGGTCGGGTCGCTGGTGCGGGCGCGCTCGTCCACCACGATGCCCCCCTCGCAGTGCAGGCCCAGCTGCTCGGCCAGCTCCGTGCGCGGCACGACCCCGACGCCGACGACAACCAGGTCGGCAGGCAGCTCCCTGCCGTCGTCCAGGACCACCGCCGACACCGCACCGCCCCCGCCGCGGAAACCGGTGACTGCGGTCTGCAGCAGCACCCTCGTCCCGCGGCGCTCGTGCGCGCGCCGGTAGAAGTCGGAGACGACCCTCGCGACGGCGCGGGCCACGAGCCGGTCGGCGGTCTCGACCACGGTCACCTGCCGGCCCTGAGCGCGGGCGACCGCGGCCGCCTCGAGCCCGATGAACCCGCCGCCGACCACGACGACCCGGTGCGAGGCCGCCAGCCGCACCTGCAGCTGCTCGGCGTCGTCGACGTCGCGCAGGTAGAGGACGCCGCCCAGGTCCGCGCCCGGCACCGCGAGCCGGCGCGGACGGGCGCCGACGGTGAGGGCCAGCCGGTCGAACGCCAGGTCGCGCCCGCCCGAGGTGCGGGCCGTGCCGCCCCCGCCGCCGTCGCGCTCGACCGCCACAACGCGCTCCCCGCAGACCAGCTCGACGCGGACGTCGGAGTACCAGGCGGGGGTGCGGAAGGCGAGGGCCTCCCGGGGCGAGGCCCCGGTGAGGAACTCCTTGGACAACGGCGGCCGCTGGTACGGCGGGTGCGCCTCGGCGCCCACCAGGGTGATCGCGTCCGGGTCGCCGAGTTCGCGCAGCGACGCGGCCAGCTGCACCCCGGCCTGGCTGGCCCCCACGACGAGCGTGCCGCTCATTGCTAGCTCGGGCCGCAACAGGGATCGCCAGTCAGTTCTGCCACGCCGCACGAAGAACTCTGGTTCATCCCAACCTCCCACTAATGGTAGGACCGTAACACCTAGACAGGACCGCGTGGGCCGTGCCACAGTCCCAACAGTCAGAACTCGAACGTGCTTCGCTTACCGAACGGAAGCTCGCATGCCAGGACATCCTGCTCTGGAACACCTCGACGAGACGGACCTCCACGACGGCAGCCGATCTGTGGCGGGCAGAGGCAGCCGACGTAGAGCACCACAGACCACGACGAAATTCGTTAGCCGCTATGGGCTGCTCCTGCTCTGGGCCCTTGAGATCGCCGGTTTTGCGCTGGCGGCACCAGACACCTTCTTCCGGTTGTCGAGCTTCAGCCAGCTTGCTAGCTCACAAGCCGCCCTTGCAGTGCTTGCGCTTGCAGTCGTCCCGACTCTCGCCGTGGACGAAGTCGACCTGTCGGTGGCCGCGGTCATGGGCCTCTCGGCGATCATCTTCGGGCAACTCACCGGTGTTCAGGGCTGGAGTCCCGTCGCGGCGCTGACCGTCGCCCTCGCCGCCGCCGCAGCCACCGGGCTGATCAGCGGCGCCGTGACAGTGTTCCTGAACGTTCAGGGGCTTATCGTCACGCTGGGCATGGGGACACTCGTCCTTGGCCTCACGCTGCTCATCGCCAACTCGCAGACGATCGGCGGCATCTCACCCGCGGTGAGCAGGCTGGTGAACACGAGGGTCGCCGGCATCAACCTGGCCTTCTTCTACGCACTCGCCATCGGCCTCGTCCTGTGGTACCTGCTGCGCCACACCCCCACTGGCCGGTCGATGCTCTTCCTCGGCTTCAACCGCGAGGTCGCTCGGCTCTCCGGCATCAACGGTGACTTGCTTCGCCTGTGCAGCTTCGCCCTCGGAGCGCTTGTCGCTGGAGTCGCGGGAATCATCTCGATCAGCATCGCCGGCGGCGCCGACCCGACGTCCTTTGAGCCACTGCTACTCCCCGCCTTTGCTGCCACGTTCCTTGGAACGCTGGTCTTCACGCCCGGACAGGTCAACCCGCTCGGAACGCTCGTGTCCCTGTACTTCCTCGCGACCGGGATCTACGGCATCCAGCTACTCGGCGCCGGGACCTGGGTCGGCAACGTCTTCTACGGCGGCGCCCTGATCGTCATTATCGCCGTCTCCGGCATAGCGGCCACGTTCGGCCGCGCTTCTTCGAGGAGGTCCTGATGCTCGACCGGACAATTGCACGACCACGCGGGCCCCTGGCCATGGCAACCGCTACAGCACTGCTACTGACTCTGGCCGCATGCGGCGGCACCGGCCAGTCCACAGGGTCCACAGGATCCACAGGATCCACAGCTAATGACGTTCGGGGCGCACGTGACAATCTGGCGCGCTACCTGGAGCCGAGGGCGCCGACAGCCGCCGGCAAGCCGTTCGCCGCTGCCGCGGCGACCGGCAAAGTCGTCGAGGTCATTGATCTCACGGGCGCCAACCCTGCGGTGGCGGCCGTTTCGACAAGCGTACGCAGCGCCCTGGACACGCAGGGCGTAACCGTCCAGCGCTGCGACGCCGGCGGCGTCTCAGTGAAGATCGGCTCCTGCATCGACCAGGGCGTCTCGCAGAAGGTCCAGGCCGTCGTCGTGATCGGCGGCGACCCCAAGACGTACTCACAGGGGGCCGCCTCGGCCAAATCGGCGGGGATCCCGCTGATCTCCGCGCTGGACTTCCCGATGCCGTCGGAGGTCCAGGCCGCCGGCGTCGACGCATCGGGCCTCGCCGAGGACGTGAGTCTCGTCAGCGGCAACGCAGCGCCGCCTGACGCCCTGTCCGGCACCCTGGCCGCCGACTTCATCGTCGCCGACGCCAAAGGCAAGGCCAAGATCCTGTTCATTTCCTCACCCGGCATCGTCGGCTCCGAATATGTGGAGAAGGCGTTCTCGGTCGAGTTGAAGAAGAGGTGCCCGGCCTGCACAGTCATCTCGGCGGGTGTGTCGCTGCCAAATTGGGCGTCGGGCCTCGCGCCGGTCGTGTCTGCGAAACTCGCACAGAACCCCGATATCGGCTATGTGGTCCCGGTGTTCGACCCGATGGCGGCCTATACCAACCCTGCCATCAACCAAGCAGGAAAGAGTTCGGTTAAGGTTGTGACAGTAAACGGCAGTCTGCAGCAGATGCAGGAACTCGCAAACGGCGGCCTCGTGACCGCCGAGGTCGGTCAGAACTTTCCCGAGATGGGACTCATCGCCGCTGACCAAGCGCTGCGCTTCCTGGCCGGAGTCCCCACGGTGCCCAAGGCAGCAGCAAGCGCACGCGTGTTCGCCCGAGACAACATCAAGAGCGTCACGGTCGCCGACGCCAACTTCCGGACCGGGGAGTGGTACACGGGAAGCCCGGGTGCCCTTAGGCAGTTCTACTCCTCACTCTGGTCCGGATGAGTGGCGCTGCCGGCGTCATGCCACCCGCGCTGCTTGTGGCGGGCCTCGAGAAGGCCTTCATCGCCGGACGACCGGTCTTGCGCGACGTCAACATCGAGGTCGCCCAAGGCGAGGTGGTAGCGCTGGCGGGCGCCAACGGGTCAGGCAAGTCAACGCTGGTCAAGATCCTCGCCGGCTATCACCAGGCGGACCTCGGCGAGATCTCAGTCGGCGGTACCCGACTTTCCACTCCCGTGCGCCCACAGCAGGTGCGGGCTGCCGGCGTGCGCTTCGTTCACCAGGAGAAGGGCTTCGTGTCCGGGATGAGTGTCCTGGACAACATGTGCCTGGGCCGCGGCTACGCCGGCACCGGGCGCCGGATCCGGTGGCAGGCCGAACGAGCCGACGTCGCCACCGAGCTCCACCGACACAACGTGCCTGTCGCTCTGGATGCCGACGTCGCCTACCTGTCGCCCGCCGAGCGCGCCAAGCTGGCAATCATCCGCGCCATGCACACCCGGCCTGGGGAGCAGCGCCGCACCATTGTTCTTGACGAGGCGACGGCGGCCATGGCGGGGGACGAGAGCCGTGCCTTAGGCGCGTGGCTGCGTGACCTGGCCGTCGAACAACATCTCGGGGTCCTGTTCATCGGGCACCGCCCGGAGGAACTGCGCGAGGTCGCCGACCGCATCTGCGTACTACGAGCGGGGCGCATCGCGCGCACCTTCTCCGCCGGGGAGGCGACCGACGACGGAATCGCCGAAGCACTGGTCGGTGCACCAATGCAGTCCTTCTATCCGCCGCTGCCGCGGTCGGACCGGTCTGCCGGGGCCGCGCTTGACGTGCACGGCCTCACCGGCGGACCGGTGCGCCACATGAGCTTCTCTGTTGACTCCGGGGAGATCGTCGGAATTACCGGCATCGAAGGGTCGGGCTTCGAGCAGGTCCCCTACCTGCTATTCGACCCAACGGCGGGCGGCAGCGGCACCATGACCGTGGACGGCGGGCAGTCCGCCGTGGGACGCACGGCCATCGGCGCCCAACTCCGACGTGGCGTTGCTCTCGTCCCGTCCGACCGCGCCCGGCGCGGGTTCGTGGGCGGCATGACCGTCCGCGAAAACGTCGTGCAGCCGCGACTCTCGCGCTTTCGGCGCGCGGGCTTCTTCTCGTCCGAGCGGGAGAGGTCGGCCGCCCGGTCCGTCATCGACCTGTTCCAGGTAGTCCCGGCGACGACTGAGGCCAAGCTCGCCACCATGAGCGGCGGCAACCAGCAGAAGGTGCTGTTGGGCAAGTGGCTTGCGACCGACCCGAAGGTCCTGCTGCTGCACGAGCCTACCGAGGGCATCGACGTAGCGACGAAGCGGGAAATCTTCCGCATACTCGGTGAGCAGAAGGCGCAAGGCCGTGCCGTGCTCATCGCCAGCATCGAGTATGAGGACCTCGCCCACGTGTGCGACCGCGTCCTTGTCGTCGGCCAAGGCCGGCTTTACACCCAGATCAGCGCACGCGAGGCATCTGGCTCCGACATCATGCGCGCCGCCTACGCCGCCAGCATCAACGGCGGGACCGACCGCGACGCACGCACCGTCTGGTGACTCCGTTTCACCCGAGCGACCCACGTCCCGACGAGAGGACCGAACCAATGACCACGACTAGCCAAGCGGGGGTGCTGCGCGACCGCGTCGCCGTCATCACCGGCGCCGGGCACGGCATCGGGATCAACTACGCACGGCGCTTCGCCCAAGAGGGGGCCGCTGTGGTCCTCGCCGACGTTGACGGAGCGGCGGCCCGCGACCTAGCGCGACAGCTCACTGAGGAAGGCTTCCGCGCGCTTGGACTGCGCACCGACGTGCGGGAGCAGTCGGACGTCAACTCCATGACGAAGGCCGCGTTCGAGAACTTCGGCAGCGTGGACATCCTGGTCAACAACGCGGCACTGTTCGCGACTGTCCCAATGTCGCGCTCCCCCTTCGACCAGATCGAGGTCGAGGAGTGGGACCGAATGATGGCTGTGAACTTGCGCGGCCCCTGGCTGGCCGCCCGGGCCGTCTTCCCATATATGAAGGACCGAGGCTACGGCAAGGTGGTCAACATCAGCTCGGGCACGGCGTTGAAGGGCTCCGCAAGCCGCATTCACTACGTCACCAGCAAGGCGGGCATTCTCGGGTTCACACGGACGCTGGCGCGCGAGATGGGTCCGGCCGGCATCACCGTCAACTGCGTAGCGCCAGGAAGCACCTTGAGCGAGGAGTCCCCAGACGCCGCGACCGTGGCCATGCGCGAGTCGGCCAAGAGCGATCGGGCGCTTGCCCGCGTGCAGCACCCAAAGGACCTCGAGGGCGCAGTGCTGTTCTTCGCCTCGCCCGACAGCGACTTCATCACCGGCCAAACGCTCGTCGTCGACGGCGGCTCCTTCATGCACTGACCTGGGCGCTGTCCGTCACGCGCCTCCGGCTGCCGCCGGCTCCAGCCCTCCGATTGATTGAAGGCACAGGGAAATGACTCTTGCGCAGCAGGACGCCTCGGCAGCCTCGTCGACCCATCGCGATGACACCCCGCAGCAGGCCAGCAGCACGTTGCCGGTCATCAACCCGGCGACAGAGGAGCAGATCGGGACGATACCGGCGAACACCACCACCGACGTTGCCGCAGCGGTCGAACGTGCTCGGGAGGGCGGCCGCGAGTGGGCGTCGTACTCATGGCGCCGGCGCTGCGACCTGCTCCTCGATCTGGGCCGCCGACTGGCTGACGTCGCAGACGACTTGGCACTCACCGACACTATCGACTCCGGCAACCCGATTAGCGGGATGCGGCACGACGCCGCGCGCGCGGGCGAGGAGCTGCGCTACTTCTCGGGGCTGGGCGGCGAGGCGAAAGGCGACACCATCCCGTGGACCGCTTCGCAGTTTGGGCTGACGATGCGCGAGCCGTACGGCGTGGTAGGCCGGATCACTGCCTACAACCATCCCCTGCTCTACGCCGTCGGCAAGTCGGCGGCACCCCTGGTGGCCGGAAACGCCGTCATCCTCAAACCGTCGGAGCACACTTCGCTGTCGACGATCCGCTTCGTAGACCTCGCCGCGGGGCTGCTACCGGAGGGTGTCCTGAGTGTCGTCACCGGTACCGGTGCAGAAGCGGGGAACGCCCTTGTCGAGCACCCGGGGGTACCGCGCATCGCCTTCACCGGTGGTGTCCCGACCGGGCGCGCCGTCCTCCGAGCCGCTGCTGAGCACATCAAGCACGTGAGCCTCGAGCTGGGCGGCAAGAACCCCATGGTGGTCTTTCCTGACGTCGACCTTTCCGCCGCCGCCGCCGCGGCGGTGAGTGGCATGAACCTGCGGCGCTCGACCGGACAATCATGTCAGTCCACCTCCCGAATGCTGGTCCACACCTCGATCGCGCAAGAGTTCACCGATCGCCTGGTGACACTGGTGGACGCACTGCGCATCGGCGACCCGCAGGGCGACGACGTCGAGGTCGGTCCGTTGAGTTTCAATGAGCACTACCAGCGCGTTCTCGACTACGTCGAAGTCGGAAAGTCGGAGGGGGCGACTCTCGTGACAGGTGGAAAGCGACCCGTAGGGCTGGACCGCGGGTACTACCTCACGCCGGCCGTCTTCACTGACGTCGATCCGCGGATGCGGATCGCGCAGGAGGAGATCTTCGGCCCGATCATCTCGGTGCTGACATGGACCGACGTGGACCAGATGGTGGAGCTTGCCAACGGCGTCGAGTACGGCCTGACCGCCAACGTCTGGACCCGGAGCCTGACGTCTGCGTTTCAAGCCACTCAGCGCCTCGACGCCGGGATGGTCTGGGTCAACGGCGAGGCAACCCGACCAGCGGGCGTGCCCTTCGGCGGCTTCAAGCACAGCGGCATCGGCCAGGAAGGCAGCCTCGGCGAGCTCCTGGGCTACACCCGGGAAAAGAGCGTGATCATCAACCTCGTCTGAGTGCGTCGCCTGCGCAGCCGATCACGCCAGTCGTCCAGGAGCATCATGAGTATTACGTACCAGCTGTCACCGCTCGTTGTCGGCGTGTTCCCATCCTTTCCGGTTGACCGGTTCGTGCACGGCAGCACGGACGCTTCTGCACCCCCCGCGCCATGCGTCGCCTGGCTCGCGACCGGCTCGGACGGGTCGCGCGTGCTGGTCGATACCGGACCCTCGACGCCGACACCGACGACGGCCGCCTTTCATGCGCAGTTGGAGGTCCGGCCTGAGCACCGGATTGACTCTGCGCTGCGTGCGCGTGGCGTGGACCCGGACGAGATCCGTACGGTCGTTCTGACGCACCTGCACTACGACCACTGCGGGCACGGGGATTTGCTGGCCAAAGCCGAGTTCCTCGTCCAGCGGGTCGAGCTGCAACAAGCGGTCTCTCCGTTGGCACACCACTGCGGCGGGTACGAGGTCGGCTACCCGGGTGTGACGCCGGCCTGGATGTCAGTCTTTGACCGGATACGTCCAGTGGAGGGAAAGGCGGAGGTAGCGCCCGGATGCACCATGCTCCACCTCCCTGGACATACTCCCGGTTCGGCGGGCGTGGTCTTCGCGACAGGGGTCGGTCGCGTCGCCGTAGCGGGGGACCTGGTCAACCGCCTGGAGAACTGGGCGGGACCGGAGGGGGGCCATGCAGCGCCCGGCCTGTTCAGCGACCTCAACGACTGTCACGCCTCTTTTCAACTGTTGGAGCGCGAGGCGGACAAGGTACTCGCCTCCCACGACTTCCGGGCACTGGTGCCCGTGCCGAGCTAGGACACCAGTCCCGACCCGTGCTGTTGCTGTAAAGGAGTGAAGCCATGACGCACTTTGTCCTCGTACACGGGGCCTGGCACGGCGGCTGGGCCTGGCAGCCCGTCCGTGCTCTACTGGAGGCCGTAGGGCAGCAAGTGACATCGCCGACCCTTCCAGGCCTGGGCGCCGACGACGATCCGACCGGCATCACCCTGCACGACTGCGTTGACGCGCTGGTCCGGCATGTGGAGTCGGCCGATCTGCAGGACGTCACCCTGGTCGGACACAGTTGGGGGGGCATCGTCGCTGGCGGCGCGTCGCCGCGGCTCGCCGGCCGGCTCAGGCACCTCATCATGGTCAGCGCATTCGTGCCACGCGTCGGCGAGGCCCTGGTCGACCTGGTGCCAGCCGAGCATGTCGGACTCTTCGAGCAGCTCGTGAGTGAGTCGGTCGCCCGTACCGTCCTGCCGCCGCTTTCGGTATTCCAGGACATGTTCATGAATGATGCGGCGCTCGAGAGCTCCGCACTGGCCTTCTCGCTGATGCGGCCACAGCCCTGGCGGACGTTCACCGATCCGCTGGCGCCCGAGATGGACTTCCATTCCCTAGACGTCCCGAAGACGTTCATCGTCGCGCAGGACGATAAGGCTCTGCCTGCTGAGCACAGCTGGGTGCCGCGGTTCTCCGACGCGCTCGGCGGCGACCTGCAGACGATCGCCGGAAGCCACGAGGCGATGTTGACGCAGCCAGCAGCTCTGGCCACGTCACTGCTCAAGATAGTCAGATGAGGCCTTCCGGGGCCGAGCGAGTGAACCGCGCCCCCTCGAGTGGCCGGCGATGAGCACGCAGTTCGTGCTGGTTCACGGTGGGTGGCATGCTGGCTGGGCTTGGCGGCCGGTCCGGGCGGTCCTCGAAGCCGCCGGACACCGTGTAAGCACACCTACGCTGCCCGGCTTCGGCAGCGACGATGACCCCACGAATGTGACGTTGAGCGACTGTGTTGAGGGCCTGGTCCAGCACGTGAACGGTCGCGACCTCCAAGAGGTCGTCCTCGTCGGACACAGCTGGGGCGGCATAGTAACCGGCGGCGCGGCACCAGCAATCCTTGGCCGGTTGCGGCAACTCGTCTTCGTCAGTGCCTACCTGCCTCGGCCCGGGCAGTCGATGCTGGACCTGCTGCCCGCTGAGCGGGCAGCAGCATACTCTCGACTAGCGGAGGACTCGCCCACACGCAGCGTGCTGCCCTCGCTGAGCGCCTTCCAGGAGCGTTTCATGAACGACGTGCCGGCACACTCGTCGGCGATGATTCACGGGCTGCTGCAGCCGCAGCCGTGGCGCACGTGGGCCGACGCCCTGGCAGACGACATGGACTTTCGCACACTCGACATACCGCGGACCTACCTCGTGCCCGACGACGACATCGCCGCCGGGGCGGACGCGCACAGTTGGACGAGCCGCTACGCACAGGCCTTCGACGGGGCCGTTGCCCGGTGCGCCGGAGGACACGAGGCGCTGCTCACTCAGCCCCTGGCCATGGCAGAAGCACTGATGGCTGCGGCAGGGCGCACGCAGCGGCAGCCCGGCCGGTGAACAGACCGAGGCGTCCGGACGGTCCCCCGGTGGGGTCAACGGACTGGCTGCTCCCGCTATGACAGCACCGGAACACGTTCGCACAGCGGAAACCGTGGTCGAAAGGCCGGAAGGCGAGGAGCCGCCCCACCCCCGACAGGAGTTCATGGGTGGCCTAGCCAAGGGCCTGCACATCTTGGAGTCCTTCAATCCACACACCCCCCAACTGACCGTAGCCACCGCCGCACACGCCGCCGGCTTGAGCCCGGCTGCGGCTAGGCGCTGCCTGCGGACGCTAGAGTCACTTGGTTACCTCAGCTACGACGGAAAATACTTTCGGCCTACGGCCCGACTGGCCCGCCTGGCATCGTCCTACCTGTCGGCGTCGCCCCTGCCGCTACTGGCCCAACCCCACCTCGCCGCGGTCCGTGACGCTATCGGGGAGTCCATCTCCCTGGGCATCCTCGACGGACAGTCGGTGACGTTCGTGGCCCGCGCCGAGGCCCGGCAGGTCATCACCACAGGAGTGCGCATCGGGTCGCACATGCCGGCGCATGCGTCGGCAGCAGGACGAGTCTTCCTGTCAGCGATGAGCGACGACGTGCTGCAGGAGTACCTGGAGGGATGCGAGTACACCAGGACCGGGCCGAACACCCTGCTCACCCTCGATCTGGTCCGGGACCGTGTCGAGCGCGCCCGGCATGACGGCTTCGCCTTCACGGACGAGGAGCTGCAGCCAGGTGTCAGGTCTATCGCAGTGCCGGTCCGGGACGCCACTGGCATCGTGCGGGCCACCTTGAGCGTGGCCACCACATCCAGCCGCGAGACGCTCCCACGCATGGAGCAAAGGTACCTTCCCGTACTGCAAACCGAGGCCGACCGGCTCGGCGCCAAGATCTGAACGAGCCTGCTGCGGGCGCGACCAAGTCCTTCGCGCCGCAAGGCCGGCTTCGCGACGTAGTCCCGCACCGAGAAGTACGTACGTCAGCTCGCTCATGTCGTGCTCCTCGACGAGACGGGCCAGCACCCGCCGGGCAGCTGTGCTGCTACTTCGGCCACGCCGTCAGATCCTCGATCAGCATCGCGTCGATCAGCAGCCTCGCCGCCTCGAGCTTCGGGGCGACCCGCACCGGCACCTTCCGAGGTGCCGGGACCGCTGACGCCAGCGCCGCCCAGACCCCGTCGCCGGTGCACCCCGTGGCGCTCCGCCAGCGCCCGGATCGAGACTCTTTGCGGCGGGTATTGCGGCGGATTGCCTCGTACAGATCCACCCGCGTCCCCAACCCGGGCCCTCCCGCCAGAGTCGTTGATTACGACCATGCGGGTGCGGGCGCACCTCGACCGACAGCGACAAGCCCAGGTGTCCGTAAGTGGGGCCAGATCAAGCCGGGCGGACTGCCAGAACAACCTGAAATAGCCAGGCTGCGGCGCGCATCTCGAGCGAGCGCTGCCCAAAGGCGTCATGGCGGCGTCTGCTCCTCAGGGTGGCCGGAGTCCCTGAACAGTCCAGGGGGTGACGGCTCCACCGGCGGGGTGTCAGGAAGCTTGTGCAGCTCCTTGGTCGCGTCGCAGTCGAAGAAGGGGCCGGCTTCGTCGAGCAGGACCCGCAGGTGGGGGTCGGCGTAGTCCCGCCACCACACCGCCGGGCCGGACGCGCCGTCGTAGCGCATGGCCTGCCAGATCGCCTCCAGGCGGCTGATCGCCTCAGCGTGTTTCCACCAGCGCCGGCACCACCGGGTGCGTAGCAGCGGGCGGCGGTAGTTCGGGAGCAGGTGGCCGTGCAACCAGTCCGCGACGTTGGCGAACAGTGGCTGCGGAGGTAGCGGCGGGGCGTCCGGCGCTGGATCGCCGTCCAGGACGCCAGCGAGGGCGTCTGCGGTGTCCTCGCGCAGCTGGGCGCCGGCGTCGCCGGTCAGTGCTCAGGGCGTTGCGGGCCAGGCCGTCCAGGTGCTTGCGCAGCGCACGGATGGCGGCAGCGTTGGCCTCGCCGCGCAGCGCGCCCAGCGCAGCCTCGCCAGTTAGGTTAGTGCCTCGGCGGCGGCTGCGACGACGGTCGGCGCAGGTTCGGTGAGCGGTGCGCCCCAGGCGGGCGGCGGGTCAGTGTCGTCGGGGCCGGTCACGACGACGGGACCGGCCGACCGGCCGGGGCGGGGGGTGCTGGCGATGCCGTAGTGGGCCTGGCTGGCGCGAACCTTGTCGGCGTAGCCAGTTTGGGTCCACCCGAGCACCGAAGCGCTCCGACCGGCAGCGTTCGACCCTAACCAGGTCCCGATCTACCCGGTGCTCACCATCGAGCTCGCCGAGACCGGACCCACCCTCAACGGGCGCGCCGTGCCCGTCTCCGACGGCGTGAGCCCCGAGCAGGCCGCCGTCGCCGCAGCCGCCTGCGAGGTGCACACGCACCCCGGGTGCACGCCGTGCGGGTGCACGCCAGGACCGCAACCGGAACCGGCCTCGCGGCCGACAGCACCACCTGCCACTGGTGGCACCTCACCCCGGGCCAGCAAGCTGCCGCGCCATTCACCATCAGCCCGCCGACCGGCGCCACCGGCGCCCCGCTGCGGGTCCTGCCGGTCAGCTCGGCGCACCTCGCCGGGGTCTGGCAACCCCGGGCAGCCAGACCGTCGTGCTGTACGACGCCGCCACCGGACAACCCAGTGCCCAGGGCGCCGCCAACGACCTGGACCTGACCCATGCGGCCGTCCTCCGGCAGACCGAAGGTCCACGCCTGACGCTTGGCCCCGTCCTGATCGACCCGACCGCACCCGCGGTCCTGCCCCTCGGAGCAGGCATCGCCCCCAACGCCGTCACCGCCGGACACGTCTACGCCACCGCGAACCGGCAGTGGCTCGACATCACCACCCCTTCCCGGATGTAGCGGCGGACCATGGGCAGGCTCTTGTGGCTGGTTTGCTTCATAATCGCGCGTTCACTCTGCCGGCGGCGGCGGCGGCGGGAGTGTCTGATCTTCGGTGTAACTGATCTTGGTTAGTTAGTTGTGGATGGGACGATGCGGCCTTCGAAGGTGATGGCAAAGGCGTTGACGGCGGGCTTCCAGCGAATGGCCCAGCGTGCCCTACCGCGACCTGCGCCGCGCCGGACTCGCCCTGGATAATCAGCTCCTGGTCCACGTGGACTGTTGCGAACCGGAAGGCCGGCAGCAGCGCCGCCACGTCCTGAGGATCAAGACCGTCCAGCAACGGAGCCGAACACAGCACGTCCAGGTCGGCCTTCCGGCCGGTCCACCCGGGCGGCCAGTCGCCGTGGTCAGGACCGTCCAGGCCGGACCTGGTCCCCCAACCGTCCACAACGGGGATCATCCCATCCCCGGGCTGCTTGGCAGAACCGGCATCGGCAGCTGCCGGCCGGTTGCGGCGGCGGTTAGCGTCCACGGGGTGGGTCGCGTTGTGGGGGTGTACCTCGCCGGCGCCGGCGGCCTGGCGATGCGGCCGGTGCAGGCGGCGGTGGCGGTAGCCGGCCAGGGGGGCTGGTTGGCGACCGCTACCAGGCCGGCACCGGCCAGTGGTGTTATGACCGGCGGCTGTACGACGACGTCACCCTCATCGCCGCCGAGGCGCTGGACGCCGCCGGCGCCGAACACGGGGTGCACCTGCACGCCGACGAGGCACGGCGCAACGTGGAAACGCGCGGGGTCGATCTGCAGGCGCTGGCCGGCCGCACATTTCGAATTGGGGAGGTGGTGCTGCGGGGCAACCGGGCGTGTGAGCCGTGCCGCTACCTGGACCGGGTGACCGGCCAGCCGGCCAAGGCCGCACTGAACGGACGAGGAGGGCTGCGAGCCACCGTAATCACCGGCGGTGCTGTGCGCGTCGGCGACCCTGTCCTTGCCCGGCCAGGACGCGTCCGCCGGCGGTTGCTGAGCCGGAACGGACGGCCGGCGTCAGCGGCGCCCGGTCAGCCGCCAGGCGGCGGGCAGCAGCCCGGCGGCCAGCGCGACTTTGACCGCGTCGCCGGCCAGGAAGGGTGTCACACCCAGCGCGAGCCCGCGGGCCAGGCCGACGTGCAGCGTCGCCATCAGCCAGGGCAACCCGAACGCGTAGATCACCAGCGACCCCAGCGCCATGGTGGTTGTCGTGCGCAGCACGGTCCTGTCACCGCCGCGGCAGGCCAGCGCGCCGACCAGGGCTGCGACGAAGGGGTAGGCCATCAGGTAGCCGAACGAGGCGGCGTGCACGGCCGCGGTGCCGCCGTGGTGCTGGGCGAACCATGGGAAGCCGGCGAGCCCGGCCAGTACGTAGAGCACCATTCCCGCCGCGCCGCGGCGCAGCCCCAGGGTGGCGCCGGCGAGCAGCACCGCGAACGGTTGCATCGTCAGCGGCACCGGGGTGAACGGCAGCGACACCGCGATCTGCGCGCTGATGCCCACGAACGCGGCAGCGCCGAGCACCAGAGCGGCATCGCGCATCCGGGCTCCGGGCAGCAGGTCCGCCAGCACCAGCCGGCGCCGGGCCAGCAGGGCGGGTGAGGCCAGGGACACGGTTCCTCCTCATAGGCGGGCTAACGCCCGACTTTTCAACTCAAGGCTCGCCAGGACACTAACGCCAGGCCCGCGGTGCCCGCCCCTGCATGCCGGTCTTGCCCGGGGTTGGGTGGCTGTCCGCTGCTGGTCTCCAGCTCGAGCCAGGAACGCCGCGGTTCACTCGATGTGGGCCTCGAACAAGGCGACGGCTCGCTGTGCCTGGCGGGCGAGGGCAGCGTCCAGCAGCGCCTTGTGCTCGGCGGGGACGCCGCGCCCGGTTTGGTCCCTGCCGGACCACGCTCGATACAGCTGTGCTGCATCGGACAGGCGCTGGCAGATCTCGAGCAGGACGTGGTTGCCGGCCGCTTCGATAAGCGCTTCGTGGAAGGCGCGGTGCGCGGCGGTCCAGTCGCTGGTGCGGGGGGCCGGGTCGTCGGGCCGGTGCATCGGCTGGGTCGCCATGCGATGATGGGCCGCGAGGACCTCCGACTGCCAGTCCGCCCCGCCTCGTTCGACCGCGAGCCGCAGGGCGGCTCCCTCGTTGATCTTGCGTGCCGCCGTCAGGTCAGTGCGGGCTTGGCGTGACAGGGTCGTCACGTAGAAACCGCGGTTGCGTTCGACGCGGACGAGGTTCTGCGCCGCCAGCAGGGCGAGTGCCTCGCGTATGACGTTGACGCTGACGCCCAAGCGCTTGGCGAGCTCGGCGGGTTTGAGTCGCTCGCCTGGGGTGAGCCGGCGATCGAGGATGTCGAGGCGCAACTGGGCGTGAACGCCGGCGGCGCGGCTCTCGCCTGTTACGGGGCGTCGCGCCATCAGCAGATGATGACAGTCTCGACGGAGAACGGCTTGCGACAACTGTCGGGCTTGGGCCGGCATGAGGCGGCTCGAGGAACCCTGCAGCGGCCACCGTTAACTGTCGGCGTGGCGAGCTGGCACCGCCGGGGCACTGTCCCGTTCGGGTCGGGTCGGCACAGCCGTCGCTGTCTCGCCCGAGCGCAGTGGGCCTTGCGGGGCAGACCTGCGTCCAAGGGCCTGCCGACGCCCCGCCGCTATACCCTCGACCGCCGCAGCCAAGGCCGAGTTCGACAGCGGCCGGGTCGCTCGCGTCGGCGCGGCGACTGGTCTGAGGTGTGGACGGAAAGCGGCGATACGGTGCTGGCCGGCTGCACCGGTCTACTCACGCCCCTGCTCGGGCGGTCACACACGTTGTGCGAGTACCGCACGCACGGTGGGCCGCCCTTGACTAGCTGCGCCGCCGCCGACTCCGTTTCGGCTTGTCTGCCCCCGATTCGGCCGGCCCCGATTCGGCCGGCCCCGATTCGGCCGGCACCGGTTCGGCCGGCACCGGTTCGGTTGCTGCCGGTTCAGCTACGGTCGCCTGCTGGGCGCTCGTGTACTGAGCTAGCACGTCGTCGGGGATGCGGCCACGGCCCGCGACAGGAACGCCATTCTCTTTCGCCCACGCCCGGACCGCCGAGGAGTCAGCAGCTGCTGGCCGTCCGGGACGGACCTGACCGGGCCCGACGCTCCCGTTGCCCCGGCCAGTGCTGCGCGCCGCGGCAACGAACTTTGCCAGGCTCTGCCGCAGATTGTCCGCATGCTCGGCGGACAGGTCGATCTCATAGGACCGCCCGTTCACCGCGAAGTGCACTGTTTCAACTGCGGTGGAACCGTCGATGTCGTCGGTGAGCCGGACGAGGGTGGTGCGTGCCAACGAATGCCTCCGGGTCGCGTCGCTTTCCTGTTCTTTAGATGATGGCTACCCCCTGGCCCGGTCCGGCGCCCGGCGTGTGCAGGAATACGGCAATGGTGATCAGAGCGACATCCACCAGCGCGCACCGTCAACCAATCGCCCGGTGCGAAAGGCGCCAGCCCGGCCGGGTTCCCGGCCGCACCCAGCAGTGGCCACGCCCAAGACGACGCGCCACCCGGACGGGATTGGTCTGGCGGGGCGGCTCAGCTGCCGTCGGCGCGGGCCCGTTGGGCGAGCCGGGGTAGGTCGAGAAGGACGACGGCCCGGTTTTCCAGCCGGAGCCAGCCTCGGCTGGCGAACTCGGCCAGCACCTTGTTCACCGTTTCCCGGGCTCCGCCGACGAGCTGGCCGAGCTCGACTTGGGTCAGCCCGTGCGGCACCCACACCTCGGGGCCGTGTCGCTGTCCAAACCGGGCCGCGAGCTCGAGCAGTGCTTTGGCCATCCGACCGGCGACGTCGACGAACATCAGGTCGACGACGGTGCTGTTGGTGCGACGCAGCCGGCGGGCCAGCACCTGCAGCAGGCGCGCTGCGACGTGCGGTCGCGATGTGCCCCAGGCGAGCAGGTCCATGCTGGTCAGCACCGCTACCCGGCCGCCGGTGACGGCGGTGACGGTGCTGGTACGTGGACCGGGGTCGAACACGCTGAGTTCGCCGACCATGTCCCCTGGTCCGAGGACCGCGGTCACGGCCCGTCCGTCGCGGTGCTCGCGGGCTACGGTGAACCGCCCGGACAGCACGACGAACACGTCGGCGTCGTCGACGTCGCCTTGGGCGAACAGCTGAGCGCCGCGTTCGAGGGTGCGGGGCTCGAAGTCGGGCAGCAGGGCGGCGACGTCGTCGGGGTCAAGGCCCCGGAACAGCTGACCCGAGCGCAGCACGCCCAGCTCGTCCTCGCTGGCCGGCCAGCCCGAAAGCCGCGCACCGCCGAGAACTTCGCCAGAGGTTGGTGGACTGTCCACGCTGCTGATTGTCCCATGGTCGACCGTGCCACTGAACCCTCTCAAGATCGCCGAAGCCACCGGCAGGTTCAGCCGGCAGCTACCAGCTACCAGCGACCCGCGGTCCTCGTGGTCGACAACGTCGGCTACCTCCCGCTGGACAGGGCCGAGGCGACATAGTGTCAAGTCTGGTCTCCAGCCGCTACGAACGCGGCAACATGATCGTCACCAGCAACAAGAGCTTCGCGACAACCTCCGGACTGGCTGGGTAACCGGCATGGCGGTAAGCGGGCTGGGGACCACCGGCCCCACGTGACCTTCCCTTGAGGCGTGCTCAGATGTTCTCGGCAGGGTTCGCCTCCTCCCGCAGCCCAGTCCGGTACGAACGGGCGTTCGGGACATGCCGGCTGGCACACCAGAGCCTGGCCTGTGGGGCGCTGCTCGAATGCCGCTGGCGGGTGCAGGGCGAGCTTCGGGCCCCGCCCTGGGCCTCGCGCCCGTACTGTTTGGCTGGCGAAGGTGAGGAGTTGTTGTGCGATGGCTGCGATGACCGCCACCGTGAAGGACGAGCTGAGCCGGCTGCCCGCGGGCAGGGCGTGCTGCCGCCGGGCGGAGATCGCAGCCTTGCTGCGTTTCGCCGGCGGCGTGCGCTTGGCCGACGGGCGGGTGGTGGTCGAGGCCGAGCTGGACAGCGCCCCGGTGGCTCGCCGGCTGCGGCGCGAGATCGGCGAGCTGTACGGCCAGAGCGCCCGGGTCCGGGTGCTGCCAGCCGGCGGTGTGCACGCCGGTCCGCGGTATCTGGTGTGGGTGGAACGCGACGGCGGTGTGCTGGCCCGCTGCACCGGCCTGGTTGACCGGGCGGGGCGGCCGGTTCGGGGACTGCCGCCGGCGGTCGTCTCGGGAGGTAGTTGTGATGCTGCCGCGGCGTGGCGGGGGGCGTTCTTGGCCCACGGGTCGCTGAGCGAGCCCCGCGGGTCGGCTGCGCTGCAGGTCGCCGCCCCGGGACCAGCGGCGGCGCTGGCGCTGGTCGGTGCCGCCCGTCGCCTCGGAGTGGACGCCAAGCCCAAACAGGTCCGCGGCGTCGATCAGGTCGTCGTCCGCGACAACCACGCGATCGAGGCTCTGCTGCGCCATTTGGGGGCTGCCCAGGGTGTGCTGGCCTGGCAGGACCGGCAGCTGCGCCGCCAGGAGCGCGCAGCCACGGCGGTCAGCATCGCAAGCATGGACACCGCCAACCAGCGCCGCTCGGCCTACGCGGCTGCCGCCGCGGTCGCCCGCGTGCAGGCGGCGATGGCGCTGCTGGCGGGTGACGCCTCAGAGCATCTGCTTGGGGCGGGGCGGTTGCGGCTGGAGCATCCGAAGGCCACGCTGGAAGAGCTCGGCACTTTCACCGACCCGCCGATGACCAAAGACGCCGTCGCCGGCCGGCTGCGCCGGCTGCTTACTGTCGCCGACCGACATGCGGTCTCCGCCGGGCTGCCGACCACTTCGACTGCCGTCGGCCCCGAGCTGCTGGAGGCCGCCGACCGGGACTGTCGCACTTGCATGTAGTGCGCCGCGAACGGTCGTCGTGGGGAAAGACTCGCGGGCCGCGGCTACCCGGCGCAGCGGTCTGTCGGCGAGCAGGCCGCGCCGTCTGCCAGGCGTGGGTAGCGCATCCACTCGTGCCCCGGTGCCCCGCCCAAGCAGCGCGCGACCGCGGCCGCGGCGTTCGGGGAGGTGCTTCGTACCCACCCGCACCCCCGGTTGCGGCGCCGCCGCCCGGGCAGGGCTGTCGCCGGCAGGTGCAGGCCAGCGGCGCGATAGGCATTCTGGCAGCGCCGCCGCGGGTTCCCCACTCCCCCGCGCCGTCAACCACTGCGGCCTGTAGAACCAGCACGGCGGCAGGGCCGGCTGGTGACTGCATCACCGCCTGCTTGCCGATTGGGAACAGCAGCGGCGGCCGGGGGTCAGGACGTGGCAGCGGGCCCGCTGGTAGCGGCGGGCATCGACGGCGGCGAAGTGGGTCCACGTATAGCGAGCAGCTTGGATCTGCCGCGGCCGCGCGATCCCCGCGCTACGCCAGCCAGTCGAGGATCGAGCAGTGGTGCGGGGCCGGTGGGCGCCGGGCCGTTGGGGCTCCTGGCGTTCCAGGTCACCAGGTCGGCTGGGACGACCTCGATGGGGAACGGGTCCTGGGTGGTGTAGATCGCGCTGCCCTCGACCACGGCATGTTCGGCATAGCTGTGGCCAGAAAGGCGAAGGACGGTCAGGCTCGACACGGCGGGGTCGACCAGCCAGTACCAGGGGGCGCCGCCATCGGCGTAGATGCGTCGCTTCTCGGACAGGTCTCGGTTGCGCCCGGTTGCCGACAGCACCTCGACCACCAGCAGCGGGGCAGCGACGACAGCCCGGTCGGTTACCGCTTCGGGCGCGGTGACCAGCAGGTCCGGCTCGGGCACCTGGCCCGGGCCGATCCGCCAGGCCACCGGCGCGACGAAGGTCTGCAAACCGAGCGGACGT
>JAABUM010001109.1_pt1 | contig 41912 bp, 37 predicted proteins | sample 5559161 | NCBI WGS metagenome assembly JAABUM01 (sample SAMN10711868, study PRJNA513369) | rock metagenome | isolation source: Antarctica rocks | place: Antarctica: Victoria Land, Siegfried Peak nord
TCGGTGGCATTGAGCCACCTCCCACTTCCAGAACTTCCGAGGAGGAAACAGACATCGAGTCTGTTCCCTCCTCCAGCCCATTCATCCCCGCCGCAAGCAGCGGGGCACTCTGGGCTACTTCGCAGAAAGTGCAGAACCGTTTTCCGAGGAATTCTCTATGGAGATCGAGGAATTCTCCAACTTGTCATGCCTACGTCCCCATCAGGTTGTTGTGCGGTAACGCTCACATTCCAGAGATTAGGGTTGGAATCATCGAGCGCCACAATCGCATCCGGCGCCAAAGGGAGGACTTTCATCTTGGCACCATCGGGTCGGTGGGCAAGGCTTTCCTTTATGGACGTGTGGTACATCTTGTCTACCCACTGCTGGATGTCTGGGCTCAGATCGCCAAAGCGAACGCGCCTCAACGTCTTTACGTCGCCGATGAAAACCTTTGGGGTGCCTATCCCGCCAAGCGCTTGATCGTCGCCAGCCTTCACTCGCAGGCGCTCCATCATGTCTGTGACTACAGCACCTAAGACTCCGTACTGTGCCCCCGATCGTGCTGACCAGCGTGAGCTGACCGCCTCCATGCTCCCAGCCCACAGACCTCCGTCCTTCTGTTCCGCCTCCGAAAGCCCCCCAGGAGGAGCAATCAGCAAGCGGTCTCGTAGCACGAACAGCCTGCACCCAGCCAGGGCCGCCGTTGCGTCCAGCAGGTTTCCCAGGGGCATGCTTTGCAGGTCGAAGCTGAAGCGTGCCTGGCGGGGCCCCCGGACTTCGATGTTCGTCTTGGTCGCGGCAGCCGCCTTGGCCCGATCCACAATCTCTTCCAGCGTCGCATCCGCGACTTTGAGAGAAACCGGTGTTGCACATAGGGCCTCATTCTCAGCCAGCTCAAGAGACCTCGTGATGCCCGCCTTCTGAGCCTCCGACAGCAGTGACTTTGGCGCGTCCGCCTTCGCTGCGGGGGCCTGAGCCAGAACGGCTTGCGACACTCCCAGCAACCCCAGTCCCACAGCCATCCTCACTGCACATCGTTGTCTGGAATGAATCAGTATCTCTCCACCTCCTTTGCGCCAAGCTCGATCTCGGCGTTACTGTTCCACATGGTAGCATGGAAATCTAATTTTATTACTCTCGATACGTGTATTTCTGTAATGAGATTTTCATTAACTGTTCTAGGAGTTACGCAGTTGGATTCTACAGGCCGAAAAAGTTCAAGCAGGGCTACCTCCGCGTCCCACTGGCGTTTCTCTCAGCATGGAAGAAGTCCAGCCCGGCTTGAGCCAAATTTTCAACTGCGTAACTCCTAACCATAAATCTCGTCCCCACTTCCTGTCATAGCTCACTGCTTGCGTCTCAGCCGTTCTTGTCCAGCCCGCGCAGCTTCCTCATCTCGGGGAAGAATCGGCCCGTTCCTGCCACGACGAGAAGCGTCCCGATCCCGCCGACGACGACCGCAGCCGAAGCCCCGAGCAGGCGGGCCATCAGGCCGCTCTCGAAGTCGCCCAGCTCGTTCGAGGTGCCGATGAAGATCGAGTTGATCGCCGAGATCCGCCCCCTCATTTCATCGGGCGCAAGTACTTGCAGCAAGGTGTGGCGGATCACGACCGAGACCGAATCGAAGGCTCCGCCCAGCACCAGCATCGAAAACGACAGCCAGAAGCTCTTGGACAGGCCGAACACAATCGTGGTCGCGCCAAAGCCCGCCACCGCCCACAAAAGCAGCGGCCCGGCGCGGCGGATCGGAGGCAGCATCGACAAGGTGAGGCTCATCGAGAAAGCGCCTATGGCTGGGGCCGCGCGCAGCCAGCCCAGGCCGCTGGCGTTCATGTACAGCACGTCCTTGGCGAAGGCGGGCAGCAGAGACACCGCGCCGCCCAGGAACACGGCGAACATATCCAGCGTGATCGTCGCCAGCAAGAGCCTGTGCCCGATCACGTAGCGCCAGCCCGCCAGCAAAGTGTCCAGCGAAGCCTTCTCGCGGCTGCGCTCGAAAGGGCGACCGTGGATGAAAGGGAGCACAGAGGTGTTCAGGAGCTGAGCCGCTGCAAAGGCCAGGTAAACCGGCCAGGCCCGATGCGTGAGCGCCAGAGCCGCGCCGCCCAGAGCCGGGCCCGTAGCCGAGGCCAGCTGCCAGCGCGAAGAGTTCCACGTCACGGCTGAGGCGATGTCCTTCTCGGGCACCAGCTGGAACAGCCAGGCCGAGCGCGCAGGCCCATCGAAGGCGCGCCCGCAGGCAATCAGCAAGAGCGCCGCGTAAGTAAACAGCAGCCGCCCGTGGAAGTAGGAATTCGCCGCCAGTACCAGCGCTCCCACGATGAACACCGCTCCCGTGAGGGCCAGAATCTTCTTGCGCGAGAATTTATCCGCAGCCTGCCCCGCCCACAGCGAGAGCAGGATCACGGGAAACACTTCGACCAGCCCGACCAGGCCCAGCGAAAGCACATCGTGCGTGCGCTCGTAAAGCTCCCAGCCCACGGCCACGCCGTTCATGTGCGACAGCAGGGCCGCCACCGTTCCGCCTATGGCATACAGGCGGTAGTCGCGGTGGCGCAGGGCCGCGAAGGGATCGCGCTTGGCTTCGCGCTTGGCTTCGCGCATCGTCTCCTCGTCCGGCAGCGCGGACGCGGGACGCTCAAGCTCCACTTCTTCTGTTTCGGGATCGGAATATTGCATCTCGAAGAAAGCACAGCGCGCCCCAAGTACTTGTGCGCGCTGGAGGCTCCATTACTTGGCCTGCAATTCCTGGGTGATGAGATTGGTCGCCTTGGACTTGTTCAGGGTGTAGAAGTGCACGCCGTCCACGCCTTGGGCCATCAGCTCCTGGCACTGCGAGATGGCGTGCTCCACGCCCGCCGAGTGCACGCTCATCGGGTCCGATTCCAGGCTTTCGAGCCGAACCAGCAAGGGCTGAGGAATCTTGGCCCCGCACATCACGACGAATCTCTTGATCTGCGCTACGTTCAGGATCGGCATAATGCCCGCCACAATGGGAGCTTCAATGCCCATCGAGCGGCACCGATCGCGCCAGCGCAAAAAGTCCTCGTTGCCAAAGAACAGCTGCGTGATGACCACGTGCGCTCCCGCATCCAGCTTGCGCTTGAGCATCTCGATGTCGCGCGTCAGGTTGAGGCGCTGAGGATGCCCCTCGGGGTAGCCCGCGACCGCAATACAAAAGTCGTGCTGGGCGCGCGCGAAGGCCACCAGATCATCCGCGTAGTTGAAGTTGTTCTCGCCCGAGGGACGCTGATTTTCCGAAGCGTCGCCGCGCAGAGCGAGCACGTTGCGCACGCCCGAAGCCCACAGCTGATCGAGCGCGTCCTTCATCTCGTCGCGGTTGTGGTGGGCGCAGGTGAGGTGAGCCATGGCGCGGAAGCCCAGCTCGTTTTGGATCTGAGAGGTCAGCTCGATGGTGGGCATGGTGCCCACGCCCGTGCGCGTGACCGAGATGAAGTCGGGGCCAAGCGGCTTGAGGTCTTCGATGGCAGCGAAGAGCGCGTCGCGGCCCGCCTCGTCGCGCGGCGGGAAGAACTCAAACGAAAGCGAGGGGCGCCCAGGCGCGAAGCAGGCGTCGATGCGAGGCTGCTGGGCAACGGAAGCGGCGGGAGAAGTGTGCAGGCTCATAGGAACTCGGTTGGATGCAAGTGGCGAACGCCATTTCATTCTAATCAAGCCCCGCCCACCTCGCAGCCCACAAGTACTCGGCATAGCTTCAGCTCGCGCCGCCCTCAGCCCAGGCCCGAACCGCACGCGCCAAGCGCCCTTCGATCTCGCGCCCGATCTGCTCTGGAACATCGCGGTCCACCTACTGAAATACGCCGTCGGTGTTCACTTCCAGCGCCACCCAGCGACCTTCCTCCTCACACATCAAATCCGTGCAGCCAAACGAGCTGGGCACTTCGCCGCCTCCCAAGCGAGGACGTAGTTCTGGCGCGCGGGCGTACTTGAAATCGGCAACTCAAGTACTTGAGAGGGGCGTTCGGCGAGTGGCTCGAAGGCCCAGGCGCCAGGGCCTAAGTTGAGGATGGCGTGGCTCATGGCACGAGTTTGGTGCGAATCCAGACCAAGGATAAGGAGGCTGCATGAACTGGGGCGAGTGCTGGTCACGCTGCGAGGAAATGGAGCCGCGAATGCAGCTTGGCATGGACGGGAAGGAATTCGTTCGCAAGCAAGAGGCGTGGAACAACTGGCTGTCTGAAATCGCGCAGCGGTTCGAGGCGGACTCGGTCGAGGACATTGCCTGGTTCGAGCGGGCACTGGCCGCCGAGGGCAAGAAGTGGTTCGCGTGCTCCGTGCTGAGCAAGCTGCCTCAGATACCGGATGCTCTGTTTGCTCCGCTAATCCAGGCTGCGGTGCGCGAGCACTGCCCGAGCAACACGCGCGCGTTCGTCGCACCGGCTGTGCACGCCTTCGGTTCTGCGCGCGTTATCGAGGCGCTGCGTCCCTACGCCGAGCACGGCACGCGCGAGGACAAGGACGGAGCGCAATCGGCGCTCTACTGGGCACCCTTGCTCAGCCCAGCCGAGGAGCAGCCCGCTCAAGGACGCTCGCTCTTGAAGAGCATCCTGAGCAGAATCAGAGCCCTGTTTGGGTGAGGAGCCTGCAAGTACTTCCAGAATCCGCTACACCATCGGGATATGATTCGCGTTTCCTTCCCCGATGGTTCCGTTAAAGAACACCCCGATGGCTCCAGCCCGCTCGACGTGGCCGAGGCCATCGGCCCTCGCCTGGCCCAAGCTGCCCTGGCCGCTCAAGTCGATGGCCAGATGTGGGACTTGACTCGCCCTCTGCCCGGCGACTGCACCCTGCGCCTGCTCACCTGGAAGGACGCCGAGGGCCGTGAGGTGTACCGCCACTCCTCAACTCACCTCATGGCTCAGGCTGTCAAGGCCTTGTATCCCCAGGCCAAGCTCACGGTCGGGCCTCCGCTGGAAGACCGCTTCTACTACGACATCGATATGCCTCCGGTTTCCGACGCTGACTTCGAGCAGATCGAGGCCAAGATGGCTGAGTTCGCGCGCCAAGACTTGCCGATTGTGCGTCAGGAAGTCTCGCGCGAGGAAGCGCAGCGGCTGTTCTCGGATGACAAATACAAGCTCGAAGTACTTGCCGACATCCCCGTGGGCGAAACCGTCACCATCTACAAGCAGGGCGATTGGTTCGATCTGTGCCGTGGTCCTCACCTCCCCTCGACCGGGAAGATCAAGGCCTTCAAGCTGCTTTCAGTGGCCGGAGCCTTTTGGCGCGGCGATGCTCACAACAAGCAGCTGCAGCGTCTTTATGGCACATCTTACCCGTCGCAAAAAGAGCTGGATGAGCACTTGAAGCGGCTGGAAGAAGCCAAGGCGCGTGACCATCGCAAGCTGGGGCGCGAGCTGGGCTTGTTCATGATCTCGCCTGATCTGGTGGGGCCGGGCCTTCCGCTGTGGCTGCCCAAGGGCGCGATTCTGCGCGGCACGCTGGAAAGCTGGCTCAAGGAAGTGCAGCTTGAGCGCGGCTATCTGCCCGTGATTACGCCGCACATCGCCAAGGTGGATCTGTATAAAACCTCGGGGCACTGGTATCAGTTCCGCGAGAATATGTTCGCGCCTATGGAAGAAGAAGGCGTGGAATACGTGCTCAAGCCCGTGAACTGCCCGCACCACATCATGATCTACAAGCACGAGCCGCGCTCCTACCGCGACTTGCCCTTGAGATTAGCTGAGTTCGGGACGACCTACCGCCACGAGCAGACCGGCGAGCTTTCGGGCCTGACTCGCGTGCGCGGCTTCACAGTCGATGACTCGCACATCTTCTGCCGCCCGGACCAGCTCGTCGATGAGTTCAAGAAGGTCGTCGCGCTCATCATGTTCGTGTTTGATCGGCTCGGGCTCCAGGACTTCCGCGCCCGCGTCGGCCTGCGCGACCCCGAGTCCAGCAAGTACATCGGAACAGAAGAAGGCTGGAAGCTCTCGACCGAAGCCATCTTGAGCGCGGTTCGGGAGCTTGGGCTGGAGCACACGGTGGCCGAGGGCGAGGCCGCGATGTATGGCCCCAAGCTCGACTTCGTGGTGCGCGACGCTCTGGGCCGCGAGTGGCAGCTGGGAACCTGCCAGGTCGATTACTCGCTGCCGGAGCGCTTCGAGCTCGAATACACAGGTTCTGATGGCCAGAAGCACCGGCCCGTGATGATCCACCGCGCTCCGTTCGGCTCGCTGGAGCGCTTCGTGGGCGTCCTGATCGAGCACTTCGCGGGCGCGTTTCCGCTGTGGCTCTCACCAGTTCAGCTCAAGGTCATTCCCATCGCCGATCGCCACAACGAGCACGCGCAGTACGTCGCCAGCGAGCTTAAGAAGGCTGGCTTGCGTGTTGAAGTGGACCAGGACAACGCCAAGGTCGGGGCCAAGATCGCCATCGCCGAGAGCCAGAAGGTGCCTTACATGGCCGTAGTGGGCGACAAGGAAGCCGAGAGCGGCGGCGTCTCGCTGCGAGGGCGCGGGCGCCAAGACCTGGGCGCGCTGAGCCTGGAAGCGTTGGTGGAGAAGCTGAGGGATGAAAGCGCGGCTTGAAGCATGGGCGAACCCAGCGTGCAAGTACTTGCACGTTGGGTTCGGGCCTGAATTCAGGCATACTGAGAGGCGTTGCGCGTCCAGCGCCGTTCTCTGGAGTTCCGACCGGCGAAATTTGCTATCGCCGGTTTTGTGGTGCTTTAGGAGGCGGCGCGCGAGGGTATTTGATGGTGCTGCAAGCGCGCACACAGAGGTGATTGAGCATAGCATTACGTCCGCGAGGCCGAGGGCCTTACCGCGATCCGCGCCGCGAGCTTCCGATGATCAACGACCGCATCCGCTACCCTCAGGTGCGCGTGGTCGATGACCGCAACAACCAGCTGGGCGTCATGGAAACCCGCGCCGCCCTCGACCTGGCCCGCGACCGTGACCTGGACCTGATCTTGGTCGCGGCCCAGGCCCAGCCGCCTGTGTGCCGCATCATGGACTACGGCAAGTACAAATACGAAAAGTCCAAGCGCGACAAGAGCAACAAGAACGCGGCCAACGAGATGAAGACCGTGCGCCTTCACCCTCGCACCGGCGAGCACGACCGCTCTATCGTCACGCGCCACACCGAGCGCTTCCTGCGCGACGGCCACAAAGTCCGCGTCGTGTGCCAGTTCAAGGGCCGCGAAAACGCTTACCCCGAGCTTGGCAAGCAGCAGCTCGATGGCGTCGCCAACGCCCTGTCCGAGATCGCCCAGGTCGATGGCCAGGTGCTCAAGCAGGGCCGCGAGATGGCCATGATGCTCTCGCCCAAGCCCGGCATCAAGCCCTTGCCCAAGGTGGACAAGAACGGCAAGGAAATCGCGCCCGCCGAGGACGCCGAGTTCCTGCGCTTGCAGTTGGAGCTTGCCGCGGAAGCCGGAGTCCCCGCGGATGTTGTCGTCGCAGACATCGCCGACGATGACGCCATTGTCGATGACGCCGAATTAGCGGTTGAAGAAGTAGACGCGGACGAGGCCGAAGCGGAGACGCCTGAAGAGGCGCTCGAAGCCGGCCAAAACGATGTTGAGCCCGAAGTGCAACCAACGTGATCTAAGCTGCAAGTACTTGCAGCGAACGCGAGAACGCCGTGGCAGAGATGCTGCGGCGTTCCGGCTTTGACCGGGAGGAACGAGATGAAGCGAGGACAGCCGAAGTTGCTGGGATTGCTGGCGCTCCCAATCGTGCTGCTCGCGCTACTGCCGAAGCTGTTGCGCGACCCGAGCAGAGAGTTAAAGCACCAGATGCTGGGCGAATGGCGTTCTTCAAACGGCCTTGAGCAGTTATATGATGGTGCCCACGGATGCGGCAACCAAGTTTCATTTCGTTGACAACAACTACCTGCGCATCGACAGCGGCAGCAGATGGAGGCCGAAGACTTTGATCCGAGTCAACATCCTCAATGGCGGCAGCGAGATGCTGCTCGATCCAACGAATGGGGCTGACGCCACGAAGATTACGAAGTGGATTCGCGTCAAGTAAGCGCTGTTCCCAAACCCGCGCTCTTGTGCTATCTTCAAGTACTTGTGCGCGCCGCCCCGCCCGCCTTTTTGCGAACGGGGCTTTTTCGTGTGTGCTCAAGTCCAACCAGAACCAAATCGAGCGAGGTGAACTAAGATATGGGCAACAAGATGAAGACCCGCAAGGCTGCAGCCAAGCGCGTGACTCTGACGGGAACGGGCAAGGTCAAGCACCGCAAGCCGGGCCTGTCGCACTTGCAGACGCGGCGCTCCAGCAAGACCAAGATGCGTAACAACAACGGAGCCGTCACCATGAGCGGAGCCGAAGCGCAGCGCGTCCAGAGAATGCTCCCAGGCCGCTAAGCCTGAGAGTTAAGCTCAGCAGGCTGAGCATCAGAACAGATTTCGACCAAGCCCGGCGGGTGCAACAAGTGAGAACCCGGCGACTTGCAAGTACTTGCGAGCGCTTCTCCACCCGACCGGCAGAGGAAACAGAATGGCACGCGTCAAACGTGGCGTAACGGCTTCGGCCAAGCACAAGAAGATCAAGGACTTAGCCAAGGGCTACTACGGAGCCAAGCACCGCTGGTTCAAGACGGCCAACGAAGCCGTGATGCACGCGGGGATGTACGCCTACCGCGACAGGCGCAACAAGAGGCGCGACCTGCGCCGCCTGTGGATCGTGCGCATCAACGCAGCGGCCCGCCTCAACGGCCTGTCCTATTCGCAGCTCATCGACGGCCTGACCAAAGCCGGCATCGAGATCGACCGCAAGGTGATGTCGGACCTGGCCGTCCACGAGCCCGCCGCCTTCGCCCGCATCGCCGAAGCCGCCAAGACCCAGCTGCAATCGCAGACTCAGGCTCAGCCCTCCGCTTAAGCTCAAGCCTAACATTTCAAGCGCGCTGCAAGTACATCAAGTACTTGCAGCGCTTTTGCTTTATGCTCCTCTCGCGCCAGCACCCGCTCATCAAGCTCGCGCGCTCGCTGCACGCTTCCAAAGGCCGCCGCGAGCACGGATTGTTCCTTATTGAAGGCGCCAATGGCGTCGCGGCTGCCCTCGCCTCGGGCGCCTCAGCTCAGCAAGTGCTTGCCACGCCCGAAGCGGCTCTGATCTGGGCCCAGCGAGCCGAAGCTGCGGGCGCTGAAGTGCACCTCGTCTCGCCTGAGCTGCTGGATTACGCCTCAGAATCGTCCACTTCGCCCTCAGTGATCGCCGTCGCGCCGCTCTTGCAGCCCACGCCCGAGCTGGCCTTAGATGGGCTGATCTTGATTCTGGATGGCATCGGCGACCCTGGCAACGCAGGTACTCTGCTGCGCGCCGCCGATGCCGTGGGAGCCTCGCAAATCGCGGCCGCTTCGGGCAGCGTGGATTTGATGGCGCCCAAGACGGTGCGCGCTTCGGCTGGCAGTTTGTGGAGCGTGCCGCTGTCGCCTTTGCACGGCAAGACGCCTGAAGTGATGGTGCAAGTACTTGCGGAAGCCGGCGTGCCCATTGTCACAGCCCAAGCGCACGGAGGCCAAGACTGCTTCTCGATGAAGTGGCCCCAACGCTGCGCTCTGGTGATCGGGCACGAAACGCGCGGCGTCTCCCAGGCCTTCACGAGCGCTGCGCTCAAGGCCACGATTCCGATCTGGGGGCGGGCCGAGTCGCTCAATGCAGCGATGGCCGGGACGCTACTGCTGTATGCGTGGCGCCAACATCTCCAGGAGCGTGGCTGAGGCCCTCTTGCAATCAAGCAGAGGCGCCCGCTGTTCTTGATTGCAAGAGGGCCTCAGCCACGCTCCTGAAGGAAGAGCATCCTACCGAAGCGGATAATCACGTTCGCCGGGCTTCATCCAGCGCCTTTGAATTCTGGGCCTGGACAGCGAGAAGACGTGGGCCAACACAACCACGCCGAACCCGAACCACACGCGGCCCAGGTTGAGCTTGGCCGACCCGCCGCGACGCGCGTATTCGTGCGAGGGCACGCTCAAGACGCGGAAGCCGCCGCCCAGGAACTTCATCACCATCTCCTGCTCGATGGTGAAGCCCGGTTCGCGCAGCCCGAGATCGCGCCCGATGCCGGTTCGCAGGGCGCGGAAGCCGTTCTGGATGTCGCTCAGCTGCCCTCGGAAGCGCAGGTTGACAATCGTCGTGAGCACGAGCGAGCCGTTGCGCCTTAGCCACTTGTTCATGTCGCCGTGCAGCTCGTCGCTGCCGCCTTCCCAGCGGCTCGCGACTACCATGTCGGCGCGGCCCTCCTGGATCGGCAGCACCAGAGCGGGAATGTCTCGCCCATCGTGCGAGCCGTCGGCGTCGATGAAGACCGTGATCGGCAGCTCAACACGGCGCAGAGCCGCCATCATCGCGCGCCCTTTGCCCTGGAACGAAACCTCAAGTACTTGAGCCCCAGCCTGACGCGCCAAAGCCGCCGTGCCGTCCTGGGAATTGCTGTCCACGACGAGGATCTGGGCGCAGAAGGGGCGCACGCACCCGATGACGGACTGAATGGTCTCGGCTTCGTTGAGGGTCGGGATGACCACGCACACGTCCTGCGCCTGGAAGCTCGTCATAGAAGTCAGTGCGGGCCAAACGTGGGGTTGAGATACGCCAGCAGCCAGTAAACCGCAATCGCGTTCAGGCTCAGGCCCCAGGCCCAGGCAAGTACTTGCAGCGCGCGCCCAGGCAGCAGAAGGTGCAGGCGAATCGAGAGGAACAGCGTCATGGCAGGCAGAGCGGCCAGCAGATAGCGCCCGCCCTCAGCCCAGCCCCAGTGGACAAACAGCGCCACGCCTGCGCAAGCCAGCCACAAGAACGCCAGCGAAGCGTATAAAGCTGCCCGCGTCGCGCGTGCCAGGCCGTGCTCCTCCTCTAAAGCATCCGCTTGGGCGAGCCGGGCGCGCTTGATGAGAGGAGCCAGAACCGCTAAGACAAAGGCTCCGGCGAAAACCGCGTAGATCGGGGTGCGAATGGCGAGAGGGAACCAGTCTTTCTGCGACCACATCGAGTAGAAAATGCCCCAGTTGGCCAGGACGAACAGGCTCGGGAAGTTGGGGTGCATCATCATCACGAGGGCGCCGTTGGAGGGCGCGGGCAGAGCCGGGTTGGTGTAGCCGGCCTCGATAGGCGAGAAGCGGCCATACAAAGCCAGGTTGCGCCCATACCAGGGAGCCGCGATCACAACCGCCACGCCAACCACAAGGGCCAAACTGCGCCAGGTCAGGCTCGACTTCCAGCCGTAGCGCGCGATCAAGAACGCCGTGAGAGCCGCTCCATCGCACAGGGCCACAGTCGCTTTGCACAGCATCCCGAGCCCGAAGCACGCGCCCAGAATCAAGGCTCGCCGCGTTGTCAACTCATCGCCCAGGCGCACGCACAAGAGCCAGCAGAACAGCGCCACGGCCAGAATAGAGGACGCGTCGTTGTTGACCACGCCCGAAGTCATGCCGAAAATCGGCATCAGGGCACACAGAGCCGTCGCGGTGAGGGCTACGCTGTGAGGCCAGGTGTCGTGCTCGTGCTCTTGAGCCGGGCGGCGCGCGGCTTGAAGCGCGGTTTGGTAGATCAGTGGCAGCGAGGCCAGGGTGCAAGTCAGGGAGAATAAGCGCAGCAGGTGATACTGAGCCGACTCTGAGAAGAAGCGCGCCAAGCCATACAGAGGCAGCATCGCGAGGTAGGGTAGCGGAGGGTGCAGGGTGTGAGCGCCTCGATACTCGCCCCCGCCGGGCAGGATGAAGGGGAACCGGTGCTCCTCCCACAAGAGCTGGACGTAGCGCAGGTGGCGAGGCTCGTCAGGCCCGAAGCCTGGCAGCAGCACAGCGTTGTAAATCAGCCCCAGCACCAGAGCGGCTCCCATTATGAGCCAGAGGCCGCGCTTATCGCGGGTGGGCCCGAGGGTGTTGAGGCCCGTCCTGCCATCTGGTTTCGCGCCGCTCCTAGCTGCCCTTTCTGCTGATGGCATCTCAAGCCTCTGCTCCCGCTGTGTGCTCGCCCACTCATTCTATCGCGGCCAAGGCCCTCAAGTACTTGCAGCCTCCTGGGTGCCGTCCGGTTCATCATCCCGGCTTGAAGGAGAAGCTGTGGATCACGATCTCGATTTCCTTCCCGTTCTGGGGCGCGCGGCCACGGAACAGCCACAGGTTCAGGTGCAGGGGCAGCGGATGCTGAGGAACCAAGCGCCTGGGCTCGGGCGGCTCGAACTTCCAGCGCAGGAACTCGCCTTCATTGTTCTCGCGAAAGCCGCTCAGCGACTGGAAGCGCACGCTGCCGCTGCGCCACATAAAGCGATGCGTGCTGGTCTGCGCTTGAGGCAGAGGGAAAGTCAGGCCGGGCTCAGTCGAGCCGGGCAGCGCGGGCCAGACCGTGTAGTTGCCCCCAGGATGTCCCGCCTCGCCCCAGCGCGCGAACTCGATGTCGATCTCATTGGTGCCATCCGGCCCCACATCGGGCGTGGTGTAGTTGAACAGCCCAAGCACAACGTTGGGATCGAAGAGATCGAGCCGCCCCGCCACCTGGAACTGGTAGCGCCCAAAGCCCAGCCTGTTCTTGACCGTGACCTCAGCACAGCTCCAAGCCTCTGCCTCCGGCTTGCCGACTTCAGGCTGGGAGGCGCGGCGCGAGATCTTGAGATGCAGCTGCCCGGCCTCATCGACCCAGGCGTTGCGCGCGTCCCAGGCGTTCGGCCCCGGCCCACCCGCGCCCTCGCGCACCTCCCACTCGTAGCCCGCGAAGCGCAACGTCTGCGCCTTTGGCTCATCGCTCCGGCAGGCGCCTTGAGCTGAGCACAGCAGGACGATCAAGGCCCAACGATAAAGGCAAAGGTTCATGTTGAACACGGCCAGTCCCGAGCGTACCCTTCGAGGCAGGCTCAGCAAGTACTTGAGCGAAATTTGAGCGAAGTTTCAGCTCGCTCCAAGAGGCAGCTGAACCGGACGCCCCTCGCGAGCCGAGGTCTCAGCCGCGAAGATGATTTCGTGCGTGCGCACCGCATCATCCAGATCGGGCTGGCACGGCGTGCTGTCCAAGATCGAAGAAATCAGAGCCTCCATCTGGCCCGCGAAGGGGTGATGCGAGACGTCGCCGCTCGAAGGCAGCACGGCGGGAATCGTGGCCCAGTCGCTCTGGCCGGGGAAGAGCCGCTGGCTCCAAACTCGGTTGTCGCGAATCGTGCCCTCGGTGCCCAGGATGTCGATGTTGAACTGGTAAGGCATCACGCAGTCCTGCGAGGAAGCGACTTTCCCCACGCTGCCGTCCTCGAACATCAGCATCAAGATCGTCGTGGGACTAATCTGCCAGTCCAAATTGCTGCCCTTGTGCGCGATGTCGTAGGCCGAAACCTCAAGTACTTGCTGGCCACCCATGAACCAGCGCAGCGCGTCCAGAGCGTGGCAGCCCGCAGACAACAAAGAGCTGCCGCCCTGAGCCTTGGTCACAGCCCAGGGATACTGCGGATACCACTTCTGCAGCCCGTGCCAGTAGTCCACCTCGATGTAATACGGCTTGCCGATGGCACCTTGCTCTAACAAGGCCTTGGTGTTCCTCATCGAAGGGTTCCAGTGCAGGCAGAAGCTCACGATGCTCTTGATCTTGGCTTCTTCAACCGCCTGCTGCATCGCTAAGCACGAAGCCCAGTCGAGCGCGATGGGCTTCTCGATGCACAGGTGCTTGCCCGCTCGCGCGGCTCGGATCACAAGATCGGCGTGCGTATCGGGCGGCGTGGTAATTGAGACGATGTCCACATCGGGCCGCGAGAGCAGCTCATCGAAGTCGGTGGTGACGAACGCCTCAGGCGCACCGCCGTAAGCCGCGCACTTCTGGGCGGATTCCAGCTTACGCGAGCCCACGGCCACCAGCCGAGCCCGAGGGTTCGAGGCGTAAGAGCGCGCGTGCTCGCCCGCCACCCAACCCGCGCCGAAGATCGCGGTTCCTAACACTTTGTCGTTCATAATGCTCCAGATTTAGCCATCCGCCCAGAGGGCACCCGACCGCGGAGAACCATAGATGGAACACAGAGAAATTTAAAGAGAAGCAAGTACTTGTAGCTCTCAGAATCTCTCTGTGGTTCTCCGTGGTCGGGTGCCCTTGGGGCGGATGGCTAATTTCCAACTTGAACCACTTGCTGAGTACGCCCGGATTCCAGGATGGCCAGCGCGAGATGAAGCGCTTCGCGGCCTTGGGCTCCGCCTGCCCTGGGCTGAGCCTGGCCTCTGGCCACGTGGATGAACTCGTCCATCTGCGCCTCGAAGCCCGTCATCAGGGCGTTGGCCGGGAAGCCCACGCGCTCGCGATGTTCGGCTGTGCTCACGATGAAGGAGGGTTCCTTGGCGTCGTCGCGCGGGAAGGAGATGACTCCCCTGGGGCCGATGATCTCGAAGACCGTGCTGCCCGAGACATCCTTGGGCAAGCCCCAGCTCCAAGCCAGCAACATCTCGTCGCCGCTCTTGAAGCGAATAGTGGCGCTGCCCGAGTCCAGGGCCGAGGAGTTCTTGAAGGAGCGAGCGTGGCAAAAGGCCCACTGGGCTGGCCCGAAGGTCTTGAGCGAGAAGTCGATGTTGTGGATGCAGCCATCCAAAAAGGGCCCTCCGCCCTGCTCATCCACGTAATACCACGCTGAGGGCGCTCCCGAGTGCGCCTGCACGTCGCGCCACATCACCGGACGCCCCACGCGCTCCTGCTGCACGGCTTGGCACCAGGCCAGCCACTCGGCATCAAAGCGGCGCACGAAGCCCACTTGCAAAGGCGCGCCCGATTGCTGAGCGGCGCTTAAGATCGCGTCTGCTTGCTCTATGGTGCGGGCGAGGGGCTTCTCGCAGAACACGGCCTTGCCCGCCTTGAGGAACTCAACAGCCGCCGCAGAATGGAGGTGCGTGGGAATGCCGATCAGCACGGCGTCCACGCGCTCGATTAGGTCGCGAAAGTCCTGGGTCTGGAAGGGCACATCGTAGGTCTGGGCGAACTTCTCGGCGGCGGGCGCGAAGACATCGGCCACGCCGACCAGCTCAACATCTGGGTGCTTGCTCAAGATCGGCGCGTGCACGCCCATGATGCCGCCCGCGCCCACAAATCCAACTTTTAATCGTTCCATGGTGCTTTCCTCAGCGCTCTGCTCGCTCCAAAGCGCTTCCGCCTTCATCTTCATTATGCGCCGCGTATTGTTTCCTCGCTGCGAGCTCCGTGGTCAATGGCCGCGCCTCAAGTACTTGGAACTCTTGGCTACACTTTAAGCCATGCCCATAGAGCCTTCCAAGCAACTTGAAACCTTCCCCAACCCTCACCCCAACAATTCCTACACCGTGCGCTTCACGACTACTGAGTTCACAACCGTGTGCCCGCTCACAGGCCAGCCCGACTTCGCCCAGATCAGCGTCGAGTATGAGCCGGATCAAAGCTGCCTGGAGTCCAAGTCGATCAAGCTGTATCTGTGGAGCTTCCGCAACGAGGGCCACTTCCACGAGGACGTGACCAACATCCTGCTCAACGACATGGTGCGCGCCTGCTCGCCGCGCTGGATGAACGTCACGGGCCACTTCAACATTCGCGGCGGCATCGACTTCAACATCACCGCGCGCTACGAAAAAAGCCGGCCTTAATAGATCCCCAAGTACTTGCCAGAGGCTTAATTGGCAAATCTTTGGCATCTACGGCTAAGGCTGGCCCAAAGTGATAAGCCTTTGAGTTAGAATGAGGCGGAGCGATGGAGAACTTCGCCTCTCTAACCGAGGTCTCAGGGGCTTTGGGCTCAGGCACCTGTGGCCCGCGACGTCGCCACAAGTACTTGAGGACCACGTTGAGCAGAGAGAAGATGGGCGAACACTTGTATGAATAAAAAACATCCGATTTGGATCACGAGGGCGCCTCAGCTGCGCCTGGGGCTGGGGTTGCGCGTGGCGGCGGCTCTGCGCACGGGCGGGGCGCTCGGCGCCCTGGCCCTGGCGCCCATGGTGCTGGGCGCGGCGACTCAGGTCAGGGCTCAGGACACCACGGCGCCCACCATCACGATGGACTCGCCGGTGAACAACTCTTACGGCCACGTGCTGCCGACTTTCAGCGGCACGGCCACCGACACGGGGCCTGGCGCCTCGGGCGTGCGCAACGTGACGGTCGGGGTGTACAGCGACACGCTCAAGAAGTGGTGGAACCCCAGCACCTCGAAGTTCGACGCCTCGGGCATCGTGGAGATGGCGGCTGCGCTCAACGGCGCGGCCTGGAGCTTCAACGGCGCGCCCACGGGCCTTAAAACGCTGACCGATGGCCTGTATGTCGTGGTCGCCTTTGCTACGGACAACGTGGGCAACCGCAACCCCAACGGCGTGCAGAGCCTGGCCTACATCGACAACACCGCGCCCAACCAGATCACTTTTGAGCAGCCCGCTCCGGGCACTCAGGTCACGAGCCTGAACAGCATCAACGGGCGCGCCTACGACAACACCAATGGCTCGGGCGTGGCCCAGGTTCAGGTCACCATCCAGCGCCCCGATGGGCAGTATTGGAACGGGACGGCTTACCAGCCCGCTTCCGTGCGTCTGAGAACCGACCTGGCGGGCTCCTTCTGGTCGCTGTCGAACGGCCCCTCGGCGGTTACGGACTTGCCTGATGGCAACTACACGCTGACGGCTTATGCCACGGACAAGGTCGGCAACGAGGGCCTGGCCACTCAGACCACGACGGTCAAGCAGCCGCCGCCGCCTGTTCCTCCCGACACCACGCCTCCGAGCATCACGCTGGCCACGCCCGTTGACGGCACCTTCGCCAAGAGCATCGTGGCACCCAGCGGAACCGCCTCGGATGGGCCGGGCTCCGATCCCAAGCAGAATGTCTCGGGCCTCAAGCAAGTTGTGGTGGGCTTCTTCAGCGCGGCCTTGAACAAGTGGTGGGATGGCAACGCCTTCAGCTCGGACTCGATTGTTGAGTTAGCCACGTCGCCCAACCCAGCCGCCAACGGTTCGTGGAGCTACACGGGAAAGGTGCCTACAGGAACCGACGGACTGATCGTGGTGCAGGCTTACGCGGACGACATCGCGGGCAATCGCTCGCGCGCCCAGGCCAACGTCACGCTGGACAATGCGGCGCCGAGTCGGATTACCTTCGAGCAGCCCACGCCTGGAGCCACCACGACCAGCCTGACCAACATCAGCGGGCGCGCCTACGACAACGTGGGCGGCTCGGGCGTGGCTGCGGTTGATGTCACGATCCAGCGTCCCGACGGTCAGTATTGGAACGGCTCGACTTACCAGTCGGCTCCCGTGCGCCTGCAAACCAATTTCGCGGGAGGCTTTTGGTCCCTCAACACCTCGCTGCGCCCAGGCAAGGACCTGCCTCCAGGCACCTACACCTTGACGGCGTTGGCGCGCGATGTACTTGGCAACGAGGGAGCCTTCTCGCAGACCACAACGGTGACTCAACCCGTCCAACCGCCGCCTGCCGACACCACGGCTCCCCAGATCACGCTGGCCACTCCCGTCGACAAGACTTCGGCTCGCTCGTTGGCCTCGCCCACGGGAACGGCTTCGGACACAGGTGGCTCGGGGCTGAAGGATGTGCACGTCGCCTTCTTCCGCACCTCGGATCAGAAGTGGTGGGACGGCAGCGCGTTTAGCTCGGACACCATCGTTGAGCTAAACGCGGATGTAAACAACGGCTCGTGGAGCTTCAGCGGGGGTGCGCCCTCGGGCGCTCAGCTCACGGACGGGCTGTATGTGACGCTGGCCTTTGCTGATGACTTCGCTGGCAACAGGAGCCAGACCCAGAGCGTTGTCACGATCGACAACACCAAGCCCGTCTCGCTCTCCTTCCAGAAGCCCGTGGCCGGCACAACGGTTTCGGATTTGACGGACATCAACGGCTTCGCGGCTGACAATCCCGGAGGCGTGGGCCTGGCCAGCGTGCAGGTCATGATTCGCAACAGCGTCGGCCAATATTGGAATGGAAGCGCCTTCGTGGACGGCGAGCAGCGTCTGGACACGACCCTGGGCGGCGGCTTCTGGTCGCTGGCCACGAGCTTGCGCGCCGGAATCAACCTGCCGGACGGCTCCTACGCTCTGACGGCCTACGCCACGGACAAGCTGGGCAACGCCCGCTCGACTTCCGAAGCCGTCACGGTGAAGACGCCAGCTCCGCCCAGCTCGAACCCAGGTGACATCACGCCGCCTCGCATCTCGATGGGCTCGCCCGCGAACAACTCGTTCTCGCGCACCTTCTTGCAGCCGCGCGGTAGTGCCGCCGATGAGCTGGGAGGCTCGGGCCTGAAGGACGTCAAGGTCGCCTTCTTCCGCGACATCAACGGAACGGGAGGCCTGTGGTGGGACGGAACGGCCTTCGCCTCGCCCATTCCCGTTGAGTTCGGCGCCACAGTGGACGGCAGCTCGTGGACTTATGATGGGCCTTTGCCTTCGGGCGCTCAGCTTCAGGATGGGCTGTATGTGGTGCTGGCCTTTGCGGACGACAACAACGGCAACCGCAACCGCGCCCAGGCCGTGCTTGATATCGACACCGTGGCCCCGACCACGCTCAATTTCATCAGCCCGGCTTCAGGCGTGCTGGTCTCGAACCTGAGCAACATCAATGGCCGCGTGGCTGACAACGTGGGCGGCTCGGACATCGCGGGCGTGCAGGTCACGATCCTCAACCCCAACGGCCAATACTGGAACGGCTCGTCTTACCAGGCCTCCCCGTTCCGCCTGGCGGCTCAGGTAGGGGGCTCTTACTGGTCGCTCAGGACGCCGCTTCGTCCCGGCGCCAATTTGCCAAACGGCGTGTACACGCTGACGGCCTACGCTCAGGACAAGGCCGGCAACGAGACATCCACCACGCAGAGCACAAGCGTGATCGGCGACCTGGTGCCTCCCGTGCTCAGGTGGAGCACGCCCAAGGCCGGTCAAGTACTTGTGAACTTCCCCCAGCTCAGCGGCACCATCGTGGATGCCGGAGGCTCGGGCGTGGATCACGTTGAGATCGAGCTGATCCGCTTGAAGAGGACGCCTCGCGACACCAACCTGTGGTGGAACGGCAAGATCTACCAGAGCACGCCGTTCCGCTTGCGCGCTGGGCTCATCGGCAGCACCTGGAGCTTCTCAGGCCCGTTGCCCTCTGGCCCTTACCTGCAGAGCACTGAGTATGTGGGCCACGCTGTGGGCTTCGACCGCGTGGGCAACCAGGGCACAAGCGACGCGGCCTTCTTCATCGACCGCTTTGTGCCTCTGCCCCCCGTGTTCGCCTACCCTCGCCCCAGATCAACGGTCACGGCTCTGGGGCCGATCATCATCAACGTGAGCGATCGTCCTGGGCCTGGACTGACGGGCTCAGGTGTGGTCAAGGCCGACTTCGTGATCCGCCGCGACCGAGACGGGCTGTTCTGGAACGGAGCGTCCTTCACACGCACGCCCGTTTACCTGCCGGGCGTCCAGCTCAGCCCGACGCGCTTCAGGCGCGACGGCGTGCCCGGAGGCACCAACCTGCTGACTGGCTTCTACACCATCCAGGCTCGCATCGCGGATCGAGCGGGCAACATGGCTTCGAGCTCGGAACGGGTGCGGGTGCGTGACGCTGTGGCTCCTCAAGTCGCGATTTACACGCCCGTGAACGGTCAGCTCAGGAGCGACTTCGGCGTTATTGTGGGCGCGGCCAGCGACAACGTGGGCGGCTCTGGCCTGGCTCAAGTTCGCGTGTCCATACGCCGCCTGAGCGACAACGCCTACTGGAACGGCAGGGCCTTTACCTCGACTGTGGCCTCAGTTGCCGCGACGGTCTCGGGCAGCAGTTGGTCGCTGCGCAACGTGCCCCCGCCCAGCCTGATCGTGCCGGGAAGCTACGAGGTCACGGCGATTGCTACGGACAACGACGGCAACCAGGCGCGGGCTCGTGTGCTGACTCCGATCAACCCGGACAGCACGCCGCCCACGATCAAGATCACGGATCCTCACCAGAGCACGCTCTTCCGCAGCATCGATCACGTCACGGGCACGGCTGCCGACAACCCAGGAGGCATCGGCCTGGATCGCGTTGTGGTCGGCATCCTGCGCGACAGCGACAAGCAATGGTGGAACGGGCGTGCCTTCACCGATACCTTTACGCCTGTGCGCGCGGCGATCTCAGGCAATTCGTGGAGCCTGACATCCAACCTGCCTCCAGCCAGCCTGACTCCTGTGGGCTCCTACACGATCGTGGCTCAGGCCTTCGACAAGCTGAGCAATATGTCGCAGGACACGGTCACCTTCACTCTCAATCCCTCGGCCCCGTCGCAGGGCAGCGCTCCCACCACGCCAGACAACACGGCGCCCACGCTCAGCATCACGGATCCAAGCCCCAACGCGACCTTCAACGCGATCCAGCGCGTCACGGGCACGGCTGTTGACAACACGGGCGGCGTGGGCCTGGATCGAGTTGTGGTTGGCATCCTGCGCCTGAGCGACCGCCACTGGTGGAACGGAAGCTCCTTCGTGGCCAACGACTTGGTGCCTCTACCCGCTGCCCTCAACGGCAACACATGGAGCCTGACTTCGGGCCTGCCGCCCGCGAGCGCCACAACTGCCGGCCTGTACGTAATTCTGGCCCAGGCCTACGACAAGGCCGGCAACTTCGACTCGCACACCTCGCAGCAAGTCGTGACGATCACCATCGATCCTCACGCTCCGGCTCAGGGCTCTGGCCCCTCGACCCCAGGCGCATAGTTCCACCCGGACAACACAACGGGTCGCTGCAAGTACTTGCAGCGACCCGTTGTGCTTTGTAATGCCAGAGAAGCGCAGGCCCGCCTGCGCGCCAACCATAACGCTTCACTTGCTCTGCAGCCACTTCATCAGCTCATCCAGAGGCCAGGCGTTGAGCACGTGGCGCGGCTCGCACCAGGCGCGACGGGCCGTCAGCACGCCCAGAGCGATGTTGGGCAGCATCCTCACCGAATGCGCATCGGTGTCGATGCACAGCAGCACGCCGGCATCGCGGGCGACGCGAGCGTGCTCATCGCTCAGGTCCAGGCGCTCTGAAGCGTTGATCTCCAGAGCCGTCTTGTGCTCGCGCGCGGCTTGAATGAGAGCGCCGACGTTCACATCGTAGCCGGGCCGCCCGCCCAGGATGCGGCCCGTGGGATGAGCGATGAGGTCAACTGAAGGGTGAGCAATGGCCTTGACCATGCGCTCGGTTTGAGCGGCTTCCGAGAGACTGAAGGCCGAGTGCACGCTGGCGATGACGAAGTCCAGCTCGTTCAAGATGTCGTCGTCCAGGTCCAGCGAGCCGTCGCGCAGGATGTCGCACTCGATCGAGCGCAGGATCTTCAAGTCAGGGAACTTCGCCTGTGCGCGCTCGATCTCGATCTTCTGCTCGCGCAGCCGCGCCGCGTCCAGCCCGTTCGCCATCGCCAGAGCCTTGGAGTGGTCCGAGACCGCGAAGTACTTGTAGCCGCGCGCTTGCATTGCCTGAGCCATCTCCTCAATCGAAGCCACGCCGTCACTCCACGTCGAGTGCGCGTGCAGATCGCCCTGAATGTCTTCAACCTTAACAAGCTGTGGCAGCTCGCCCTGGATTGCGGCCTCCCACTCGCCGCGCCCCTCGCGCAGCTCAGGCGCGATGAAGGGCACCTGAAGCGCCTGGTAAACCCCGGCTTCGTCCTCGCCGGATTGAGCAAGTACTTGCCGCCAGTCCAGTCCCAGCTCCTTAGCCCGAAGGCGCGCTCCTTCGAGGTGAGCCTTCGAGCCGGTCGAGGCGAACAGAGCCGAGCCGAACCCCTGGCGCACCACTTGAGCCCGCGCCAGCACGCCGCCGCGCACCTTGATTGAAGCGCTGTCGTCAAGGCGCTCCTCGATGGCCAGAACCGAAGCCGAAGCCGTGAAAGCATCCAGCGCCTTGCCAGGATCTGACGACTGCGCGAGCAGGTTGATGTCGCCCACAGTGTCGGCGCCACGCCTGAGCGAGCCCGTGACTTCCCAGCGCTTGGCTGTAGTGGAAGCGCGTGCTGAAGCCAGCAGCGTGTGCGAGAGAGCCAGAGCATCACCCAGAGGAAGGCGCTTGGTGAGCTGAGACAAGCGGGTCAGGCCCAGCTTGAGGTTCTCGATGGCCTTGGGGCCAAAGCCCGCGACGCCCTTGAGCTCGTCGTTGTCCAGGGCGCGCTTGAGGTCTTCGAGCGAGGCGATGTTCTTCTGCTGATACAGCACAGCGACCTTCTTGGGCCCAAGCCCTGGCACGCGCATCACGTCGAGCAGGCCGGAAGGATACTTCTCGCGCAGGGTCGCCAGAACCTTCATGGTGCCCGTGGCCAGGAACTCGCGCGTCTTGGCCTGCGTCGCCTCGCCCAAGCCCTCGACCTGCTCTAATCGTCCCGACTCAGCGATGTCTTCGATGGGGTCTTCGAGCTGCGAAATGGCTTCGGCGGCGCGCTTGTAAGCACGGATCTTGAACGGGTTCTCGCCTGCCACTTCCATCAGGGCCGCGATTTCATCGAAGGCCTGGGCCACAAGTGCGTTCTGCATAGTTCTTCCTCAAGTACTTGAGCGCTCGCGAGGGCAAAGGCGACGCCGTGAGCGGCCTCAAGCACATGAGCTACAGCGGCAGGAACAGCCCTTCGGCGGCCAGCTGCGAGCGGACAGAAGCCGCGCTCTCGGGCGCCATGGCCGCGAGGTGGAAGCAGAACTCATCGTGGATGGCTTCCACAGCGCGGTCGTCGTGGTCGGGATCGTGGTGGAACAACACGACCTGCTTGATGCCCGTCGCGGCCACCAGAGCCGCCAGCGAGCGGGCACTCGAATGGCCCCAGCCGGTGTGAGCGCGATATTGCTCGACCGAATACTGGCAGTCGTGCAGCAGGATGTCAACGCCTTGCAGCCACGCGGCCAGGCGCGCCACTTCGCCGCCCAAGATTACCTGGCCCCTCTCATCTTGGCTGATGGACTCGGGCAGCAACTCGTTGTCCGGGCAGTAGACGATGGTCTGGCCTTGCCACTCGATCTTGTAGGCCAGGGTGAAGCCGGGGTGCATCACGCTGAAGGTCGAGCAGCGCAGGCCGCCGTCCTCGAACTCCTGCTCTTGCAGCCCGCGATACAAAACCGAGGAAGAGAAGGCATCGGTCGAGATCGGGAAAAAGGCGCCGCCCATCTGCTCGCGAATAGTCTGTACCAAGGCCGCGTCGCTGGCAGCCGGACCGCAGATCGTGATCTGGTTGCCCGCCTGATACAAGGGCTTAAAAAACGGCAGGCCCTGGATGTGATCCCAGTGGAAGTGCGTCAAGCACAGCATCGCCCGCACGGGTGCCTCAAAGATAGCGTTGCCCAGCGCGCGAATGCCCGTTCCAGCGTCGAAGATGACGCGTCTGCGCCCCTGAGTGGCGTACGCGGGCAAGACCAGCTCAACGCAAGAGGTGTTGCCACCCAGCTTCCCGGCGGCGTGCTCGGGCGTGGCGATGGCGCCACGGCAGCCCCAGATGCGCACGCCCTTTTCGCCAGAGAGCGCCTGGCGCACAGTGTCGAGCAGCGTAGAGATCTCGAAGGGCTTGACCAGGTAGCCTGCGACCCCGGCCTGCAAAGCCGAACGCTGATCGCCTGGGAACTGCTTGGCTGTGGCCAGCACCACGGGAATGTGCCGAGTCAAGGGGTTGCGCTGCAAATCGGAGAAGACCGTGAGCCCGTCGCGCCCCGGCATCAGCACGTCGCACAGGATGAGGGCGGGAGTCCAAGCGGCGATGTGCTGCTCAATCTCGTCGCCTCCCGTAAGAAGCCGCACCTCAAAGCCCGCGCCCTCCAAAACCAGGCGCATCAAATCGCGGATCCCCGCATCGTCATCCACCACAAGCACGCGTTTGGAGCCGGAGCCAACAGGCCCAGCCACAAGAGCGGCCAAAGGGGAAGCGGTGTCGGAGCCGGGAGTATCGGGTCTGGAAGAAGTGCTCATAAATGGAACGCCCTATCTTACCACGCAAATGGGCTTCCACCTCAAGTAGCGGAGCAAGGCAGCGTAATTCCCAAAGCGGCGCAGCAAAAAGGCGGGCACATTCTGCCACGAACCCATTCGTGGAGCTGAAGTGCCCGCCCTTTGCGGCCTCAAGTACTTGAGTGCCTACTTGCTGAAGCGCCACAGCCACAGCGTAACCGCCTCGCGCACTGGGGCCTCGCCCTGAATCACCAGCGCGCTCGAAGGTCGGGTCTGCCAGGCCACCAGCGTGGGCGCGGGATACACACCATCGGCGTGCCGAGAAGTGTCCACGCCGGCCACCGAAAGCGCAGCCGCAGCGATGTCGCGCCCGGTGCCCGCGTTGTCGAAGTTGTAAACAGGAGCCGCCATCTCCGCCAGCGCGGCTGAGCCGCCCGCGCTGCTTTGCGAGCCCCTATTGAGATCAACGCGCGCGCCTGGAGCCATGTCGCCAAGCGGGATGATGCGCCCCTTCTCAACCCACGCCGCGGCCCTTAGAGCCTGGCCGCTGTTGTTGACCACGAACGTCTTGCCCCCGCTCTGCTCCAGCTTAAAGCCCGCGCTCGAAGGCACGACCGAGTGGCCAACGAACGACTTGTAATCCCACATATTGATCGGCGCGCCGTCTACCGAAAGTCCGGCCTGATCGCTGATGCGCACCAGCGAGTTGTCCAGTGCATCCGAGCGCCGCCCATCGGCGTACACCGCGCTTACCATCGAAGCGTCCGGCTGGCCCTGAGCATCGCGTCCCTCGATCGAATACGAGGCCTTGCGCGGCGAGAAGACCCACAGCATCGAGTCGGCCCGCGCCAGGGGCGAAGCGTCCGAGCCCTGCACCAGCGCCACCTCACGCGCCCGCAGGTCGGTGCCCTTGATGCGCACAGCCGCCGCGTAAGAAAGCGTCGAGAACGCCAGCACGATCACGGGCACTGTGATCCAGGCCAACTCGCGCCGATCCACCGAGCGCAGCACCACGTAGTTCACCGGTACCAGGAAGAACACATACAAGGCCAGGAACCAGGCGATGGACGAAGCAGCCGGCGTGCGCAGCTGAGGCGAGCGCGACAGAGCCGCACGCAGGCTCGACAGCAGCGTATCATCGGTCTGGGCGCTGCTGTTGTAGGAGTAATCGTTGGAGCTGGTCGCGCCCGGAGTTTCGAGCCTTGAGTCCACGCCCTCGATGCGCCTGGGTCGCCCCAGCTTGTTCATGATCGGCTTCCACAGTGCTTCCTGACCGCGCCAATCCAGCAGAGGAGCCTGCGTGGGGTCGAAGCCCAGCCACTCCACGCGCCCCGCGCCATAAGAGCGAACGGCGGCCATCTCAGCAGGCAAAGCCGGAGTCAAGGGCCGTGCCGTGGGAGCCAGAGCGCCTTTGATAAGGAGAAGAGGCGCGCCGCCGAGCTTATCCGCTTCATCCAGCGTGCGAGGCCCCGACAGGTTTAGTGGCAGATCCACGGGCACACCATGTAAACGCAAGGCATTGACGCGGTGCAGCTCGGAGCGCAGCAGAGAAACCAGGGAGCCTGTCTGAACCTGGGAAGCGGGCCTTGCAGCAGAGGGATCTACGGGCCACATCTCACTCAGGGGCGAGGCAGCGAGGCGAGGCAAGTTCGAGCCGCCCAGCACCAGCATGGTGCCTCCAGCAGCCACGTATCCCTTGAGAGCGCTCTGCTGCTCAGTACTTAAGGTGTTGTGCGCAAAGTCGCGCAGCACAACTAAATCCACGCCATCCAATCCTATCCAGCGCGAGGGCACCAGCTCGTGATTCGCGCTCAGCGCCTCGACCGCGCGGCCATCGCTGTTTTGCGCCGCAGGAACCTGCCCATAGTTGGACTGCCCGTTCGTTGAGTTGGTCTTGGCTCGCAGCTGCGGCAGGCCGCTCAGGAAGTTGAGGTTGCCGCCTTTATCGGTGTCCGAGATGCTCCACACCACGCGCGCCCCTTCAGAGGGCGAAGCCAGCGCAAAAGAGCGCGACAAACTCGATACGCCGCGCCCAGCGAGCGAAATCTGGCCTGCGTCGCAGCCTCCGCGCTCCAGGCGGCCATACATCCAGACGCGCTTGCGTGAGTTCCTGGGCAGGTTCACCTGCTGCTCGAACGAGGACACGCTTCCAGGCGCTTCATTACCTGTGGAGAGCAGGCGCATCGAAAGCGTGACGGCGGCATCGTCGCCTGAGTTGGTCAAGTTGACAGCTACAGGGAACCAGCGCCCAAAGCGAGTTACAACCGAAAGCGGCTTGGCTCTGGTGCCATCGGGGTTGACGCCGCTGTCAAAGCGCGCGTCGCCATCGCTGAAGTTGGAGCCTGACATCGGACTGGCCAGAGGCGAGTCCAGGGTCATGGTGATGGGCGGCCTGGCTTGCTGCGGTTGCTGCGCCCAGACCGGCTGCGTGGCCGAACTCAGAAGCACGGCGGTTGGAGTGAGCAGAGCCGCACAACCCAGCGCGCGGCGGGAAAGAGAAAGGACTTGCATGATGAAACTCGCTCAGGCCGGAGCCTATCGCTCCGCGCACTTCTCCTACTAAAATAGAACCCGCCGCGCCAACCGGCCTAACCTACAGTTAGACGGCCCACGCGAACCTTTACAAGTACTTGCCCAAACACGCTCTTTTTCAACCTCTTCTGCAAGAGAAGCAGCGTCTTCCAGAGCGGCGCGGCTGCAAGTACTTGGGGCGCTTCAAGTTGGATGCGGCGGCTGTTCAAGAAGTTCGACGCCTGGCTATCGCAAGCGCAACGCGGCGCCCGAAGAGGCGTCCAAAGCGCGTTTTGAACCGTCCTCACCATATGATGACACGCCCTCTCCTGCCCTTGACTCTGCTGCTGCCTCTGCTCACGGGCGCTCTGGCCGCTTCTTGCTCTGCCCTCCAAGTCAAAGGCGGCTTGCACGAACAGCCCACCTCCCCAACCGAAGCAGCGGCTGGAACCGAAGCAGCGGCTGGAACCGAAGCAGCGGCTGGAACCGAGGCAGCGGCTGGCGTCGATGGGGAGGACGCTGCGCCCTCAATGCAAAACGCCCTGACGCGCTATCAGATCGCGCTGGATCAGCTGGCCAGCGGACACGCCGTGGAAGCGCGTGTTGTGCTTGAAGACCTGGTGCGGCGCGAGGGCAATCGCTCCGAGTGGAACATCCTGCTCGCCTCGCTGCTGGAGCGCGAGGGCAAGGCTTCAAAGGCGCGCCAGGTACTGGCACGCGTGCAGGCCTCGCCCCTGGCGCGCGCTTACCTTAACCGCCTGCAGAACGTGCCCGACACGCAGCCTCAAGAGGGCGAGCGAACACAAGCGCCAACACGCGAGAACACCGCCACGCCAGCCGAGCGCGCGAACAACAACCCGGCACGCTCGCCCGCCGCCGATGCGCGGCTGACGCACCTGGAAAGGCTGATGCTCGAAATGGTGAATAACGAGCGCGAGCAGCGAGGTCTGCGCGCTCTGGAATGGAACGACGATCTGGCCGAGGTCGCACGCGCTCACTCGGTCGAGATGCGCGACAAGAGCTACTTCGCGCACGAATCGCCCACGCCAAGCCTGGAGCGCCCCATGAACCGCTACATCGCGGGCCTGGGCAGCACGCCTCGCCTGGTGGCCGAGAACATCTACCGCGCCTGGGGCACGCAGCACCAGCTCAGCCGAGCCGACATCGAAGCCGGACACACCTCGCTGATGAACTCGCCCGGCCACCGCACCAACATCCTGCTGCCCCAGGCCGAGCGCTGCAGCATAGGCATCGCCGTCAACCAGAACGGCGACATCTGGATCACCCAGATGTTCGACCGCCCTTAAGTCCAATCCCGGTTGAAGTGCATCACCGAGCGGGGCTTGCGCCCTCTTCCAACTCAGAACAGGCCTCAAGTACTTGGAACGCCCGTGCTCAAGAACCGCTTCGGCCTCAGCGGGCACGAGTCTCGTGCACCAGGCGCCCGTCGATACTCCACAATCCGTACGTGCCATTGATGACCGTCTCGCACAAAACCGTGATGGTCTGAGCGTCCTTGACAAAGAGCGCGGGCCACAACTGATTTTTGTTGGGAGTTGGAGGAAAGGGAAAGGAAAGCCCTTCAAAGTTACGAGCCGAGGCATCGCCAACACCGACCAGGATGCGGGCGCGGTGGATGTCGCCGTCGTCGTCCTCCTGGAAGGCCAGAATGGTTTCGCCGCTCGGCATCTGGCGCAGGTAGGGCGCGCCCGCGTAAGCCGAGGGCGGCAGAGGGGTCGCCAGCGCGCCCCAACGGTTCGGGCTGTCTGCTCCGACCGCGCCAGAGCGCCAGAGGTCGTTGAGCGGAGTCCACACGATGACGGGCTTGAAGGTGCCGCTGAGCCCGTTGTCCTCGATGGCCACAGCCACCCCCAGAGCCGTTCCCTCGGGGTTGTGCAGCACGATGGGCACGGGCATTCCATCGCGCGAGCCCTTGCGGAAGCTGGCGGTCTGCGGCGCGCTCCAGGTGCGGGCGCCATCCAGCGAGCGCAGCAGCGTGATCTCCTGCTCGTCGCTGCTGCGGTAAGGGCCTTCGTTGGCGAAGAACAGCTGCACCTCGCCCGAGGCAAGCTGGATCGCTGCGGGCTCCCAGCAACCGTTGTCGGGCTCAGCTCCAGCCTCGTAGAGCCGGACGGGTTCTTGCCAGCTGCGGCCTCCATCGGTGCTGCGCGCCATCGAGATGGCGAAGGGATGGGCGTTGGTCGTCGCGGGCTCGCCTGGCTTGGGCTTGTCGATGTGGGGCCGCTCGTTGTAGAAGCAGAGCACAACACCGTCGCTGAGCTGGAGCAGCTGAGCATTGGCCAGGTTGCCAAAGGGCCAGGCCGCGACGGGCACGGGCTGCTGCCAGGAGACTCCGTTGTCCACGCTGCGCCGCTCCCAGATCTTGCTGCCCGCCCCGAAAGCACACAGGATCTCGCCCGAGCGTAGGCGCACCATACGCCCGAAGCCGCCTCCCTCGTGCACCAGAGTCAAGGTGCGCGGCTGCCACTCAATCGAAAGCGGCGGCCTGAGCGACGAAGAAGTCATTGCCTTTGTCTGAGCACGCGCGGCGCCCTGACAGCAAGCCACGGGCACACTCGCCAGCAGCGCTGTACCCGCAGCCAGGAAGAAGCGGTGCAACATTGTCTTCATAAGAAATCCTCAGCGGTTCTGATAAAGGATAGCGTCGTCCAGCAAGCTCATCGCGGGCCTGGCTGCGGGATGAAACCCAGTCTTTTACGGAAAGTAGGCCGATCCTGTGTCCTCAAGTACTTGCAGGGCCGATCCAAACGCGATGCAAGGGAGTTGAGGTTCAGTAGCCCCAGACGCGCACGAAATACTGGAAGGCCGCCAGCTGAGTTGCCAGCAGCACAAGCAGCACAGCCGCGCTCGCGCGGGAAGAGCGCCACAGGCCTGCCCCAGCAGTTCCGCCGCCAGCAACGTCTCACCAGGTGACATTAAGCACCAGGACTCCTCCCTTCGATACGCACATAACGTGACAGAGGTGCGCGTGCCAGAAGGTTCAACCTCGTTTCAGCGGTTGCCGTTGCACGATACCCTTATCCTCATCAATGAGAATCATCTGGTCAGCAGCCACGTTCTTGAACTGCGTCAGCTTGCCTGAGGGCCAGCGCACGGAGATGAGTGTGGCCTGCGCGTTTTGACCCAGGCCGAAGGTCACCGGCAATTCGCTTTCCGAAAGATAAGAAGAACCGCTGCGCACCGCCCGTCGTAGCAACTCGCCGCCGACTGTGGCCCATAGAACCGCCCCGATAGCGGCTCGATTGCTTTTCGTCCCGCGCAAAGTCACGCGGATGGCATGGTTCCGGTTGCCACCATCATTGTGTAGTAGCAGGGGCACGCCGTTGTTGACGCACACTACGAAATCAGGATAGCCATCCAGATCAATGTCGGCGCAGGCCAGACCGCGCCCAACAATTGGTTTATTGAAAACCGCGCCGCTTTGGCGGGAGATGTCCTCGAAAAGTACGCGCTCTGTTCGTCCGGTAGGGGAAGGAGGCACAGGCGCGCCACCAGGGCCGGCGTCTTTATCGCCGCTGCGGTTGCGAAACAACTGCATAGGCTGCGCATACACCGGCGACGAGGACTCTTCCACCCCGCGGTACACGTGACCATTGGCCACAAAAAGGTCGGGCCAGCCATCCAGATCAATGTCACTAAAAACGCACCCGAACCCAACATAAGGCGCGGTGGCCTGAGCGACACCGGCCGGCACCGCGATGTCTTGGAACAAACCGTTGCCCTGATTCTGATAAAGCGCCACCATTTCGGTGGCAAAGTTGGTGATGGCTATGCTTTCGCGGTCGGTGTGATCGATGTCAGCGAAGGCGGCGCCCATGCCGGAGCGCGGCCGCGCCGCATTACCATAGACGACACCTGTCTTCTCGCCTTCTTCTGTGAAGGTACCGTTGCCGTTGTTTTTGAACAGGTGGTTGCGCATCAAGTCGTTGGTGACCAAAATGTCGGGCCACATATCGTTGTTATAGTCGCCCACAGCCACACTCATCCCCTTGCTCCACAGCTTTTCCGTCTTCCACAGCCGAGTAGCGTGCGTGATGCCGGCCTCCTCCGAGACGTCCCGAAAATGATTGCCCTCGTTGTGATACAGAGTAGTTAGGACCGGCCTGTAATGCTCGGGCGCGGAGTACAGCTTGATCCCGTTCTTATCTACCCAGTGGTCCAACTCCGGCTTCCAGTCCAGATAATGCGAAACGATCAAATCCAGCTTGCCGTCGCGGTCGTAATCGAGCCAAGCTGCGCTGATGCTCCAACCACTGTCGCGCACTCCGAGTTCGTCTGATACGTCGCGGAATTTGATGTTACGGCCCCGGCTCTCATTGTGGAACAGATAGTTGCGCCCCACACCCGTCACGTAGAGATCGTTGCGTCCATCGTTATCGTAATCGTCGACGCAGGCACTCATCCCATAAATGTCGACATCCAGACCCGCCGAGCGCGTGATGTCCGTAAAGGTTCCGTCTCCATTGTTGCGATAGAGGGCGCATGGTGTGCGCCGCCGCACTTTAGGTGTTGGAGCCACGAAACCGTGTTTGAGCTGATGCTCGTGTCCAGCACCTTTCTTATATGCCTCGATTTCGGCATCCGTCCAATCGCGACCGTTGACGAAGAAAATGTCCTGGTAACCGTCACCGTCGGCGTCGATGAAAGCCACACCGCTGCCCACAACTTCAGGCGTCCATTTCAGACCGAACCCACCGTTGTTGTGCTTGAAGTGGATGCCCGCTTGCCGGCTGATTTCGGTGAAATGCACGGCGCTGGTAGCTGCGGGCCTCACATCGTGCACCGCATCGTGCCTCAGGTCGCGCACCGTATGACCCGGTGGCGCAGCGTTTCTGGAGCCGCATCCGACTGCCCAAAGCAGAGCGCTCAACACTAAAATGCAGCGCCAAAAGCAATGAAGAAGAGCGGGTTTTTCTCCCATGAGCTTTCCTCTCTTCTGCCCGCGGCAAACATCTGTCTGAGGTATCAACACCATTAAGAAGCTATCTTATCGCAGCGCCTGCGGACGGATTAGCCACTACCACCCGACGAGGCCACAAAATCCAGTCCGCTGATGTCGGCGTCGCTGATGCTGCCGAAGCGCACCGGCGGCGTCTAGTCGGGCTCGCTGCTGTCGTTGAGGACGATGGCGCCAACTCGCAGTTAAGGTGTTCTCGCCGGGTGCCCGTTGGGCTTACCATGCTCGCGCCACAGTTGCGACTGGCTCTTCTGGCCATTGGCGGCTTCCTACAGGATGCGCACGATCTGCTTTTGCTGAACAGGCTCTTTTTCAAGATCGACTCCCTGTAGCCCAGGTAGGGCGCTAAGTCTAATCTTTCGTTTGCCTCGACTAAGGAGGAGCAGACCACCTGCTGGCCGGCATCACGGCACCTTGGCCTCTTCCTCTTCTTCGGCACCTATCTTGCTGCCTCCGCCCAATGCAGCCCTGTCGCGCTGAGGTTAGCGTCGCGCCCAGCTCCTCGCACGCGCGAAGTAGAAGTACTTGCAGCACCCTCATCACCCGCGTATTGAGAGCAGAGCCATCCAGGGAGGCGGCGCGATGTGCTGGCTCAGGCTCTTATCGCTGAAACTTGAGATGCGCGAGGGCCTCGTCGCTCTTGTTGTCTCAAACGAGGCCCCAAGCTCAAACAGACTCATGGTCGAGCACATCACAACCTGATGGCATGGCCCTGAGTAGGCAGCACCACGATAGACGTAGGCGGCGATAAACTGCGACCCATGAGGCTTTGCTTTTTCGTGTTGTTTTTCGCTGTGCTGCTCAGCGGATGCACCAAATCAGTCGCTCCTAAGCACGAAGGCGAGGCCTCTGTCCAAGCATCTCCCGCGAGCACGCGACGCAGCCAGGGATCTCCAGTGAGCACAGCGTCAGTTGGAGGTGAAGCGCCTGTTGGTGATGGGGGTGGGATCCGCTTTTCGGATGTGACCCATTCGAGTGGGATCGGCTTCCGGCACCACACGGGAGGGTTCGGGCTCAAGCTGCTGCCCGAGACCATGGGCAGCGGAGTGGCCTGGATCGACTACGACGGCGACGGCTACCCCGACCTCTTCCTGGTCAACGGGCGCGACTGGACACCCGCTGAAGTCAGCGCCTACATCCACCACAACGGCCACAGGGACGCCGAAAAGTATCACTTCCCCATCCCGCCCGCTCCGCCGCATCACCGCAGCACAGGAGCCCTATATCACAACAACAGAGACGGCACCTTCACCGACGTGACCAAGGCCAGCGGGCTGGACATCGAGATGCAGGGCATGGGTGTAGCCGTAGGAGACTACGACAACGACGGCAAGCCCGACCTCTACGTCACCGGCTACGGGCGCAACTACCTCTTCCACAACCAGGGCCAGGGCCACTTCCAGGAGGTGGCGGCGCAGGCGGGCGTGCAGGATCACGGCTTCAGCACCAGCGCCATGTGGATCGACTATGACCGCGACGGAAAGCTCGACCTCTTCGTCTGCCACTACCTCAACTGGACTCCCCAAACCCAGGTCGGCACCTACACCAAGATGGGCGAAAGGGTCTTCGACAGCCCGGAGCAGTACTTGGGCGAGCCGAGCCGCCTTTTCCACAATGAGGGCGGGGGTAAGTTCAGCGATGTGTCCAAGAGAGCCGGCATCCTCGGGCAAGGGGCGGGTGCCAAAGCGTTTCAGGCGAAGAGCAAGGGGCTTGGCGTGGCTCTGTGCGACTACAACAACGATGACTGGCCCGACATCGTGGTTGCCAATGACCGCGAGCCCAACTTCCTGTTCCGCAACAACAAGGACGGCACCTTCACGGAGGTCGGCACCCGCGCGGGCCTGTCCTACAGCCCGCGCGGAGTGCCCAGGGCGGGCATGGGCATCGACGTGGCCGACGTTGACGGCTCGAACCGCGAAAGCGTGGTTATCACCAACTTCTCCAACGAGATGATCGGCCTGTACCGCAACATAGGCAGCAGCTTCGTGGATGTGGCGCCCAGTTCTGAAATCGGCATGGTCAGCCAGCCCTTCCTGGGTTTTGGCTGCGTCTTCATGGATGTAGACAACGATGGCTGGCTCGACATCATGGTCGCCAATGGCCACGTCAACGACCTCATCGAGAAGAAATATGGGCCGAGAGAAACCTACGCCGAGCGCCTGTTGCTGTTCCGCAACCAGAGCCAAGTACTTGAGCCAGGCGCGCCAGAACAGCCAGGCGGCGCTCTGGCAGCCAGCAGGCAGCGATTCAAGGAGATCGGTCAGCAGAGCGGAGAAGGTCTTGGGGTTCCTCTGGTAGGTCGTGGGTTGGCGTGCGCGGACTTCAATCTGGATGGTGCTCAGGACGTGCTGGTGACCTCCAACAACGGCCCGCCCCGCCTGCTGCGCAACGATTCCCGCACCACCCCGAGGAACAACGTTGTGCGGGTGGAGCTGCAGGGAACGAAGAGCAACCGCAGCGGCATCGGGGCTTTGGTCTGGGCTGAGACGGGCGACAGGAGCCTGCGCCGCCGCGTCCACTCGGGCTCCTCCTACCTGTCCCAGAACGAGCTACCTCTCACCCTGGGCCTGGGACACAGCAACCTTGAACAACTCGTGGTGCGCTGGCCTTCCGGAAAGCTCCAGAAGTTCACCAACCTCCCCAGCAACTCCTCTCTCCTGATCAATGAGGACAAGGGCATCGTTAGGAAGAAGTCTCTGGAGGGGCCAGCAAAGCGCCGGGTGGCTTCCAATAGGAATAAAAAATGAGTATGAAGACTGCGCTCGCTTTGAAACGCGGCTTGTCGTGCGTGGCGCTTGCGCTGTGCGTGGTGCTCGCGTTGCCGGGCTGCCGCCGCGAACCGCAGAATCAGCAGGCTGGGGGCCAGACTCCTGCTACCAACCAAGCGCTTGCTACCCTTGAGCCCGCGGCAGCGCCGTCAGGAGCAGGCATTGTGTTTTCGGATGCCACGTCTGCTGCGGGCATCCACTTCAGCCACAACAATGGCGCCACGGGCCTGAAGCTGATGCCTGAGACCAACGGCGCAGGCGTGGCCTTCATCGACTACGACGGCGACGGCTGGCAGGACATCTTCTTCGTCAACGGGCGCGACTGGACGGATGCGGAGGTTGAGGCCTACGGGCAGGGCACCGGGCGAGGCCGACCTTACCTCTTCGCCAAGAAGCGTCCACGCCGCCACACAACGGGAGCGCTGTATCACAACAACAGGGACGGCACTTTCACCGATGTCACAAAGGGATCGGGCCTGGACATCGAGATGTATGGGCAAGGCGTGGCAGTGGGCGACTACGACAACGATGGCAAGCCGGATATTTACGTCACAGCCTACCCGCACAACTACCTCTTCCGCAATGTAAGTACTTCGAGCGCCCCGCGGTTTCAAGACGTCACCGAGACTGCGGGCGTGCGCGATGGTGGCTGGAGCACGAGCGCCATGTGGCTGGACTACGACCGCGACGGGCTCCTTGACCTCTTCGTCTGTCACTACGTTCGCTGGAGCCCGGCCACCGACAAAAGCAACTTCACCAAGAGTGGTGCTAAGGTCTATGGCAGCCCTGAAGTCTACGGAGGGCAGCTTGACAGCCTCTACCGCAACCTGGGCCACGGGCGCTTCGCCGATGTGTCGGTGAAGGCGGGTATCCGGGGTTCTGGGGCGCAGAGGAAGGCCATGGAGCAGTCCAGCAAGGGCTTGGGCGTGGCACTTTGCGATTATGATAACGATCTGTGGCCCGACATCGTGGTCACCAACGACCGCGAGCCGAACTTTCTCTTCCACAACAACACGAACGGCACCTTTAGCGAGGTAGCTGGGAGAGCCGGCATTGCTCGCAACGCGGCGGGCTGGGCGCGCGCGGGCATGGGCATAGACGCCGCCGACATCGATCAGTCCAACCGCGAGAGCATCGCCATCAGCAACTTCTCGGGCGAGATGCTGGGGCTGTATCAGAACATGGGCAATGGCCTCTTCCAGGACATCGCTGGCTATTCCGATGTAGCCCAGGTCAGCGCCCCTTTCCTGAGCTTTGGTTGTGTCTATGTGGATGTGGACAACGATGGCTGGCTCGATGTCGCCGTGGCCAACGGACACGTCAATGACCTCATCGAGGAGTTCCGGCACGATCGAGCCTACCAGCAGAGGATGCTGCTGTTCCATAACATGGGCGCCTGGCAGCGGAACAACCGGCACAGCGCGCAGGTGAACCCCCTCAACTCTGTCAGCGCCTCGGCTCCGCCACCGGTGGCTTTCCAGGAAATCGGGACACAGCTGGGCGAGGCGCTGCAAAAACCGATCGTGGGACGCGGCCTAGCCTGCGCCGACTTCGATCTGGATGGCGACCCCGACCTGCTCGTGACCGTGAAGGGCGGCCCAGCCAGGCTACTGCGCAACGACGGCGGCAACCGGAACAACGCGCTGCGCGTGACGCTGCAGGGCACCAAAAGCAACCGCAGCGCCATCGGCGCAGTTGTGTGGGCCGAGGTGGGAGCCGACAGCATCCGCCGCCGCGTCCACAGCGGCTCGTCCTACCTCTCGCAGAGCGAACTGCCACTGACCTTCGGCCTGGGCCAGCACACCCAGGTGCAGGCGCTGACTGTGCGCTGGCCTTCAGGCAAGCTGGCGCGCTTCAAGCAGATCGCGGCCAACCAGATGGTGACCATCAACGAGGACAAAGGCATCGTTGGGCGGCAGCTTCTGAAGCGCCCATAAATCGCCGCAGCCCCCTGGAGACTGGCCCATGAAACAACAACGCCGCGACCCATTTCCAGGTTGCGGCGTTGTTGCACAAGAGGAAGTGACTACTGGTACTTCTTCTCCAGAGGGCCCAAGCCCTTTTGCAAAGCGCCCGTCGAGATGTCATCGCAGTTGACTGCCGCCTGGTTCCACTCGTCGGGAGTCGGGCAGCCGGGCGTGTTGTATGCCTGGCCACTGAAGGCGCCCCACATATTGATGTTCGTCATGGTTGCGGTCGGGCGCATCGCCTTGACATGGCCATCGGCAAAGAGGCAGTTCATGGTGCCCAGATGGCCGGCAAAACCTTCGCCCAGCCAGTTGGCGTTAGTACCCCAGTCCGGCCACGCCATGCCATTGGCCTGGTTGCTCACCTCGGAGACTATGATCTTCTGCGAAGTGCTCTGGATGGCGCTCAGGGCAAAGCCTTCATCCTGCCTGACGATGCGCATGTTGGCCGCGTAGCTGGCCTTGATGTTGGGCAGGGTGCTGGTCTGATCCCACTGGTCACGCGTGTTGACGGTGTTAGAGGGACACTGGAAGAGCTGAGTGCTCTTGATGTAAGGCTGGAGGCGCTGCCCCCAAGTTCCGCCGTTGCCACCGCGCAAGGGCACGTTCCTCTCGTCGTAATCTTGCGTGTACTGAGCAAAGCCCAGGCCGATCTGCTTCAGGTTGCTCTGGCACGAAGCTCGGCGCGCGTTCTCGCGGGCACGCGCAAAACGGGAAACAGAATGGCGGCGAGAATAGCTATGATCGCAATGACAACCAGCAACTCGATCAAGGTGAAGCCCCCCACACTCCACGCTCGCCTTCGACTACGCGCATTGGCCGATAACTCTGATCGGCACTTCAGGTCTGACTGCATGACGTTTCCTCCTGCACCAACGAAATTCTTTTCTATCATACCCCTCGCCAGCAATTCCCTAACCACCCTCATAAATTCCACCTATGGAGCCGAAACGCGCCCGCACAAGATCGCTTTCGCTCTTTGCTTCCATCCGCTGGCCCGAACCGCTCGGGGTGAAGGCGTCGTGATCGTCACCGACAACACAGGTGACTTCGAGAAGATCCGCCCACTCTGTGCCGTCAAAACCGTGAGAGGCGAGGACTACTTCGGCACCGCACCCGACTGAAGCGCAAGCACACAAAAGCGGCAAGTACTTGAGTCCCAAGTACTTGCCGCTTTGTCTTTGCCAGGCTGCTCCACCCGTTGCCTCGTCTCGGCTGCCGCTGCCATCGCGCGGCCGCCTGTTCCATGCTGGAGCCTCAACCCACAGCCCAGCCGCCCACTCCGCGCGGGCCAAGACGCACCAAGAACTTGAGGCGCGAAGGCAAAAGCGGCAAGTACTTGTGGGTGCAATTACTTGCCGCTTCTATCACGGCATCATCTTGTCATACGCGGCGTGCGAGCCGATCCAGAACCACAGCACGCCGCCCTCGTGGTCGAACCCAAGCGCCCGATAGTGCGCTCCGACGCGAGCCGACCATATCCCCTCGATCTTCTTGAAGTGCAGCGAGGGATGCTGCGGGTCGGCCTTGAGCAACGCGAAGTTCTTGTCGGCCAGTCGCTGGATGTGCTCGGGCAGGTCGCCATACATCTTCCAGAACTGAGGCGTGCTCGGCTTTGGCCTGCTCGATCAGCGCGTCGAAGCGCCCGGCCCGTGCATCCTGCTCAATCTGCGTGTCCCAGACCTGCGCCTGAAACTCCTCGAACCACCGTGAAAGCTCGGCGATGTCCGACGGTGGAAGCTGCTCGATAGCCCGCTCGATGTCCTTAACGCTCATGCCGGGGATTTTATCGTAGCGCCGCAGCAGAGGCGAAACGCCCAGTCCAGTAGACAGCTTCACCCTTGGGCTTGCTCGGCTCCACCCGTTGAATCGTCTCTGGTGCGGGTGCCCTCGCGTGGCCTCCCGTCCCATTCTCGATCCTCAAACCAAAGGACAGCCCAGCCGCCCACTCCGCGCGGGCCAAGCCGCACTAAGCACTGGAGACCAGGCAAAGCAAAAGCGGCAGGGACTTGTGGATGCAAGGACCTGCCGCTCCTCACGAATGTCGTTCACGGATAAGGCAGCAGGTTCAGCCCGGCGATGAACCGATAATCGCGCTGGTTCTTGGTGATGAAGGGCGCTCCCAAAACCAAAGCCGTCGCCGCAATCAGCCCGTCCGCGATGAGCAAGCCGTGGCTCAAGCGATACAGATCAAGCAGCTCAACCGCTTTATCCGAGATGGACTCATCAAGCGGGACGATCTGGAACTGGCGCAGGAACTTGTCGAGCTTCTGCTTCTCGATCTTGTCGCGGCAGCCGACCAGCAGCTCCATCTGCGTCACCACGCTGATCGCCAGCGCAGAGTTGGCCTTGATGTCTCGCAGACAATCCACAGCCTCTTGAACGGCTCGGCCAGCATCAAAAAGGATGTCGGTGTCGATGATCACGAGCCTTCGCTCCACTCAGAGCGGCGAGCCTCGCGCACCCAGGCCGTGCTGTCGGAAACTTCGGCACGATCCCGCCACATCCCGATGAATGGCTCGTCTTGCAAATCCTCCGCGTGCGGCGCGGCGGGCGCGACGGCTTTGTAGCGCTGGCGCAAGAAGGCCACGAAATCCTCAACTTGGTGCTGCGCCTCATCGGGCAGCGACACGTATTCGCTCAGGAGCTGCTGATGTGTCATGGGATGTTTCCTCCGCGTTGAGTATGGCGCGCCCTCACGCTGCAGCAAGTACTTGCCCCGCTCCCTCCTGCGCCCCTTGCCCGCCTCCTCTCCCCGCCCGCTCGCATCGTCCGCCCCGTCAACTCCCGCTGGCCGCCAGCCACCTCCGCGCACGCGCAGCCGCCTGCGCCAGACACACCCGCACGCCCCAAGTACTTGCAGGCACGCGGGGCGCGACAAAGCAAAAGCGGCAAGTACTTGGGGGCACAAGTACTTGCCGCTTCACCTGTATCGGCTTCTACGAGAGTGAATCACCTTGAGCACATCGTCGTGCCTCTGGCCCTCGATAACGTCCTTGAGGTGGATGGCCCCCTCTTCATACTGCACATGGAGCCGCCAGCCCGAGATTTTGTCGATGTCGGCGCGGTAGACCACCTGCTGGTAGCCAGCGACTTTATGAAGCCGCGTCTTGGGAAAGCTGCGCGTGCGGTGCGCCTCGTGGCTCTCCAGCTCGGCCAGAGCTTCGAGGAGTGCGGCCTTGAGCTTGTCGGAGGGCAGAATCTGCGCAGCCTCGCGGATGACGCCGAACTCGTCCACCAGAACTTTGACCTCAGCCAACGGCCACCTCTTGAGGCGCTACGAAGCCGGGCATCGAGCCGTAGAGCTTCGCTGCTGCGTCACGGTAGGCGCTCTGCAGGGAGGCGCGCGAGACGCAGCGCATCAGCGTCACGATGGCCTGGCTGAAGATCGGATCATCGTCCACGGCAAGCACAAGATGAACGTCCGGCTCGACTTCAACCGCGTAGAGCGATGAGTCGTAGCCCTCGCCCAAATCCAGCGCGACGGGCTGGCTCACCAGAGAAGCGAATACCGAAGCATCGGCCACAAACGCCTGCGCGACTTCGTTCACGCGCGCCACAACGTGCTGCCGCGCCGTGGCGTCCAGAAGCTGCAAGTCCCACTCGAATCCTTCGATCTCTTGGAAGAGTAATTCCTTTCCCATCACCGTCCTCCCAATTCAGAATATAGCACCACAAGTACTTGCCCCGCTCCCTCCCGCGCTCCGTGCCCGCCTCCTCTCCCCGCCCGCATCGTCCGCCCCGCCAACTCCCGCTGCCCGCCAGCCAGCTCCGCGCACGCGCCGCCGCCCGCGCCAGACACACGCGCACGCCCCAAGTACTTGCAGGCACGCGAGGCGAGGCAAAGCAAAAGCGGCAAGTACTTGGGGGCACAAGTACTTGCCACTTCTTGCTGTCACGACTTGCGGCTCACTTCAAACGCCTGCTGCGCGCGGAAGAAGCAGATGTCGAACTCGGCGAAGAAGTTGATCTGCCCCAGAATCAGCGGCACGTTCTCCGCGCGCGTCCACGCGAACGCCAGGCGCACCAGCTCGAAATCTCCGACTACCGCAGACAAAAGTAGCGCCCGCGCTTCGTGATTGGCCAAGTTGCCCCCGAGCCGCACTCTGACGGTCTGTTGCTCCCACACCGCACCCAACTGCAACCCAAGCGCGTATGGCAATACGTTCACCGTCGCGCCTGAATCGAGTAGCCCCGAAGCCGCAACCGACTGTTCTTGAAGACGCAGCACAAGCGGCAGCAGAGGCAGCAGAACAGATTCGCCCGCTGAGTTGCGCGAGTTGGTGTAGGCAAAGCGTTCAACGCTCGGCATCGTCCGCCTCGTTCAGAACAGCCTGCAAAGTCTCGGCGGCTCCGTAAGCATCATAAGGCGACCACACCTCGTAGGTGCGCCCCACTTGAAGTAACTCATCTTCTGGAGCCAATTCTCGCTGCAAAAACTCCAGCACTTGCCTCTTGTCGGCCTGGCTCAGCTCTCGAAGCGCGGGCAGCAACTCGGTCACAGACATCTCGAACTCCTTGCGCGGACGCTGCTTCGAGTATGCCAGCGACGCGACGAATGAAGCCCCGCTCCCCGCGCGCCCCTCGCCGCCTCCCCTCCCCGCCCCGCCAACTCCCGCTGGCCGCCAGCCACCTCCGGGCATTCGCAGCCGCCTGCGCCAGACACACGCGCACGCCTCAAGTACTTGCTGGCACACGGGGCGCGGCAAAGCAAAAGCGGCAAGTACTTGGGGGCACAAGTACTTGCCTCTTCTACTTAACAACTTTGACTCCTTCACTTGAGATACAGCTTTGCCACAACAGCATTCTCTATCTCAGTCTTGAACTCGTCCAGAGTGTCTATTACGTGAGTGTGCAGTTGGTCATACGTGTTCACATCCACGCGCGAAAGCTCACCGTGTGCGATTTCGTTCCTATACTTAATCAACTGTTGGTCTATCCACAGTGATTTTGTCTCCCACGATGGCGTATAGGCGAAACCCACAGTTTGGATGATGTCCTTAAGAACCTTTGAGGTAAGGTTACTTTCTGTGTCTACAGCGCCCTCTACATTCAATGGCACAGCATGGTTGAAGTTGTTGACCATGAAGTTGATTATGTCCATATGGATACCGACCTTCTTAGTTGGGGCGGCTGCCAGAATCTCAGCACGACAAGCAAGAGCCACAAAATTGTGGTGCAAGTCTTTCAGCAGAATGCCCTGCTGAGACACGAATTTGAGATACGCAGTAGCGGATGATTTTATGAAGCCTTCCCAATGGGAGTAAAGAAGAGGAATAGCCGCCCGCAAGAGCACGCGCTCTTCATGTTCACGACGACAGGAAAGCACCGAGAAGCGCAAGGTTATCAACTCTTGCTTTCTGAGTGACAAATTGGCATCTAAGAAATCCTGCAACTCCACGGAACTGCGGAATTTCATGAGGCAAAATAACCGCGGCCCAGCTGAACTGTGACCGGCAGACGGGTGGTTGCCCGCACGCCAGAGCCAGCGGCAGAATTGAATCGGGCCTCACTACCCAATTTGGCGTGCATCTGTTTCAGGTGAGCATCATTGATGTCATATTTAGCGTCTCCTGCGTAGTGACCAAGCCCAATGGCAAGCACCTCAAATAAGGAGATGAGCATCGCGCCCGATGATTTCTTCTTGCTCGGGTCATACTTCCTAAAGCTATCCTCACCCAACACACGTGCGAAAGCTTGGAACGTCCTCTTGAAAGCAAGCTCAGCCGCCTTTCTGTCGAATTTTGAGTCTTCGGCCATTGCGATAGTGACATAGCCCCAGGAAAGTGTGCCAAGCTGAAGGAGAATTTCCTCAACGTCAGGAGGTTCTTGAATGAAGCGCCAATTCCCAGAAGAGCAGATCATCCCGCTGCTCAAACAGCACGAGGCCGGA
>JAABUM010001110.1_pt1 | contig 41906 bp, 39 predicted proteins | sample 5559161 | NCBI WGS metagenome assembly JAABUM01 (sample SAMN10711868, study PRJNA513369) | rock metagenome | isolation source: Antarctica rocks | place: Antarctica: Victoria Land, Siegfried Peak nord
GACGGCCACTGCGGTGACGGGACCCTGCGCGGGCATATACAGCCCCGGGTACTGGAAGAACTACAACAACCACTACACGCGGGCCGAGTTCCAGGCGATCATCAACGCGACCCTGGATTATAAAGGCCAGACGCCTGAGCAGATTGTGGCGTTGCTGAGCCCCCAGTCTGGCTCGACAGACTACCAGATCCATCTGGTCGCGGCGGAGCTGAACGCGGCGAACACGCCCGGCCTGCTGAACGAGACCTACAACGGGCAGACAGTCAGCACGCTGTTGCACCAGGCCTATGTGGACCTGTGGAACCATAGCGACGACGAGACGACATTCGTGCTGTACCTGGGCGGCGGCGGCGAGAGCGGCGCGTGTCACCTGGGGCAGGGTGGGACCGCGACGGCGACAGTCGTGCCCGCTACAAAGACGAGCACGCCTGTGCCGGCCACGAGCACCAGCACACCGGCGCCGACCAAGACGGTGACCCGGACGCCTGTGCCGGCCACGAGCACGGCGACAGCCTGCACGGTGAGTGACCTGACGGTGGGGTCGTATGACTACACGCTGGATCAGGGCACGCGGACCTACGGCCACTTGGGCGACATGGGCAACGCGGTGGCCGGGCACACGGTGACGGTCCACTTCACGCTGGTGGGCGCCTGCACGACACGGCAGCTGTCGCTGGTGGCCTACGAGGCCCCTTCGGCGGCGTACAATCGGGGGACAGCGTCGGCGCAGACGGTGTACTCGACCACGACGGGCAGCTTTGGCCCGGGGGGGACGTACACGCTGACGGCGGCGGCGCCCGCCTGCTACTTCCAGGTGGACTTTGTGTATGGCGCGGTGATCCCGCAACTGGGGCCACCGAGCTCGAGCAACTACTACGGGGATCAGCACCGCCTGATCGATAGTAGCAACGGGGGCACGATGGCGTGCGGCACGGCGACGCCGACTAGCGCGCCCTCAGTGACGAGCACCCCCGTGCCAGCGACCAAGACGAGCACGGCGGTCCCAACCAAGACCAACACACCCATGCCGGCCACGGCGACCAAGACGGCCACACCCGTGTCGGCCACGAGCACCAACACCTCAGTCCCGGCGGCGACGGCCACCACGGTGACGGGACCCTGCGTGGGCATTTACAGTCCCGGGTACTGGAAGAACTACAACAACCACTACACGCGGGCCGAGTTCCAGGCGATCATCAACGCGACCCTGGATTATAAAGGCCAGACGCCTGAGCAGATTGTGGCGTTGCTGAGCCCCCAGTCTGGCTCGACAGACTACCAGATCCATCTGGTCGCGGCGGAGCTGAACGCGGCGAACACGCCCGGCCTGCTGAACGAGACCTACAACGGGCAGACAGTCAGCACGCTGTTGCACCAGGCCTATGTGGACCTGTGGAACCATAGCGACGACGAGACGACATTCGTGCTGTACCTGGGCGGCGGCGGCGAGAGCGGCGCGTGTCACCTGGGGCAGGGTGGGACCGCGACGGCGACAGTCGTGCCCGCTACAAAGACGAGCACGCCTGTGCCGGCCACGAGCACCAGCACACCGGCGCCGACTGAGACTAGCACAGTGATCCCAATGGCGACCAAGACGAGCACACCGGCGCCGACAGTCATAAAGACCAACACGGCAATCCCGACTGAGACGAACACACCTGTGCCAGCTAGCGCGACGAGTACCAAGACACCCGTGCCACCGACGGCGACAAACACGCCTGTGCCGACCGAAACGAACACAGCGGTCCCCATGAGCACCGAGACGAACACGCCCGTGCCGCCGGCGACCGAGACCAACACAGCGGCGCCGACTGAGACGAATACACCCGTGCCAGCTACAGTGACGAGCACGGCCGTGCCAGCGACAAACACGGCAGTTCCGACTGAGACAAACACGTCTGTGCCAGCTACAGTGACGAGCACGGCCGTTTCGACTGAGACGAATACGCCGGTTCCCACCGAGACCAACACGGCGGCCCCGACTGAGACAAACACAGCCGTGCCAGCTACAAAGACGAGCACGGCCGTGCCGGCGACAAACACGGCGGCGCCAGTACCACCGACGATGACTCCTGTGCCCCCGACAGCGACAACGACACCTATTCCGGCCACGGTGACGAGCACTGAGACGCCCGTGTCCCCGACGGCAACGACGCCAGCGCTAGCCACGAGCACGAACACACCGCCAGCTGCGACGAACACCCCGATGGGGCCGACAGCGACTGGTACAGTGGTGGCCCCGAGCGCGACTTCGACATCGCCAGCGGCAACGAACACCTCCGTGCCCGCAACGGCGACAGACACGGCGACGTCCGTGCCACCGACGAGCACGAACACGGCGACCCAGGTACCCGCAACGGTGACCAGTACGACAACACCGCCACCCGCGACATTGACCAGCACGCCCGTGCCGGCGACGAGCACAAGCACGAGCACGTCCGTGCCAGCGACGGTGACAAACACGGCAACCCAGGTACCAGCGACGAACACACCGGTAGTCGCCACCAGCACAAACACGGCGGCTCCCGCGACGGCGACGCAGACGCCCATCGTTGTGCCGGCGAACACCAGCACGGCGATACCGGCCACGGCGACACAGACGTCCGTGGTGGCCAGTACGGCGACCACGACGCAGCAGACTGCGGCGCCTGCAGTTCTGACGAGCACCAGCACCCCTGTACCGCAGCCCAGAGCGCCCATTGTGGTCGTCGCGGCTCCGCCCGCCGGGGCCAACGCCGTGGCGACGCCAGGGCCAACGAACACCAGCGCCGCGCTGCCAACCGTAGCTAGCACGGCCACCGCGGTTGTGCCAACCACGACCGAGACGGCCAGCCCGGCGACCGCGACCAGCACAACGGCGGCGACGGCGACGACCGTGCCGGCCACAACCACTGACACACCCGCTGCTCCGGCGACGGAGACAGCTGTTCCCCCGACGAACACGGCAACGGCTGTGCCGCCAACGAGCACGGCGTCGGCGACACCGGCGCAGGTCAACGGCATAGTGACCAACGCTCAGCCGAAGGCCAGGAGCAAGCAGACGGTGGCGGCCTTCACGACCAAGCCCGCAACTAAGCCCGTGACCAAGCCAGCGGCCCATCAGGCCACCAAGCCAGTGTCCACTGGTACCCGCCACCGCGTGGTCACCGCGCCGCGCCAGCGGGTCACGGCGGCCTTGACCAAGCCGGCGATTAGCGCCGCACGCAAGCCAGTAGCCAGCGTGGCTTCCAGGCCCGTGACCAGCGCCGTGCCCAAGCCGGTCGCCGGTGTGGCGGCCCAGCGGCCCAGTGGTCACCCAATCGCAGTGGCAGGGACCGCACCGGTGATCGTGCCCCGCGCGCTGCCTGACACCGGTAACGGTGGCATGGTGGACACGGGCGACGGCTTCCCGCTGGGCTCGCTAGCGCTAGGGGCCATGATCCTGGCGCTGGTTGGCCTCGCCGGGCGCCGCCCGACCACCCGAGGGTAAACGCGAGCACATGGTGATACCCCCAGGGTTCTCTGGGGCAGGAGAATAGCCGTCGGGGGTGGCAACGGGTCCGTTGCCACCCCCGACGTTTTTCCGCGACCGTCTTGCAGGTGGGGCAACAGGAGATTATACTAAGTAGCGTCAGCAGACGATGCTCTGTTGAACGTGTGCTACCGCAGCCACGATCGTCCCGCCATTCTCCGTGCCGCTGACCACCCGTTGAGTGTGGCGCTATTTAGACTCGCGATTGCCCCTACAGACGCCGTAGCGATGAGCCGATACACCGACTATAGGAATTGTGTCTTATTCGGTATGGCAGAAGCGTAAAGATAAGGGGACAGAGCGTACATGAGACCATCGGCCACCTCCCAGCCTCCCTGCCAAGGAGGCGACTCGCGTCGGCGTCTACACAGTGTGATTAGCGTCGTGGCCGTTCTGGCGGCCGTTCTTGTGACCTCGGCGGCGCGTTCTAGCAGCCCGGCGCGCCATCAGGGTAGCGCGGCGGCCACGGTCACCTTCAGCGGGGTCGTGCAGGACGCGGCCAGCCAGGCGGCCATCGCTGGAGCCAGGGTGGTCATCGCCAACACCTCGGCCTCCTCAGACAGTGCGGGACACTATACCCTGACCGTAGCGGCCGGCAAGAGCTTTCAGGCCACTGCCTCGGCGGCTGGCTACCTGAGCGTGTCGCTGACCATCGCGGCGGGCGGCGCGGTGCTCAGCGGCAACGTGCCCTGGGATTTCAAGGGACCATACGGTCTGAAGTCGTTGGGCAACCTGACCGCCGTGATCTCGGGCTTGGTCAAGGATGGCTTGACCGGCAAGGCCGTGCTCAACGCCTCGGTGGCTACACCGGGCAAGCAGGTGGTCACCGACACCACGGGGCACTACTCGTTAACTATCCCAGGGGCCCCCCGCGTGCAGCTGCAGACCGCCGCGCTGGGCTACCAGTTGCGTCCGCCGCTCACGCTGAGCATGCCTGGCAACGGGCTGATCCAGGGGCCGATCTCGTTTGATTTCAGCGGCGGCTCGGGTTTGCAGAGCGCCTTCACCGACGCGACGGGTGATGTGCTCAACAAGTTCGATCAGGAGATGCCCGCCTCGGCGAAGTCGCTGCCCTTCGCTGGACTGGCCAGGCAGTCGATGGAGAACACCTACGCGGTGACCTACCCCAACGGTGACGCCGGTTTGCAGCCGATCAGCGTAGACCGCGGTAAGTACCACGGCATATTGCCGCTGGCCAAGGGCGCCGGCATCTACCAGTTAGAGATCAACGCGGCAAACGGCTTTGCTATCTTCAACCTACCCGTCTTCTACGGCGTCAAATACACGCCCCCGTCGATGCGTGCCGCCTACCCGCCGGAGGACGCCACTCTGACCTCGAACGCGCTTGAGGTTAAGGCCCTGCAGACGTTGAACGCCCTGCGGGCAAAGTATGGTCGGCCCCCCTTTATCATGCTGCCAGCCCTGCAGAGCGGCGCGCGGGCCCATAGCATAGACATTGTGACCCACAACTACTACGATGTGCATCCTCACCAGGGCTCGAACGGATCTAGCCCGGAGGATCGCATTAAGCTGGCCAAGGTGCCCTATACCCAGATTGGCGAAGATGTGGCGTCGGATATGGCCATCCGGGGGGCGATTGACGGCTTGATGCTGAGCCCCGGACACCGGGCCAATATCTTGCTCAACGGCTTCAACAGGGTGGGCATCGGGGTGGCGCGTCAGCCAAGCGGGCTCCTGGTGATGACGGTAGATTTTGTCCGTACCCCCTGATCCGTCCCCACGGGGCGGGCCTGGCGAAGCAGAGGAAGACGCATGAGACGTATTATAATAGCCGGGGCGCTGGTCGTGGTGGCGTTTGCTATTGTGCTCTATTCGCGCAACAATAGCGCGCTGCCCACGCATACGGTGCTGGCCTACGAGTTCAAGAGCGGCAACGAGGCCACGTACGACGTGGCGTTGGTGGTGACCAACACCGTGCAATCGGGGGCCTCGGCGGCCCCCTCTATCACAAAGGTCAATGTGGCCACCCATGAGAAGGTGCTGAGCACGGACGCTCACGGCGCTACGGTGCGGGTGACTGTGGAGCAGCCCTCGGTGCAGGTGGATGGCAAGACGATGCAGGCGTCAACGCTACGGATCAACACCGCTGAGCTCCAGATCAACAACGATGGTCACGTGGAGAAGGTGCGCTTCCCCGGCGTCGGGGCGAGCACGCCCATTTCGGTAACCACCAGCGGCGGCAAGAACGACGCCATTCAGCTGGGGTCCACCAGCGGGCGCAGCAGCGCCGAGCCTTTGCAGAACCTGTTGACCATGGTACAGGCCAGCCTGCCCTCCTTCCCCACCGGTGATGTCAAGGTGGGCCATGCCTGGCAGCGCTCGTCGGTGATCAACGCCCCCTACATGGTGCTTGAGGCGGCGCTGGCCAACAGCAAGCTGGACGGCTTCGAGCAGCAGAACGATCTGCGGGTGGCCCGCATCGTGACCCAGGCCTCCACGCCGGTGGATGTGCAGACCTATCAGCCCAACGGGGCGGCGCTGCGGGTCAAGGGCGCCCAGGACCTCAGGATGACGGCCTATTTCGTGCCCAGCCTGGGCGGCGTGATCCGGGTCAATGGCGTCGGCCATGTGGATCTGGCGCAGCAGTTTGCCAGCGTCCCCGCCCCCAAGCAGACTGGCCGTCTGACCGTGACCCAGACCGCCGCGCACACGGTGACCGACCTCTCGTTTACGGCCACGCTACGCCAGCAACAGTAGTGGCCCGTCGTCTAGCTCACGCTCTGGCCGGACCGGGCGCGGGGGAATGCCCTGATACGGATCCCTCAATGCAGCTTTGGCGAGAGGCTAGCGGCTCAGAGGAACTTTTCCCACACGTAGTTGCCGATCAGGTAGGCGGCGGGGGTGAGGCGCAGCCGGCCCTCCACCTGCTCCAGCAGGCTCAGGGCGGTCAGGTGGGCGACCTCCTCGGGCCACAAGTCGGCAGGGGCCGCGCCGTAGCGGGCGCGGTAGTCGGCCACGTCCACCCCGGCGGTCAGCCGCAGGCCCAGGATCAGGCCATCGGAGCGGGCGCGGTCCAGATCCACGGTCTCGTTGTGGATGATCGGCGAGCGGCCAGCGGTGAGGCGGGTGATATAGCCATCCAGTCCGCGCAGGTTTGCCGTGCGGTGGCCGGCGAAGTAGCTGTGCGCGCTGAGGCCGAAGCCCAGGTAGGGTGTCTGCTCCCAGTAGGCTAGGTTGTGGCGGGAGTGGTGGCCGGGCCGCGCCCAGTTGCTGATCTCGTACTGCGTGTAGCCGTGAGCGGCCAGGGCGGCGCGGGCGTGCTCATACATCTCGGCCATCACATCGCTGACCGGCACGGTCAATTCGCCGCGCTTGAGGGCGCGGTAGAGCGGGGTGCCCCGCTCGGGGGTGAGCGCGTAGAGGGACAGGTGGGGCAGGTCGGCGGCGATCATGCCCTGGAGGGTCTCCTGCCACAGCTCCATGGTCTGGTCAGGCAGGCCATAGATCAGATCGCCGCTGATCTCGGTAAAGCCAGCCTGGCGGGCCAGGGAGAAGGCTTGCAGCGCGTCAGCGGCGGAGTGGATGCGGCCCAGGACGGCCAGGGTAGGGTCGTGCAGGACCTGCACGCCGAAGCTAAGGCGGGTCACCCCCACCCGGCGCAGGCCACGTAGCGCGGCCAGATCAACCGTGCCGGGGTTACACTCAAGGGTCACCTCGGCGTCGGCGTCGAGGGCAAAGTGTACCCTCAGGGTATCGAGCACGCCGCCCACCTGGGTTGGGCTGAGCAGGCTAGGGGTGCCACCGCCGAAGAACACCGTGTGGGCGCGTGGCCGGCCCAATCCACCTGAGCGGCGGGCGATCTCCAGATCCAGGGCGCGCAGATAGGCCGGTGTCTGGGCCTCCTGGCCAGTATATGTGGCAAAATCACAGTAGATGCAGCGCCGTTCGCAGAACGGCACATGGACATAGAGAGCTACCGGCGCGTCCAGGGGATCCTGGAAGGGCGCCTTAGCGGGGACCGAGGGGTTATCCAGAGCGAGGAGGGTAGGAGGCATGATGCACCAAGGCGCGATGAGGGGGGGCCAGGAGGCCAGCACACTAGAGGTGGTGCTGGCGTCGTCAAACGCGGGCAAGGCCGCCGAGCTAGGGGCACTGTTCACCGGGTCACCGCTGCTGGTGCGCACCCCGGCGGAGCTGGGCCTGGCCCCTCTAGATGTGCAAGAGACGGGCCGGACCTACCGGGCAAACGCGCTGCTCAAGGCGCGCGCCTACGCCTCCCAGTATACCATGCCCGCGCTGGGCGACGACTCAGGCCTGTGCGTGGCCGCGCTGGGTGGCGGTCCTGGCCTGCATACGGCGCGTTATGGCGGGCCAGGGCTCTCGGCGGCGGAGCGGGTGGCCTTGCTGCTGCATGAATTACAGGACGTACCCGAGGAGGGGCGTATGGCCCACTTCTACTGCGTACTCGTGTTGGCCTGGCCTGACGGGAGGGCACTGGAGGGCCGTGGCGTGTGGCGCGGCCGGATAGCCGCCGCGCCGCGTGGGCAGGGCGGCTTCGGCTACGACCCCGTGTTCAGCCTGCCCGCCCTGGGCCTGACCGCTGCTGAGCTATCCCCGGAGGCCAAGCACGCGCTGAGCCATCGGGGGCGGGCCGCGCTCGGCCTGCTGCGGGCGCTGGCCGCCTCCGACCGGGCAGGCTGACCGTGACGGGTGATCGCACTCGAGGAGTGTGGGCGAGGCAACGTGCCCCGTGAGGGAACTGCCATGGTCTGGGGTGTTCCGAGGACGGCGACGAAATAGGCCCGATACCCCGTGGGGGAACCGCACGAGGGGCATGGTTGTATAGATAAGATAGAGATGTGTCAAGCGACGGGCGCTGCTCAGGTGGTTGGTGAGAGTGGTGAAAAGGGGGCGATGATGACACGTGCATTGGCTCTGGTGGCGCTGTGTGCCGCTATGATGGCGCTGCCGACAGCGGGACCGGTGGGGGCAAAGGGGCTACCGCTGACGCGGGCGACGCTGAGCGGTCCGGGGCTGACGTGGCCGGTAACAGTGGTTGACCCAGCGGCGTTGGCGGCGCTGAGCCAGATAGTCGGCGACTATCGCCCGATCAGCACGCCCGTCCATGCTGGGCCCTCCTACACACTGGCCCTCTCCCCGTTGGGAGGTGGTGGGGGAGATCGGCTGCGCTACTATCCGACCAGCGACGGGCGGGGTGGCGGCTATCTCTACTATGCCACCGGGCCGAAAGCGATGGCCGGCCGGTGGTATGCGGCCACCACGACAGGGACCTACGTGGTGCAAAGCATCCTGGGCCAGCATGGAGTGCGGCTGGCCGGACTGCCCACCTGCGTGGTCACCCCGCTGCAGGCGGCCCCGTTCCCCGGCCGTGACGTGCGGGGCGTGCCCTGGGCGTGGGCCGAGCCACGCTCAGCGGGGATCACGGCGCACCTGTTCCTGCCTGCATCGGGCGCCGGCAGCGGTCTGTTGCCCCTGGGCCCAGTCAAGGTGTTATGGCGGGTCAGCCAGCCTACCCAGGGGCCGCTGCTGATCCGGGGCAGCGACCTCTCGGTGGCCAGGAACGGCAACGGCTGGTTCACCTACAGTGTGCCGCGGGCGCTCAGCCCAGCCACCGATTACCCCTCAATGCTGTACTTCCACCCGGCGGGGTGCTGGCGCCTCGATCTGAGCGCAAAGGACCTGCGTGGCCACACCATCTCCGCGCATGTGGCGCTGATAGCGGGAGGGCGCGGCTAGCCCCGGCGTGCCGATCAGGATGGTGGCTCCCTGTAGGGGCGTCTCCTTGTGGACGCCCCTACAGGGGGAACCGGGCGTGGGGGGCTGCCCCTATACGGATCACTGAATTCAGCTCTGACAGGCGACTGGGTGACGTCAGCCGAATCTCAGGAGGGCAGCGGGGATGGCCGGCACTGGGAGGTGCTAGACGTGTGGGTCAGTAGGTGGCGCGGCCGCCGCTGATATCCAGGCACTGGCCAGTGGTGAAGCTGCACTCGTCGCTGGCCAGCCAGTGGATCAGGGCGGCCACCTCCTCGGGGCGGCCCACGCGGCCCATGGGGATGCGCGCGGTCATGTAGTCCACGGCCGATTGGGGCAGCTGATCCAGGATGCGCGTGTGGATCACGGCGGGGGCAACGGAGTTGACATAAATACCCTTTTGAGCGACCTCCTTGGCCAGCGACTTGGTGAAGGCGATCACGCCGGCCTTGGCGGCGGAGTAGGCGCTCATACGCGGGTTACCCTCTTTGCCGGCGATAGAGGCCACGTTGACGATGCGCCCGCGGCCGAGGGCCAGCATACCGGGCAGGGCGAAGCGGCAGCACAGGAAGACGCCACGCAGGTTGACCGCGACCACGCGGTCCCAGGTAGCAATATCGAAATCCTGCACATCGGCGGCGTCGGCGGCGATGCCCGCGTTGTTGATCAGGATCTCCGCCGGGCCAAGTTGCCCAGCGACCTGCTCGATCATGCGCCGCACGGCGCCCTCGTCGGAGACATCAACGGCGACGCCGACGGCGGTGTGGCCGGCGGTGGTCAGGCGCTGGGCAGCCTGCTGGGCGGCCTGCTCATTCAGGTCGGCCACGGCCACGTGGGCGCCGGCGGTAGCCAGGCGCTCCGCCGTGGTGTACCCGATGCCTTCGGCGGCGCCGGTGACGATGGCCACGCGGCCCTCCAGATTACGGTCCATGTTTTTCTGCTCTCCCTACTATGATAGCGCGACGATTAGTGGCGGCGGGCCAGGACACTACGGCCACTGAGGGCGCCGTGTGGGACTGCGGCCCTCTCTGTTTTTCAGGATATCCTGGGGGCGGGCAGATGCTGCCCTCCCTGATGCAGGATCAGGCTGGTGACCATGCCAGCGGCGTCCGGCATGAACTCGATCTGGGCGTCCACGACTTTGAGCAAGCACAGGGTGGCCGATTGGGGGAACATCTCGACCTTCTGCTGACCGGTAGCCTGGCCGAAGGGACCGGCGCCCTTACGGCTGACGGTGAGGACAAAGCCGGGCGCGAGTAGAACCCCGCGCCATCATGGACCACCAGGACGATTGTGCCGGGTCCATTCGGCTCGATGGCGGCCATCAGCCCCTTTATACTATGGGCGAGGTCATCAGGGGGGGCGGTGTGGGTCGTGGGCGGCATGGCGCTACCTCCTTCTAATACATCTGGTACGCCGCTGAACAGGTCAGGTGATCATGCCTCGGAGAGGCCGTGGTACCCTGGCGAGGGTCAGCCTGGCATACGGGTATTGTAGCCAGCGACGGCCGTGGAGCGGTAGCGTGGCGCGATCAGGGTCAGCCAGGGCGGGCTGAACTATACATAACACCATGAGCGCATAAACGATGCGGGGGAGTACACGATGCAAGGCAGGCTATTCCTGGCCAAGACGGACCCAGAGACCTACTCATTGGACGACCTGGAGCGCGAGGGCACGACGGTGTGGGACGGGGTGCGTAACGCGCAGGCCGTGGCGGTGATCAAGACGATGGCAGCGGGCGACACGGTGCTGATCTACCACAGCATGGCCCAGGCGGGCATCGTGGGCGTGGCCGAGGTGGTGTCGGCGCCGCGCCCGGACCCCGCCGAGCCAAGGAGCTGGGTGGTAGACCTGCGCTTTACGCGCCGCCTGGATCGGCCGGTGACCCTGCGCGCGATCAAGGAGACGGGCCGCTTCGAGGGCTGGGGCCTGATCCGGCAGAGCCGCCTCTCCACCATGACCGTACCCGACGACGCCGCGGCCTGGCTGGCCGAGCAGGGCGCGCTGTAGGATGAGGTCTGTGGGAGCAGCGCGGCATCGTTGCTCACGATGGCGGGGTGGCGTTTCTGGATCTCGCCACCCCGCGCCGGATCGAAGTCTACCCAATACACATCCCCACGGCGTATCACGTGAGCGCCTCGTCCAGGTTGGCCTCGATCCACTCTCGCGCTTCCTGCTCAGCCACGGCGTCCGCGGCCGCCGCGCGATACTCCGCTTCAAGGGATCCCTCATCTACAACATGGGGACGCACAAGCCCCTCAATGAAGCGACTGATTTCTCCGCGACCCACGCGCTGATGCAGGCCACGGTACACATCATCGGCGACTGCGATGGTCAGTTTAGGCCGCATGGTGGACCTCATCACTGCACTACATATACCCGTGCTCCTAGAATGTAGGCTACTGGACTGGGCGGCAACCTCCGATCTTCGAGCCGGACACTTTAGATATCGCTATCCTCGTAGAACGCGGCCAGCGGTAGGGTGATACCCAGGGTGTGCAGGTGTACAGCCTGAATGTCGCTGTACGTAGTGACCGACCAGGCCCCCGCATCGTCCTTGCGGCGCACCTCGACCCAGCGGTCGGCGATGCTATCCACCAGCACATACTCGCGCAGCGTGGGCATCTGGCGGTACAGGTCGAACTTGCCGTGCTGGTCGTAGAGGGCGGTCGAGGGCGACAACACCTCAATGACCAGTGAGGGGTAGGCCAGCACGCGGCGGCGCAAGTCAGCTAGGTCGCGCGGGTCACAGGTCACCGCGATGTCGGGGTACACATCGTCGCTGGCCGTCGCGCGTATGCGCACGGCGTCGGTGAAGGCCCTACGGCCGCCACCGCGCACGGCGGCGCACAGTAGAGCATACACGTTGCCGCTGATCTGGCTGTGGTTCAATGTGCCGCCGGACATGGCGTAGACGTAGCCGCCGTGGTACTCGTGCCGCTCACCGGCGCGCTGCTCGAACTCCTCGTACTCATCGCGGGTGAACAGCGGCCCATGGTGTGGTGAGGCTACCATCTCAGCAATCGCCCCTCATAGTTGGGGCACCCTGTTGCGTCACGCCCCGGCTGTCTCGGCGCCCTGTGTGGCGCTCAGCCCAGAATAGCATACCGCACTACCCATCTGGACGCATTTAGTGGGGGGCTGGCAGGTCGGCGGCCCAGGCGCGGCACTGAGCCAGGCTCGCTGTGAGCAGTTTGGCCACAATGGCGTCGTCGGCTCCGGCCTGCAGGGCGTCGGGGGCCAGCTCGAAGGAGACGGCCCCACTGTAGCCGTCGGCGGCCAGGCGGGCCAGCAGCAGGTCCAGCTTCAGGCCGCCTCGCTCGGGCAGCCGGTGCTCATGGCCGTCGTAGTTGCTCAGGTGGATATGGCGCACTTTGCCGCGCAGGCGGGGGTACACGTCGGCAGGCTGCTGGCCCCATGTGCCCAGGTGGGTGCTATCCAGGGTGATCGCGGGGAAGCGGGCTATCTCCGCGCTGGAGTTCCAGGTGTGGGCGTTCCAACGCCAGCCCAGCAGCGACCGCGCGGGCATGTTCTCGATGCACATGGTCACCGAGGTGGCCGCCTGCGTGGCGGCGTAGCCGTCCTCCAGCCAGCAGCGGTAGGCGGCGTCGGCGTCCCAGCCGGGCAGGGGAACCCGCGCCTGCCAGCCGCCCAGGCGCAGCGTGGCCGTGCCCAGCCGGGTGGGTAGGTGATGGACCAGTACGGAGGCCCCCACCTCCTCGGCCAGGGCCAGCGCGGCGTGGATGCGCCCCACCTCGTCGGCGGGCCAGCCTGGCACAGCAGGGGAGAAGGGGCTATGCACGGCCACGATCTGCTGACCATGGGTGGTAGCCAGGCGGCGCAGATAGGCGGCCTGGCGGGTATCCCAGCGCTCGTCGGCCATCACCTCCACCCCATCAAAGCCAGCCCGGGCGGCAAAGTCAAAGCAGCGTTCCGTGCCATAGGTCCACAGGGAGCCGGTGGAGAAGATAAAGCGCATCGGTGCTACCTCATACTGCTACTATTGCTACTGGCCCTGGCGGAGGGCGGGGATGACCTCGCGAGCGAACAGCTCAAGGCCGGGCAGATCGAAGGGGTGGCCGATACCCATGACCCAGTGGGTGATGCCCACCTCCTGGTAGCGGCGCAGTTGGGCGATGATCTCCTGGGGCGTGCCCAGCAGCATGCCACTATGGTCGTCGGGCAGGTCGGCCCCGTTGGCGTGGGCGGCGGCCTGGGCGTTGCGCAGGGCCGCATCAGAGGTGGGCGCGATGGACAGGGTGGGGTGGGCGGACAGCTCGATCTCGGCGGGGTCGCGGCCGATCTCCGCGCAGGCGGCGCGCAGGGTGGCGATAGCCTCGGCGCAGGTGGCGGGTGAGCCGATGCCGTTCCAGATGGTGGCGTGCTTGGCGGCGATGCGCAGGGTGCGCCGCCCGTTGCCGCCCACCATGATGGGCGGGTGGGGCTGCTGCAGCGGTTTTGGCTCACAGGGCGCGTCGTTGATCGTATAGTAGCGGCCCTGGTAGGAGGTGCGGGGCTGGGTCCACAGCGCACGCACGATCTCCAGCGCCTCCTCCAGGCGGGCCATGCGCTCGCCCACGGGCGGGTAGGGCAGGCCATAAGCGTGGAACTCGCGTTCGGCCCAGGCGGCGCCCAGGGCAAACTCCAGGCGGCCGCCGCTGATGTGGTCCACGGTCACCGCGCTCTTGGCCAGGGTCGCGGGGTCGCGGTAGAGCACGCCGTTGACCAGGGCGCCCAGGCGCACCCGCGAGGTGGAGGCGGCCATAGCCGCCAGGGTGGTCCAGGTCTCCAGGCAGGCCCCGTTGTCGGGGCCAGCGAAGGGCAGCAGGTGGTCGAAGTTCCACAGGGTGTCGAAACCAAGGGTATCCACGGCGCGAACCGCCTCCAGGAAGTCGGGCCAGCTGGTGCGCTGCGCCTGCAGCTGGATACCAAAGCGCAACTGGCGGGTGGTGGGAGTGGGCATGGCGTTCTCCTTACTTCGCGGGTGTGACGTGCTGAGGAAGGGGGGTAAGCAGGATTATTACCTTGTGCAACACCGCCTCGACAGTACCGTGAGGCAGGGCGCGGATGAATGACGCGTCGCGCACCCGCCAATCCAGGCTTTTCACCTGATCAGAGAGAATCACGCCGGTTACCGCGCCATCCGGTGGCAGCGGCACTTCGAAAGGATAGCCCTTGACCTGCGTAGCGATGGGACACAGTAGGGCCAGGCCAACCCGCCCGTTGTAGGACGCGGGGGAGAGTACAACGGCTGGCCGCCGCCCGGCTTGCTCATGGCCCGCTTGCGGAGTGAGCGTGATCCAGACAACATCACCGCGCTCAGGGATGTAGGTGTCTGGCGCCTTCACCAGACCTCCTGGCCCAGCGCGGGACCGGTCGCGTATTCACCGTGACGATTCTCCTCGGTCACGCCGGCCAGCAACTGGTCAAGCGTGAGCTGCTCTGGGGGCAGTGGGGTAACGACTAACTTGCCCTCGACAAGGGCCACGTCAACCAGGCTATCAGTGGCCAGGCCCGCGGTGAGCGCAAAGGCTCTGGGGATACGCAGGGCCAAACTGTTCCCCCATCTTTGTAGTTTTGTGCGCATCCTAACCCTCCTCGCGCGTATCTACAATGACTATACATCCCAACACACCTCATAACAAGGCTCTTCTCCTGGCCCCAAGGTGATGTAGTTCTCAGGGAGAAAACGAGGTGTACCACTGCTGCTCCTTAGATCATAACATCAGGCGGCGCGTTGGCCTTGACGCGCGCCCGCGGGCGTTGTATACTGCGGGTAGAGATTTTTAGCATGAAAGGAGGTGATGCGGAAATGGGTAGTCATAGTTGCCGTAGCACATTGGCGAACCGGATTTGCGTTATTACTATGAGTGAGGTGACTCACCCGTAGGGTCGCCGACTCGGTTGGCGTTCCCACAGGCTGGGCGATGTGCTCGGCAACTAGGAGGGCGGGAAGCACTGCTTCCCGCCCTCTTCAATTTTCCTGGCGAACTAGCGCCCACTGACTATAACGGCGGGGTTAGGAGGGCGGCCACTGCGTCGTGCAGTGCCACGCGGTAGGCGAACAGGCCGCGTCCCGTGCCCAGCAGTACGGCCCGGATGGGTCCCTGCAGCTCGGCCATCGTAGACCAGCGGGCTTCACGCACCTCAGCCGTGTCCAGTGGCGTCAGGCCCTCCGGCGCGTGATCCGTCCACGCCGTAACCAGATGGGTGATCCAGGTGATCGGCTCTTGCTCGGCGCAGGTAAAACGCGCCTGCACCCGCAGGAGATAGCGTCGCACAGTCACGGTCAGGCCGGTCTCCTCCAGGGCCTCGCGGGCCGCCCCCTGGGCCAGTTCCTCGCCTGGCTTGACCGCGCCGCCGGGCGGCCGATAGCCTCCCGGCGGGTAGCTGTGCTTGGCGATCACGGCCAGCCGCTCCCGGTGCGCGGCGGCGAAGATATAGAGGGTCACGTCGTGGGCGCGGTCGCCGCCACGCATGGAGGCGCGCACCATGGCCATCTCCTCAGCGGAGATCTCCTGGGTCAGCGTCAGGCGCTCGGGCCAACCCAGCAGCGTTTCGGCGCGCCGCACGGCCTCTGGTGGGATGTCGCCGCGCATCGCGTGTGGCCCCTGGCCGCTCAGGCGCGCGAGGGCGCTTGCAGTTTCTTGGCCGGATCAGGCCAGGATTCCTGCACCGTGCCGCCCAGCAGCGCGCTGGTATCCTCGTCGTGGAAGATACTGCGCACCACCTGGTGCAGGCCCATGCCCAATGTGGGATAGACATGCAGGGTCTGGGCGATGCGCCCCACGGGCACATCGGTATGCACGGCCAGCACAAGCTCGGGCAGCATGTTGCCCGCCTGGGTACCCACCAGGTGCGCGCCTACGATGTGGTAGGCGGCCAGTTCCTCATCAGTCAGCGTGTGATGGGCGCGGGCGCTGGCTATCTGGGTAGCAGGGTGGTCGGGTGGGGCGGTGGAGCCCTCGGTGGCCGTGCCGCCCGGCGTCGGCGGGGCCAGCACCAGCTTGATCAAGCCCTCGGTCTGGCTCTCGATCTCCGCGCGGTCAATGCTCTGGAAGGGCAGGCGGGCGATGCGCACCGCGTCGCCCCACAGCGCGCGGGCCTGCTCCTCGGTCAGGCCCACGCGGGCCACCTCGGGGTCGGTGAAGATAGTCCAGGGCACCAGGTTCTCGTTGGCCACGTGGGGGTCCTCGGGGTGCAGCACGTTGTGCGCGGCCACCCGGCCCTGGTACTCGGCCACGGGGGTGAACTGGTGGCCGCCGGAGGCGTCGCCGATGGCGTAGATATGCGGGGCGTCGCGCACGCGCAGGTACTCATCCAGAGGTAGCAGCCCATGCTCGTCCACGGTTAGGCCGGCGCGGTCGAGGCGCAGGCGCTCCAGGTCGGGCCGGCGCCCGGTGGCCACCAGCAGCGTCTCAGCACGCAGCTCAAGCGTTGAGCCATCGGGCCGCGCGCAGGTGAGGGTGACCGGCCCGCGGAGTTCGCTGGAGGCGTCGGTGGCCCGCACACCCAGCACAAAGGTCAGGCGGCCCTCCGGCTCGGACTCCAGGGCGCGCACCAAGGCGCGGGCGATGTCGGGATCCTCGGCGGGCAGCACCTGGGCTGGCGTGCCCACCACCTGCACTCGGGTACCCAGGCGGGCGAATGTCTGGGCATACTCCAGACCGATCGGCCCGGTGCCTAGCACGATCATGCTGGTGGGCAGGTGACCTAGCGTCAGCAGGTCGTCGCTGGTCAGATAGGGCACTTTGCGTAAGAAGGGCGGCACAAACGGGTTCGAGCCGGTAGCCAGGATGATCGTATCGCCTTCAATCGTCTCGCTGGACCTGACCAGGTCAATGGAGGCGATCGTGGGTAGGGGATCAACCTGCAGGGTATGAGCGTCCACAAATGACGCGACGCCGCCAAAAATGTCCAGGTTGCGGTCATCCGGCTTGCACAGCGAGACCTGCCAGGCGGCCACATGGGCTGAGACGGCATGCACGTGGCGCAGCACGGCCTGGAAATCAATCCGCACATCGGGGGCGATAACGCCCCGCTCTGGCGCGATATAGCGGGCCTGGTGCAGCAGCTTGGCTGTGTAGAGCATCGTCTTGCTGGGCACGCAGCCGGTATGGACGCACTCGCCGCCCAGGGAGCCTGCCTCGATCAGGGCCACCCGGTAGTCGTTGCGCACCAGCAGGCGCGCGGCGGTCAGCCCCGCCGTGCCCCCGCCGATGATAATCACGTTGTAGCGCATTTGTGTCTTCTCCCTACCCCGGTGATCAGCGTGGCCGAATGCTCCACGGCGTGTACGTTGGGCTTACCACAGAGTATAGCCGCCATCAATGACCAGCGACTGGCCGGTCATGAAGGCCGACGCGTTGGAGGCCAGGTAGATCAGGGTGGGACCCAGTTCCTCGGGCATCGCGTAGCGCGCCTGGGGCGCGGCCAGAATCCAATCCTGGCGATAGGCTGGGTCGTCGAGCAGCCAGGCCATCTCGGTCTTGATGTAGCCGGGTGAGATGGCGTTGACCCGGATAGTAAAGGGCGCCCATTCGGCGGCCAGCGAACGGGTCAGATGGATCACCGCTGCCTTGGACGCGTTATACGAGGCCTGCTCCTGAGGCTTATTCACGATAGAACCGGAGATGGAGGCGATGTTGACGATATTGCCCCCCTGCCCCGCCGCGATCATGGCCCGCCCCGCCGCCTGCGCGCAGTAGAACACGCCGTTGACATTGACGTCCATCACGGAGCGCCACTCCTCGACGGTGGTCTCCTCGGCGGCCCGGTGGATGCAGATGCCCGCGTTGTTGACCAACACGTCCACGCCGCCCCAGGCCTCCACCACGCTAGCCACCATGGCCGCCGCGCTGGCCGGGTCGGTCACCTCCAGCGGCAGGGCCAGGGTGCGCACGCCGTTCCGGGCCCGCACGTCATCAGCGACCGCGCGCAGGCGTTGCTCATCGCGGGCAGCCACGGCCACGTCGGCCCCCGCGCTGGCCAGGGCATGGGCGAAGCTCTCCCCGATACCCCGGCTACCGCCGGTGACGATGCACCGCTTGCCGGTCAGCTTGAACTGGTCCAGGATAGTCATCGTTGGCCCTCCTCGCCATGATGCGTGCTCAAGGTCAGGCAGTAGTCGACAAGGTCGTGAAACAGGGCCGTGCCGACCGGTTCCACATCTACTGTGCCGGTCAGATCAAAGGTGGTCATCACCACCTGACCGGAGCCGTAGGGGACGCGGGCCAGGTAGCCGGCGGGCGCCCTGATCCAGCCTTCCACACTGCCGGCCAGCACATCGTGCCAGGCCGCGCCGTCGGCGTTCTCAGGCCGCTGATACATGGGGTCGAAACCAAGGATGATGTTCTTGGCCATCACATCCTTAAAGGCGAAGCCCAGTGGGTTCTGGGGCACTGTGCGCCGACACACCTGGGGAGCGATCCAGCTGAAGTTGGTGATCCAATCGCCGCTATACTGTACGGTGCGCCCCTGCACCCACAGGAACGGGCTGGGCCGCCCAGACAGCGAGTTGGCGATAAAAAGCAGTGTGCCCCCGTCGCGCACCCAGGCCAGCAAATCAGGCTCGAGCGCGGTAGCCACGGCTAGCCGGGTATCCGCGCCCAGCGTGTCCTGAAACCCGTAGCCCAGGTTGCGCAGGCGCGCGGCCAGGCCACCCTGCAGGGCGCGGTCAGCGGGGGGCAGGTCGCCGCCGATGCCGCTGAGCGGGTTGGCTGGGGTCAGGCGGCGCTCGCCGCTGGTGGCCACGCCGGCTGGAGTCAGCAGATAGAAGGCGCTGTCGGGGGTGGCCCACCGGGCCGCCGCGGGGTAGGCCATGAACGTCCAGTAGTTGCAGGCTAACTGCTGGCCAGCGGCATTGTGGACGATCGCCTCAACGCGCATCTCCCGTGCCGTCTCCACGTCAGGGATGGGGAAGCTCACCTCGATCAAGGGACCCACCTGGCCCCGCGCGACGTCGGCCACACGATGCCAGCCGCCAAACAGTTCGTTCCCATCGTCGGCGGCGACGCTCCAGGCCACCCGTAAGCCGCTGGCGTCGTGTTTGCTGTAGTGGGAGAACAGCAGCGGCATGTGGCAGGTCTCACCACTCCAGTAGGCGTCACGACGGCCCAGGGGCAGCGTCTGCCAATTAGGGATGATCACGTCCTCGTTGTTGAAGGTGGCGAAGTCGGCGTGGTAGGCCTTGGGGTTGCGGCAGAAGTTCAGCAGCCCGTTCGCCTCCCAATAGGCGTCGGTAAACTCAGTGATCACGTAGCCCACAATAGCCGGGTGGACGCGCATAGCCTCGATCTGGGCCTTGAAGGCGTTGAACTGGTGCCACTGGGTGGCCCGGGCGAAATCGTCGTAGCTGGCGAAGATGCGGTCCAGGCCATAAGCCCTGAAGCGCTGCTCCACCTCAAACGGCCAGCCGCCCTCATCGCTGCTCAGCGACCACCAGTTGCCCAGGTGAAACCAGGGGGGCTCGGCGGGCGCGGTGATGCCGTGGCCACGGCGCAGGTCGGCCAGGGCGGGCAAACCCCAGTTACCAAACTCCGAGAGCACCAACGGCTCGTCGCCGCGACGCTGGCCGTCGCCGTAGGGCGTGTACGACCACAGAGGGCGCAGCCCAAAGTGCTTGATCGCCTGCACGTAGTTGTCATAATGATCGGGCATAGCATAATACAGGTGGAAATCATCAAGGTCGCTCTTGACGTGGAAGTTGGGTCCCCAGGCCGCTAGGCAGGCTGAGTTATCCACCACCAGGCGGGTGGGATCCAACCGTTTGCAGTAGTCATACAGGTCGGCTAGCCAGGCCCGGTCCTCGGCGCTATGCACGACATCGGTGCCCCAGTCCTCGTTGACCAGCGTCCAGATGACCACGGAGGGGTGGTTGTAGGCGGCCAGCACGGCGGTGGTGAGCGTGTCCTTGACCTCGCGCAGGGTCGCCTCGGGCAGCGCGCTGGCGTGCGGCTGGATCGTGTTGCGCAGGTAGAAGGTGCGCCAGGAGGGCGCCTCGGCCCACACCAAGAGGCCCAACCGGTCGGCCACCTCGAAATAGGCTGGGTCAGGCAGCTTGATGTGGCAGCGCAGGCAGTTCAGGCCCAGTTCCTTGGCCCGGCGGAACCCTTGCTCGATGTATTCCCGGGATGGCGGGGTATAGATACCCTCGGGGTAGAGGTCCTGATCCAAAGCGGCGACCAGGTAGAACGGTTCGCCGTTGAGGTAGAGCTTGCCATCGTGGGCCTCGAACGAGCGCATGCCAAAGACGGCATGCGGCGCATCCAACGTCCGGTCACCCCGGCGCAGCTCCAACTCCAGGCGGTACAGGTGCGGCGTATCGGGAGTCCACAGCCGCGCGTCGGGCAGAGCCAGGGCGAGGGCTACGTCGCCGCCGGTCAGGCAGTCCCGCAACGCCCCCTGCCACGTGGTCACTGGGGCCGCCGCGGGATCATTCTCAAGGTAGACGCGGGCGACCAGCTCAAGGTCGTCTCCGGGCGCGGCTGAGAGGGTTGCGGTCACTCGCGCCTCCATGCGCGCCAGGTCTGGGGTCACCCGCACGGCGTCGAGGCGCAGCGTGGGTACACTCTCCAGCCACACCGGCTGCCAGGGGCCGCTGACGCTGATGTACCACTCCTGTTTGCCGTGCGGGCGCAGGGACTGGTCGTCGCCGGGGGCGCCCGGGGCGGAGCGCGGACCGGGCAGTTGGCGCGGGCGGCTGAGCGCTGTCTGCTCCTGGTCCTCCACGTCTAGCACAACCGTGAGGCCGCTGTCGCCCACCGCGTGGGTCACATCAAAAGCGAAGTGGGTATAGCCGCCGACGTGCTCACCAACGAAGTGACCATTAACGTAGGCGCGGCAGTGGTAATCCACGGCCCCGCAGTGCAACCACAGCTGCCGGCCCTCGCCAAGGTCCAGACCAGAGATGTCCACGACGCGGCGATAGGCCGCCCGCCCCGCGTAGCTCTCCAGGTCGCCGCCGGCGGCCTGCCAGGCCCCAGGCACCGGCAGCGTGCGCTCAAGCGGCGGGCAGGCGCCAGCCGATCCGCGCGACAGCGCCAGTGGGTCAAGGGTGCGCTGGGGATCGGTCTGGAACTCCCACTCTCCCTGCAACGAGATTGTTGAACGTGACATCACTATGCTACCTCACCTCAAGTCGTCCAGCGCGTTGGGTTGAAGCCGCCGTCCGCCGCTCACCTGTCCAGGGCCAGCCATGGGGGCAGCCAGCCAAGACGACCGTCGCGCGTCGTCATCAACTCAGCGCAGGATAGCCTGTTGCCCCTGCCAGGGTCAAGCCGCGCCAGCCTTGGGAAAAAGCCAGGGGCAGCGGCAAGGTTGATCCTGCCGCTGCCCTTTGCCTGCTGGATCGCCGCCGCTACTTGCCCGTGGGCAGTGTCGCGCCTCCCGTGGCGCCCAGGCCGGATAGCCCAAAGTTGGGGATGGCCGACTGGGGCGAGATGCGGGCCGCCTGTAGTTCCGCCTTGATCCAATCGCTAAACGCCTGGCTCTTCTTGGCGTCCAGTTCGCTCTTGGAGAGCTTCGGGTGGGTAGGCGCGCTGAGTACCTGCAGGATATGCGTGCCGAAGGTGCTCTGCACCAGGCGGATCTCGCCTGGCTTCATGGAGAAGGCCGCCTTGTCGAACGGGGCCACCATCTGGCCCCGGGTAAATGTGCCCAGGTCGCCGCCCCGGGCCTTGCTATCGGGATCTATCGAGTAGGTCTTGGCCAGCGTCTTCCAGTTGCCCCCGTGTTGCAGCTGGATCAGCAGGCGCTGGGCCAGCTTTTTGTCCTTGACCAGGATATGGCGGGCATGCACGGACAAGGGGCCCAGCGGCGAGATCTTGGCCCCTAGGGCGGCCTGCACCTTTGGGCCCAGGAAGCTCGGCTCCACAACCCAGCGGCGGAACTCATCATCGGTCAACCTGGTGGATTGCAGCACGTTCTTGTACGCCGTCGCGCCGCCGATCTGCTTCTGGATCGTGGCGGCCTCCTTGGTCAGATCGGCGGCGCTGGCGGTGACGCCGAACTTCGACTGAGCGCTGCCCTTGACCACAATGGCTTCCTCCATCTTGGTCAGAGTGTCCGTGGGCAGGGTCTGCTGTTGGGCCTGTAGCTGCTGTAGCTGCTGCTGGACGTACTGGCGCAAGGGAGCCATCTTTTTATCCGTGCCCATTGAGGCCGACTGCTGTTGCATCTGGCTGATGCGCGACTGCAGCTGGAGGGCTTGCCAGCTCTGCATGTGCGCATAGCTGTCCTTATGGATCTCCACGCCGTTCACCGTGGCCACCGGCTGGGCGGGCTGGATCACATTTTGGTCAACCCACCCATAGGCCAGAATTGCCACGCAGATGACCGCCGTGGCGGCCACCCCAATCATGGCCAGCCGCTCCTTGGCCTTTTCTCGTTCGTGGCGGGTCAGGTTTGCCCCATAGTTGAAGATGATCGGCCGGGGATCCCGCCGGTCAACCACATGGGCGCTGACCCGTCGAACGGGCGGCGCCTTGCGGCGTTTGGTCACGCCGGGTGGCCGCCCGCTTGACGGCGGGGGAACAGCGCCTGGCGGGGATACGCTCTCGTTCATAGGGTGACCATCCTCGCTTCCTCGTAGGGCGCTTGGCGCTTAGCGCTGCATAAACCGGATATGCTCGGCGGTATAGGGCAGCAAGGCTATCTGGCGCGCTCGCTTGAGCGCCACGGTGAGGGCGCGCTGATGCTTGGCGCAGTTGCCCGTCTTGCGCCGCGGCTCAATCTTGCCGCGATCAGACAGGAAGCGGCGCAGCCGCGCTACATCCTTATAATCAATATCAACCATCTTGTCCACGCAGAACTGGCAGACGCGGCGCCGCACAAAGCGGTCTTTGCCGCCGCCACCGCCAGCGCCACCGTACTCACGGCGGGGCGGGCGCGGGCCACGGTTGGGTCCGCCACTATGCGAGCCAGCGCCGCCGGTGCTCTCGTTCGTCATTGTCTCTATTCCTCCTCAACGGCGGCGGTGTCGGCCGCCGACGGGGCCATATCAGCGGTCTCCGCAACGGCGGTGGTGTCGGCCGCTGGCGTGGGCACATCGGACAACTCGGCAGTGTTGTCGGCCACGGGCGCGTCGGCCACGGGCGCGGGCACATCAGCCTCCGCAACGGCGGGCGAGGCCACAGTGGTAGTCTCCGCGTCCTCGTCAGGCAGCGCGGCGGGGGCCGCCAGGCTTACCTCAGTAGGCTGAGCCATCACCTGCGGTGGAGCGGCGAACGTGGCTACGGGATGTGGCGCGGCGGCGCGTTGGGCAGCAGTGCGAGCGCGCTGGGCCTTGGCCTTCTGCGTCTCATTGACGCGCACAATCAGGTGGCGTATCACAGGTTCGATCAGATTGATCGCTCCCTCTAGCTCATTCTCCCGCTCCGAGTCCATACTGAAGGTGGTCGTCACATACGAGCCTTCACGGAGATGGTTGATCGGGTAGGCGAGCCGGCGTTTGCCCCACGGGCTGACATCCTTGATCGCCCCCGCGCGGTTTGCGATCTGCTGGGTGACGCGCTCGACAATCCCCACCGTATCATCTTCACTGAGTGTGGGGTTGACGATAAAAGTGACCTCGTATTCATGGACAGACATGGGCTGGTAAGCCTCTCCTTCCCTTGGGACAGCCCCAGGATCGTTGTCGGTGCGATAACCGCACCCGACCTGCATCCGACCTGAAGCAGGAAGACAGCCGCGCCTTGAGGGCGCCTGACTGCAGCGCGCACGTGAAACCGACGACGGTGTGGCACACCGCCCTCTCGTGAGCATGGCTATGATAGCACAGCTCACAGCACGCCGCAACACAAACACCTGGAGCCAGCGCCGACGCCGCCACCGCGATCGTGTTCCCCGCGGCGCCCCGTCCGAAGCGTATGCTACAACAGGGTGAGGCGGGGCCGCATAGCATGGAAGGGGGCAGTGAAATGGCGCAACAGCCGCTACGAGTTGGGTTTCTGGGCGTGGGCGGTATCGCCGCCGGGCATCTGCGCAACCTGGCGGCCATGGAAGGAGTCACCGTGGCCGCCGTGTGCGACACGGCCATCGAACGCGCCGTGCCGGTGGGCCACGCCTACGGGGCGCCGGTGTACACCGATTTAACAACCATGCTGGATGCCCAGGCGCTGCATGCCCTCTACATCTGCCTACCTCCCTTTGCCCATAGTGGCCAGGAACTGCAGGCAGTGGAGCGCGGCCTGCACCTGTTCGTGGAGAAGCCCGTGGCGCTGGACCTGGCCCTGGCGCATCGCACGGCAAGCGAGCTACAGCGGCGCGGGTTGATCGGTGCGGTCGGCTACAATTGGCGACACCTGGAGACCGTCCAGGAGATCAGGCGGCGGGTTGCGCCGGAAGAGGTCGCCCTGGCTATGGGCTACTGGATTGGTGGCTTGCCCGGCGTGTCCTGGTGGCGTCGCCGCGATGGCTCGGGCGGCCAGGCCGTGGAGCAGACAACCCACATCTTTGATCTGGCCCGCTACCTGATGGGCGAGGTGGTCGCCGTGGGGGCGATGGGCGTGCGCGGCCACATGACCGATATCCCCGACTACTCGGTGGACGACGCCAGCGTGGTCACGCTGAGCTTCCACAGTGGGGCGGTGGCCACCATCACATCTAGCTGCCTGCTAGCCAGCGGGGGTCGCGTCGGCCTGGAACTGGTCGGACGCGACCTATGGGTGGAGCTGATGTCCGGAACCGACGCCGTGTACCGCCGGGGCGGCCAGAGCGAGCACTTGAGCGGCGGTGGCGACCCCTACAAGCTAGAGGATGATCTGTTCATCGCGGCGATCCGCGCCGGTGACGCGGCGGGCATTCGATCCACCTACCAGGACGCCGTGCGCACCCTTGGGGTCACCCTGGCGGCCAGCCAGGCCATGGAGAGCGGGCAGGTGGTGACGCTAGGCCAGGACCTGACGACTGTTAGCGAGGTGTGACGATGCGTATTCTGGCAGTTGGCGCGCACCCCGACGATCTGGAGATCCTCTGCGCGGGCACGCTGGCACGCTACGCCCGTGACGGCCATGAGGTAATGATGGCCCATGTGACGCGCGGTGACAAGGGCAGCTACCACGAGCAGCCGGCGGAGATGGCCCGCGCCCGCGCCGCCGAGGCCCGCGCCGCCGGCGCGGTGATTGGGGCGGTGGTGATTGCCCTGAACCTAGGTGATGGGGAGTTGTTCACGGAGGACCGCGAGACCCGCGACATCTTTGTTGATCTGATCCGCGCGGCCCGCCCCGACGTGATCCTGACCCACGCGCCCGACGACTATATGGCCGATCACAACGCAGTCAGCAAGCTGGTCTTCGACGCCAGCTTTATAGCCACACTGCCCCACTACCCGTCGCGGTCGCGCTACTATGAGCAGGTCACCCCGCTGTACTACATGGATACGCTGGCCGGGGTCGGGTTCCTGCCCACGGAGTACGTGGACATCAGCGACGTGATCGAGCAAAAGCGGGCCATGCTACGCAGCCATGCCAGCCAGCTGGTGTGGCTGCGGGAGCATGATGGTATAGATGTGGTGGAGTTCATGGAGACGATGGGCCGCTTCCGCGGCCTGCAGTGCGGCGTACACTTCGCCGAGGGCTTTACCCAGGCCCAGGCCTGGCTGCGCCAGCGGCCAGCCCGCCTGTTGCCCTAGCTTCCTGGCAGAGCTGAATCGGGTGATCCGAGTAGGGGCGGCCTTGTGGGCTCCCCTACCACAGCGCAAAACCCCTCATGTGATGATTGCTACACGACTAGCAGGTTTGCCAGCGGTAGAGGCGCCGAGTTAGGTCAAACGCCTTGTAGTAGCGTCGTAGCAGGGTTGTAATGGGGGACGCCTGTACAGATGTGACGCCCTGGCGTCACGGGGAAAACAGCCTGGCTCGGCGCCGGGCAGCAGCTGGAGGGGGGCAGGCGTGGTGATGGACAGCGCCGATGAGGCTTTCGATATCCTGATCGTAGGCGGCGACGTGGTTGATCCCGAGGGTCAGCTAAACGGTCGGCTGGAGATCGGCGTGCGCGGCGGACGGATCGCCACCGTTGCCCCCCGCCTATCGCGGGAGGGAGTGGGCCGGGTGGTTGACGCTACCGGGCAGATTGTGACCCCTGGTCTGGTTGATCTGCATACCCATGTGTACTGGGGCGCTACATACTGGGGCATTGAGGCCGCGCCGGTGGCTGCCCGCAGCGGTGTGACCACCTGGCTGGATGTGGGCAGCGCGGGGGCCTATACGTTCCCCGGCTTCCGCCGCTACATCGCCGAGCCCAGCCCGGTGCGCGTGCTGGCCCTGCTGAACATCTCGGCTATCGGGCTGGTCGCCCCTACCTGGGAGTTGGCCAATCTGGACTATTGTGATGTGGATCTGGGCCTGAGCATCGCGCGGGCGCACCCCGACCTGATCCTGGGCATCAAGGCGCGCATTGACCGCAACACCACTCGCGGCACGGGCCTTGAGCCGCTGCGCCGCGCCCGCCAGTTGGCCGACGCCGCTGGCCTGCCCTTGATGGTCCATATCGGCGCGGGGCCGCCAGCGCTGGCCGAGATCCTGGACCTGCTGCGCCCCGGGGATATCCTGACCCACTGCTGTACCGGCCAGAACAACAGACTGACCGATGAGGGGGGCAAGGTGCGCCAGACGGTGCGCGAGCTATGGCAGCGCGGCCTGGTGCTGGATATCGGCCACGGCACGGGCAGCTTCAGCTTTGAGGTTGCCCAGGCGATGCTCCACGACGGCATCCTGCCCGACGTGATCTCCTCTGACGCGCATCAGCTCAGCGTGCAGGGACCGATGTACGATCTGCCCACCACGCTGTCCAAGTTTCTCTGTCTGAGCCTGACCCTGCCCCAGGTGATCGAGCGGGCCACCACGCGGCCTGCGCGGGCCATGGGGCGGCCCGATCTAGGCACGCTACGGGTGGGCGCCCCCGCCGATCTGGCCCTGTTCCGCCTTGAGGAAGGCGACTACACGTTTTATGACGTGTTCATGGCCGCGCGCAAGGGCACCCAGCGGCTGGTCAACACGCTGACCATCATGGGGGGCGCCGTGCTGCCGCCCACTGAGCCATCGGCGCTGCACCCCTGGGCTGTGCTACCCCCAGAGCAGCAGGCCCTGTTGGGCCACCCTCCAGGCGTCGCGCCAGGCAGTTAAGGCTGAATTAGCGGCGGCGAGTGTAGATCAGGGCGCCCACGGCCAGCAGGCCCATGGCCACAGTGGCCCGGTACAGCCGCTGCAGGTCGCGGCGCAGCCACTGCACCGAGCGGATCAACTCGGTAGACTCCTGTCGGACGGTCAGGCTGCCGCTGGAGAGCAGCGAGAGCGTCTGATGGGTCAGCTTGGGCAGTCCGATAGCCGCGCGGCCCAGCGCCTGGGCCTCGCGGGCCACCGTGTTCAGCACGGCTTGAGGGCTTAGCTCCTGCTCCACCAGGCGGCGGCCAAATGGCTGGACCACGGTGAGCAGGTCAAATGAGGGGTCCAGGCCAGTAGCCAGGCCGCTGAGGGTGCCCACGGCCCGGCCGATAAAGGCCACGTTGGCCGGTAGCTGAATAGGGTTGTCGTAGACCAAATACTCTAGTTCGGCGGTGAACTCCCGGGGGTCCACCTGCTGCAACTCGGCCAGGGTGCTGCCCCAGAAGCGCTCCAGCATCCAGGCTAGCGACTGCTTCAGGGGGTCCAGGTTGGCCCCTCGCCGGATAAAGCCCAGGCTATCCAGGGCAGCCACGATGCCATTCACATCACGCTGCACGATAGCCAGGTACCCGGAACGCAACTTGGCCCGCATGCGGGGGGTGATCTCGCCGACCATGCCAAAATCAACGAACACAACCACCGGGCCGGGCCGCACGAATAGGTTGCCCGGGTGAGGATCGGCGTGGTAGAAACCGTGTTCCAGGAACTGGCGAAGGTAGGCGCTGACCAGGATCTCGGCGACGCGTTTGCGATCAATGCCGGCCCGGTCTAGCGCGGCATAGTTGTTGATCTTGATGCCGTAGACATACTCCAGGGTCAGCACGCGGCGGGTAGACAGCGACCAGTAGATGCGCGGCAAGGTGATGGCTGGCTCGCCGGTGAAGTTGACGGCGAAACGCTCAGCGTAGTGGCCCTCGCGCACATAATCCAGTTCGTGCCGCAGGATCGTGGCAAACTCAGTGTAGAAGGCATCCAGATCTACCTGGCGACGTACGGCGCGGAAGCGGCCCAGCAGGCGGATCACAAAGCGCAAGCTGTCCAGGTCGGCGGCCACCAGGGCATCTATATTGGGGCGCTGTACCTTGACCGCCACATCCTCACCGGTAGCCAGTTGGGCGCGGTGGACCTGCCCGAGCGACGCGGCGGCCAGGGGGGTCTCCTCGAAGTGGGCGAACAACTCGGCGATAGGCGCGCCCAACTCCCGGTGGATCGTCTCCGCGATAGCGGCGAACGGCACCCGCGGGGCCTGGTCTTGTAGGCTGCCCAACTCCTCAATATATTCGATGGGCAACACGTCAACGCGGGTGCTGAGGAACTGGCCCAGCTTGATCAACACGCCGCCCATCTCCACGGCCACTTCGCGGAAGCGGATGGCCCGGCGGCGGTTACGGCGACTGTCGGCGCGCAGATCGTAGCTCTGGCCGCGCAGGCCAGCCAGCCTGACGCTCCACCAGAAGTCCAGCATCAGCGAGACGAACAGCCAGGTGATCCGCCAGAAGCGCTGACGGCGGTTGACCTTGAGCAGGGCTGGGCCAGTGGGCAGCATCGCCGCATCAGGACGCCAAAGCTCCTCCAGGCGCTCTGACGCGGCGGCGGGCGGAGGACCGACCACGCGGGACGGCCTAGACGATGGGCGGCAGGTCGGACGGCGCGGACGCCTCCGGCCCGAACTCCTCGTCGTAGGGCACGTGTGGCGGCGCGTCAGGCCCCTCCACATCGGGCGGCATGGCCGCCGATGGGCCCATCTTCTCGCCGCGCAGCTCAGCAATCTGAGCCGACAATACGTCTATGCGCGCCTGCAGCGACTCAACCTGTTCCTTGCTGGCGATGCCCGTTTCGCCCAGGCCCTGACGGAACCGTGTGCGCATCCACTCCTCGCGTTGAACGCGGCGCTCCTCCATGGTGCGGAGCAGCGTATCCAGTCGGGAGCGCCCCTCCTCTTTCAAGCGCAGGCTCTCTAGCTCCCACCACTGCTGGCTCTTTTTCTGCTGCTCCTCAGCGAGCGAAAGGGCCGCATAGGTCCAGATCAAGCTATCACGTAGGCGATCAATAAGCGTGGCCATGGCTGTCTCGTCTCCTCTCCTGGCGCTAACTGTCTAGCCAGCGCCAGGCTGGCTGAACGCCACACGATGTGGAGAGTACCGGTCCCCCCTAGGAAAAGGTGGCAACCGCCTCTGCTGGTGTCTCTTTAACTATACCATGCGCGCTCACCATGCCGGATAGCGGGCTTATCCGCCCGCTACGACTCGGCGGCCCGACCCTGGTGGCGAATCTACGCCGCTGTTCATGGGGGTAGGCAGATACGTGAGCGAACCGGGCGCGCCCAAGATAGCCTGCGCCGCCGTACACAGGCGGTAGGCAGGGGAGCGGCGATGCCAGGTTAGCGCAATGTGGCTAGATAGGAGATCAGGTCGCCCAGTTCGCCCGCCGTGGGGCGGCGTAGTTGGGTATGCAGCCGGTCGGTGGTCAGAAACTCCCGCAGCGCGGCCAGGGAGCGGCGACCGCCCACGCCGTCCAGAGCAGGGCCAGGCGTGGAGCCGCCACCGACCGCCACCAGGGAGATGGCATGGCAGGTGGCGCACCCCAGGTACTTGAACACGGCCAGGCCGGCGCGCGGGTCACCCGGCAGGCCCTGGGGTGGTCGGTCGGTCGGCCCACACCCACTTAGCAGGAAGGATAGGAGCAGCAGTCCTCCACCCAGACCAGCCTGCGCCCGCGTCATCAGGCGCTCACGAGGCCAGAAAGCGTTGCCAGCCCTCACGCGACCACAGGACCTCCTCGAACGAGGTGACGATCAGGTCCGCGGCGGCCAGGCTGTCCGCCGGGAAGCCGATAGCCAAGGCGATCACCTTGCTCCCAGCGGCCTTGCCCGCCGCCACGCCCGGTGGAGCGTCTTCCAGGACGACCATACTCCCAGCGGCCAAGCCCAGCCGCTCCGCCGTGCGCAGAAAGATGTCTGGGGCCGGTTTGCCGTGGGCGACCTCTTCGCCGGAGACAACGGCCGTGAGCAGCGGGCTCAGTTTCAGCATGTCCACAATCAGCGCGATGTTGGCCGGCGGGGCCGATGAGGCAATAGCCTGCGGCACACCCAGGGCGTGCAGATGTTTCAGGAGAGTGAGCGCCCCTGGCTGAGCGCGTACGCCATCGCGGGCCAGCGATTGGCGAAACAGGTTCTCCTTGCGTTCGCTGAGGTCGCCGATCGTATGCCGGGCCGGGTCAAAGCCAAAGTGGCCGGTCAGGATCTCATCATTGCGCATGCCAAAGGTGGGACGGAAGCGTTCGCGGGTGAGGCGCTGGCCGTGTTCGGCCATCAGATCGCGCCAGGCCGCATAGTGGTTGAGTTCCGTGTCTACAAGGGTGCCATCAAGGTCCCAGGCTACGCCAAACACACGCCCTCCGCCGCGGCTACTCGGCTCCATCAGTGTGGGGCACCATGCCCCCTCTCCATTATAGAGATGCTGGCATGGCGTGGACAGTCCGCACGGAAGAGAAAATGAGCCATGGTATACTAGCTCATAGCAGGAGGGGCGGACTCTATTGGAGGGTAGGGCCGCCTGATCAGGAGTGCTGAGCCCTGATGTACGCTGCTACCCTGGCTATGTGATCATTTTCTACGCGCCCTACCATGCCGCGAGCCTGGATCAACTGGGCCGCGGCGGCTATTTTGCCGAGAGGGCCGTGTCGGGTGTATGCTTAACGGCAGGGCTACTGGGCTCGATCCTTGCTCAGGACAGGTTGTAGAGTGGGCGCTCTGTCGCCGGTGCTGACGCGGCGGAGGCTGTGCCACAGCGCAGTCGGGAGCACACCGTAATGGCTGTTCGATCCGTGTACCTACAAGACCTGATGGCGATTCGCGCCCTGGAGCGGGCAGACAACGCTTTGCTCGTGGCCCCGTCTCCCCTCGACGCGCCGACCACCGCCGTTGCTATGGCGCTGGGCTCTTCCTGGAGGGGATTGCGCCGCCGGGCCTACACCTTCATCTTGTACGGGCCTGACGGCCCAATGGGCTTTATCCAGGGTGTGATGCGCCCACATGGCGAGGCCTGGGAGATCGTACGGCTGGCCTGCCTTGGTGACCCCGATTCCGTGCTGGACGGAGCCTGCGCCAGCCTGATTGAGCAGTTTTGCCAGGCCAGCGGCAACCGTGGCTCCCTACGCACCTTTGCGCGGGTCCCCACGGGAGGCGAAGCGTTGCGCGTCCTGTCGCGGGCCGGGTTTCGCCAATACACCAAAGAGTACACATTGGTGCGCCCGCCGCTGGACGAGCAGGAGCCACAACCCGCGGTGCCGGACGCCGCGGCAACGCCGTTGCCGCCTGGCGTGCGCTTGCGGCACGCTGAAGACAATGCGTGGTCCATTTTTGTTCACCTGTATTGCGCGATCACCCCGCAGTCGGTGCGTCATGCCGAAGGACGTAGCTCAAAGGACTGGCGCTGGTCGTATCGCCTGCTGCGCCGTTGGCTGGGAAAGTGGATGGTAACCGATGAGTTGGTGTTGGAGCACGAAGGCCATTTAGCTGGGTGGTTGCAACTTCGTCCGGCGCAGGGCCGTGGCTATCAGCAACTGGACGTGTTGGCGCTGCCCAACTCTGACGGTAAAATCGTCGAGTTGATTCGGGCTGGCCTGGCCCTGGCGGGACCAGGAGCGGCGATCCAGCCGCTGGCCTGCCGCGTCCGTGAGTATGATGTAGATGTAATCCACGCATTGGAAGCGTGTGGATTCCGTCTTGTAGGTGAGGAGGCGCTCTTGGTGAAGCACTCGACGGTGCGGGTGACCGAGCGGCAGTTACTTATTGCTGCCCTACGCGCGCAGGGCCTTGCCCGCATTGACCTCTCGCACTACCAGGGCAAGAAAGGTGAGGTCGCGTCCCCCGCCGTGTCCGTCAGCGCTCCGCCGCCCCGAGCCAGTCTGACCGGCGCCCCCGTGTGGGGCGATGCGCGCCAGGGCTAACCCGGTGTCGGTGGCATAGGACTGGTTCCTCTCTGTGTGAATGGATTAAGGATTGGTATGATCGAACAAGAGATCATTGATGATGTGGGCGCCTTGCTCGACGCCCTGCCCCCCTATATCACCGAAGCCCTTCGGCAGGTGCATGACACCTCGGGGCTGCTCGAAGTGGTGATGGACCTTGGCCGTGAGCCGAGCGCGCGCTTCCGCGGGCGAGAGGTCTCCCTAGCGTCCACGCCGGTCAGTGAGGAGGATATCGAGTTCGTCATCGCCCGCATCGGCGACTTTGGGGCCGACAACCGAGCCGGCATCGAACGCACGCTGCACCGTATCTCGGCGATCCGCAACCGCAAGGGGCGCGTGGTTGGCCTGACCTGCCGGGTTGGGCGCGCCGTGTTCGGTACGATCCTGATCCTGCGCGACATCGTGGAGTCTGGCAAGAGCATGCTCTTGCTGGGCAAGCCTGGCGTGGGCAAGACGACCATGCTCCGCGAGGTAGCCCGCGTGCTGGCCGACGAGGCGCACAAGCGGGTGGTCATCGTGGATACCTCAAACGAGATCGCTGGCGACGGTGATATCCCTCACCCTGGGATTGGCCGAGCCCGGCGCATGCAGGTGTCCACGCCGGTGGTGCAGCACGCCGTGATGATCGAAGCCGTGGAAAACCATATGCCCGAGGTGATCGTCATTGACGAGATCGGCACCGAACTGGAGGCGCAGGCGGCGCGCACCATCGCCGAGCGTGGTGTGCAGCTGGTGGGCACCGCCCACGGCAATTCCCTGGAGAACCTGATGCAGAACCCCACCCTCTCCGATCTGGTGGGTGGTATCCAGACAGTCACCCTGGGTGATGAGGAGGCCCGCCGCCGCGGCACCCAGAAGTCGGTCCTGGAGCGCAAGGCGCCGCCCACGTTCGATGTGATCGTAGAGATCCAGGATTGGCACAATGTAACGGTCCACCCGGATGTGGCCGGCACGGTGGACTCTATCCTGCTCACCCGGCCGGCGACGGTGCAGGTGCGTGCCCGTGATGAGGATGGCGAGGTGCGCATTGTTGAGGAGTCGGTGCTGCGCGCGCTGCAGGGCGCTGGCGGAGGCCCCAACCCGCGTAGCGGCCGGGCGTTGTCACCGCGCAGGGGGTCGTTTACCGCGCCAGCACAGGAGGGTTATGCGTTCGGCAATGGCAGCCATGGCTCTAGCGGGGCCAATGGCGGGGGCCGGGCGGAGGTTGCCGTGGCTGAGCGCGCGACCACGGCGGCCCCTCATGTCGTCCCGGTGGCGGCGCGCCTGGAGAGCGGCGGCCCCCCAGAACCGCTGCATCAGAGCGCGTTGCAGGCCCTGCGCGTCTACCCCTTCGGGGTGAACCGGGTCAAGCTCGAAGACGTGGCGCGGGAGATGCACTTGCCCGTGGTCATCGCGCGCGATCTGGCCGACGCCGACCTGGTGATGACGCTGAAGAACTACTATCGCCGCAAGCCGCAGCCGCTACGCGAGGCCGAGGCCAACGGCATCCCGCTGTATGTGCTCAGGAGCAATACGCCGCAGCAGATGGAAGCCTGCCTGTTAGGGGTGTACAATATCAGCGGGCCACCGGCGGGTAATCCAGCCGTGGTGGCTCTGGAGGAGGCGGAAGAAGCAATCACCCACGTGATAGAAGCGCCGCACCCGGTAGACCTGGCCCCACAGAACGCCTACGTGCGCCGTCTGCAGCACCGCCTGGCCGAGCGTTATAATCTGCAATCGCGCAGCACGGGTCGAGAGCCGCACCGCCGCGTGCGTATCTTCCCTGGGAACGGCCAGGTTCTGGAGGATTAAGGAGCGCGATGAAGCTGATTTTTGCCGTTGTCCAGAATGAAGACGCCAACAACCTCTCGACGGCGCTGACCAAACGCGGCTATGGTACGACGCGCTACAAGAGCACCGGTGGCTTCTTGCGGCAGGGCAACGTCACCTTCCTGGTCGGCGTGGAGGACGACAAGGTAGACGAGGTGATCCGGGTGATTCGGGATAACTGCCACACGCGTACGCAGTATATTAACCCGCTGCCGCCCGTGATGGAGCCGGGTGAGTTCTATATGCCCTACCCGGTTGATGTGCAAGTGGGCGGCGCGACCGTTTTCGTGCTGCCCGTGGAGCGCTACGAACGCCTGTGATGACCCCCTCTTCCAAAGTAGTAACGGTTTGGCTCCGCTCCGGCGCTCAGCAGGCTGGTCACGGCGAGGGATAGGGCCTCGGTGGGCACGATCACGCAGGCTATCGTCATCAAGGCGCCCGTGGAGCAGGTGTTTGCCTACCACGGCGACCCGCGTACGGCGCTGCGGTGGAGCGCCAATGTGCAGGAGATCAAGGACCTCAGTGGCGACCCACTGCAGGTGGGGACCACCTGGGTTGCAGTGGGCCGTGTGCCGCCGCTACCCGTAACCCTGACCCTGCGCTTCCGCGTGCTGGAGTGCGTTCCGCCACATCTGTTGCGGCTGGCCATGGAAGGGTTGGCCTCAGCCACGGTGACCAATCGCTATACCGCGCTGGACACGTCTACTACGCGCCTGGAGACAACCTCCGAGTATCGGCCACCAGGGACCTTCTGGGGCCGCGCCGTGGACGATGGGCTGGTGCAGCGCGTCTTGACCCGCGATGTGCGGAAAAGCATGGAACGCCTCAAGCGGGCCATCGAAGAAGACGCCCGCCGCGGGTAACCCCGTGCGTACGCCCAGGGCGCACGCGTCAGGGCTGATTACCAGCGATGCTATATATCAAGGTCGATTTGGCCCATCACGACTGGGCTAATCGGGCTGCGCTCCCTGGCCAGCCTATGGGCTACGTGGCCTGGGGCCCGCCATGACGCCCGGCGTGATCGCCAATGCTTTATACTGAGGGGCAGAGTACGGAGTACACGCGCCGTGAGAGAACATCGCGCGGGCGGGCGCAACAGTCTGGAGTGGAGGGGGCAGAGCCGCTTATGATCTCACCGATCAGCCTACACCGCAACACGGCCGAACTAGAGGCCAAGCGCGCCCGCCTGGAGGACTCCTTGCGCGACCTCGGCTCGGCCATTGTGGCCTATAGTGGGGGAGCCGACAGCGCCCTGCTGTTGCGGGTGGCCTACGATGTGCTTGGTCCCCGCGCGGTGGGGGCCATCGCCCTCTCCGAGTCTATCCCCGCCGACGAGGTGGCCGCCGCCGTGCGCGTCGCTGAGCAGGAGATCGGCGTCACCCTGTATAAACTCCAGACCCATGAGATGGAGCGTCCGGAGTACCGCCGCAACGACGCCGATCGCTGCTACTACTGCAAGACCGAGCTGTTCGACGTGCTGGAGCCGCTGGCCGTCCAGTTGGGCATTGACCACATCCTCTATGGGGCAAACCACGACGATCTTGGTGATCATCGGCCTGGCCAGCGCGCGGCCCGTGAGCGGGGCGTGCATGGCCCTTTGCTGGATGCTGGTTTTACAAAGGCCGAGGTGCGTTTGCTGTCGCGCCAGCTGGGCCTCTCAACCTGGAACAAGCCGGCCATGGCCTGCCTCTCGTCGCGCATCCCCCACGGCACGCCGATTACCCGCGCGGCCCTGAGCATGGTCGAGCAGGCCGAGGCCTGCCTGCATAGCCTGGGCCTGCCGCAGGTCCGCGTGCGCACCTATGGCACGACGGCGCGCATTGAGGCCCCTCAGTCCGACCTGCTCACCCTGGTGCAGCCCCAGGTGCGGGCACAGGTCGTGCAAAAGCTGCACGAGATCGGCTACGATTTCATCACGCTGGATCTCGAAGGGTTCCGCTCTGGCAGCATGAACATCCATGCTGCCCCTGGCCATGCATAGCGCCGCGCCCGCCGCTGTAAGGGCGGGCGGAGCCACGCCCCAGCCCGAGCAGGTGCGGGAGGCAGCCCACCGATTGCACGGTCTGGTGCGCCGCACGCCGTTGCTGCGCTCGGACTATCTCAGCGACACCGTGGGCCGGCCCGTTTACCTGAAGCTGGAGAACCTGCAGGCTACCGGCTCGTTCAAGGTTCGGGGCGCACTGGCCGCGCTCACCGCCCTGACGCCTCAGCAGCGCCAGTGCGGCGTGGTCACGGCGTCGGCGGGCAACCACGGGTTGGGCGTGGCCTGGGCGGCCCGCCAGCTTGGCCTGCAAGCGACGGTGGTTGTGCCCACCACGGCAGTGGCGCCCAAGGTGGCCGGCCTGCATCGGCTGGGCGCGCGCGTGGCGCTGCACGGTGATGGGTACGACGCCGCCCATAGTGAGGCGTTGCGCCTGGCTGAGGTCTCTGGTTGGCCCTACATCCACGCCTTCGCCGACCCATGGGTGATTGCCGGTCAGGGTACCGCTGCCCTGGAGGTCTTGCATGACCTACCCGACACACACTGCCTGATCGTCCCGGTGGGTGGTGGTGGCCTGCTGGCTGGCGCCCTGCTGGCAGCGCGCGGCCTGGGCCACCCGGTGGATCTGGTCGGCGCGCAGGCGGAGGGCGCCGACGTGATGGCCCGATCACTGAGGGCAGGCCGCGTGCTGCCCGACGGCCCAGTGCGGCCCACCCTGGCCGATGGGCTGGCCGGCAGCATTGAGGAGATCACCTTCGACCTGTGCCGTGGCCGCGTACACGAGATGGCCCTGGTAGACGAAGACGATATCCTTGACGCCATGGCCGTCCTGCTGCGCCACGACCACATCGTGGCTGAAGGGTCGGGCGCGGTCGGCGTGGCCGCCCTGCTGCGCGGCCGGGTGGACCTACCAGCGGACGGACCAGTCGTGGCGCTGATCAGCGGCGGCAATGTGGCCGCTGAGTCGCTCTCCCGCGCGCTACACCGCCGTGCTGGATGAGCCGACGACACGGCGGCCGCGGCGCCAGGCCGCGTGGACGGGTAGCTGAAGTGCCATGACGAATGATAGGGTCGTTGATCCCCAGGTGCGCGAGGACGATACGGCGGAGCTGTCGCTGCGTCCGCGCCGTCTTTCCGAGTACATCGGGCAGCCCAAGATCAAGGAGAGCCTCAAGCTGCTGTTGCAGGCCGCCACCATGCGTAAGGAGGCCATTGATCACATTTTGCTCTATGGCCCTCCCGGCCTGGGCAAGACCAGCCTGGCCAACGTGGTGGCCGCCGAACTGGGCGTGACCATGCGTCAGACCTCTGGGCCGGCGGTGGAGCACGCCGGCGATCTGGTGGCCATCTTGACCAACCTGCAGCCTCACGACATCCTGTTTATTGACGAGATCCACCGCCTCAACCGGGTGATTGAGGAGACGCTCTATCCGGCGATGGAGGACTACGCGGTTGATATCATCATCGGCAAGGGTCCCAGCGCGCGCAGCCTGCGCTACAACCTGCCGCACATCACGGTGATCGGGGCGACCACCCGCCTGGGTCTGATCAGCGGCCCGCTGCGCGACCGCTTTGGTGTCCACTACAACCTGGAGTTCTACGACAAACAGGCCCTGCTGGAGATCGTCACCCGCTCGGCGGATATCCTGAAGGCCCCCATTGACCGCGCGGGGGCCGAGGAGATTGCCGCGCGCAGCCGGGGCACCCCGCGCGTGGCCAATCGGCTGCTCAAGCGCGTGCGCGACTTTGCCCAGGTGCGCGCCGATGGGGTGATCACCCGTCAGATAGCCCAACAGGCCCTGGCGCTGCTGGAGGTAGACGAGCTGGGTCTGGACAACGCCGACCGCCGCCTGCTGTTGGCGATCATCCACAAGTTTGCCGGGGGTCCGGTAGGCCTGGATACCCTGGCCGCCGCCACCAGCGACGAGAGCGACACCATTGAGGATGTCTACGAACCGTATCTGCTGCAGCTCGGCTTCATCCAGCGTACACCGCGGGGGCGGGTGGCTACCGCGCTGGCCTACCAGCATCTGGGCCTGCCGCCGCGCCAGCTACCTCCCCAGCAGGCCACCCTGTTCGGCTAGTCTCTCCGCGCGCTCTGTCGGCATATATCTTGCAACTAAGCCAGGAGGCAGCGCGCAAGCTACAGGGCGCACGGCGCCGCACGGAGAAAAGGGAGAGAAACACACCATGGCCGATAAATCACAGGAACTGATTACAAAGTATCTTGGCGACATGATCTCGTTGGAGTCGCACATCGTGCAGGCCATTGACAAGCAGGCCAAGTGGCTGGATGACCACCAGGATGTCAAGGCAAAGGTTAGCGCCTATCGTACCACCCTGTCTGGACATGTAGACGCCCTGAAGGCCCGGCTGGAGACCCTGGGCGGCTCACCGACCCACCCGCTCAAGGAAGGCGTGGCCGCCGCCGTTGGCGTGGCCGCTGGCGTGGTGGACAAGGTGCGCGGCTCTGAGGCGGCCAAGGACCTGCGCGACGACTACACGGCGATCAACCTGGCTATCGTGTCATACATCATGATGCACACAACCGCCGTGGCCGGCGGCGACCTGCAGACCGCCGCGCTGTGCAAGCAGCACATGCAGGACAACGCGCGCATGGTCATGGAGATCAACAACTTCATCCCCGAGATCGTGGTCGCCGAGCTACGCCAGGATGGCATGAGCGCCGACCCCAGCGCCGTGGAGAAGAGCAAGCAGGTCAACCACGAGATCTGGAACCAGCCAGCCCACGCCTAATCCACGGTGGCGCAAGGTTCTCGTCGGTAGGGGCGCTCCTACAAACCGCTAGCCCGGTTAGTGTGGCTGTTACGCGGCGACCCACCAGGTATTCAGAGGCTAACACGGCACTAATAATGCACCACGTGCTATCCCCTGCGGGAGGGAAGGGGCAACGCCCCTTCCCTCCCGTTTTTTATTCCAGTGTTTGCGTCAGCAGTGGCCTCTCTCCTACAATGGAAGCGCCTGTAGCCAGGGCTCCCGCACCCAGGCATACACCTTTATCCGTGGGCAGGCAGGCAGGGAGGCGCCGTGAAGCTGTTGGTGCTGGGCGGCACAGTGTTTGCCGGTCGCCACGTCGTGGACGCCGCCCTGGCCCGAGGTCATCAGGTCACTCTATTCACTCGTGGTCAGCACAACATCGCCCTATTCCCTCAGGCGGAGCGGTTGCGGGGCGACCGCGATGGCGATCTGGACGCGCTGCGGGGCCGCCAGTGGGACGCGGCAATTGATATGTGCGGCTACGTGCCCCGGGTGGTGCGCGCTTCTGCCGAGTTGCTGGCCGATAACGTCGCGCACTACACCTTCATCTCCACCATCTCGGTGTACGCCGATACTGGCCAGCAGGGGCTGCATGAGCACAGCTCAGTGGGAACCCTGGACGACGAAAGCGTCGAGGAGGTCACCGGCGAGAACTATGGACCGCTCAAGGCCCTGTGTGAACGGGCAGCCGAGGCGGCCATGCCAGGCCGCGTGCTGGTGGCGCGGCCCGGCCTGATTGTGGGTCCATATGACCCCACGGACCGCTTCACCTACTGGCCGCACCGCCTCGCTGGCGACGGTGAGGTGCTGGCCCCAGGCCGTCCTCAGCGTGGCGTACAGTTCATTGACGCCCGTGACCTGGCTGACTGGATTGTGGGGATGGTCGAGCGCGGAGCCACGGGCGTCTACAATGCTACCGGGCCTGAGCGCCCGCTGTCCATGGGTCAGCTACTCGATGAGTGTGCTCAGGCCAGCGCCGACCCTAGCTCCCTGACCTGGGTAGACGAGGATTTTCTACTGGAGGCGGGAGTGCAGCCCTGGAGCGAGTTGCCCCTGTGGCTGCCCGAGCATGGGGAAGCGAGCGGTCTGTTTGCCGTGGATTGCCGCAAGGCTATCGCGGCGGGCCTGACCTTCCGCCCCAGTGCCCAGACCGTGCGCGACACGTTGACCTGGGACGCCACCCTGCCCCCGGATAGGGAGTGGCGCGCGGGCATCACCCGCGACCGCGAAGGCGAACTACTGCGGAGATGGCACAGCCGCTAGCCGGGGGTGTACGCCCAAACCCCAGAAATTTCTGTCCACGAGCGATCACATGCAGCAGTGGGTAGGCGACGAGCCCACGTCGCCACAGGGAGGTCAGTACCAGCATGCCTCGGGCACGCTAACCCACTCGATCACTATGCGCTGGCTCACCAGGGGGCGTGCTCGGGCGAGCGCACTCGTCCACACGGGACCAGTGCGGTTTTTGAGGGGTGGCATGATGGCCTCCCATTCCTTCAGTTTGTGTTGTAGGCATGAACATGTTGCACTCGTTTGGGAGACATTTCCCTCAAGAGAATGCGCCTTCTGGTTGTGCAACATGTCTCTGCCCCTTACAGATTCCTTCAGTTTGGGGCCAGATGCCCTCTGGTCCATCAGACAGCGATGGCAGTGGGAGGCGGTGCCCCCACACGACCGAGTCGGCCCTTTTCCCTGCCCGGCCCGCGGCGCGGTGATCACCGCCCCAGACCAGAGAGAAAGGGCACCTGCGGCTGTGGGCCACGTGATCAAAAGGGGGCTGGCATTCTGCTCCCCGCGGGCCACGGAACCCTCCTTGCGAGAAGCGAGGCAGAATAGAGGCCGGTACCGGCGCGGTACCGGTGGCCCTTTTCACGCACGAAACGGCGGTACTGGACCGGTACTCACGCCTTCTGGCGGTAGCGGTACCGGCGTCGGTGCCTTTTGCAGCGCTACCGCTGTATTGTGGGTGTAGGGGCACCACGGGCAAGAGGGTGCTGCCGAGGCCGGTCCATCTCTATGATGGCGCTCAGTCCGCAGGGCAAGAACCCGGATTAGGCTGGGGCTCCTCACATCCCGGGGCGGCCCTGCTCTGAGGGTGCCCTACGCGGTGGACGACAGACTTCCCCGCTCCCTGGCGCGCGGTACGCTGTGTCTATGGTGCCAGCCACCGCTCCGGCGCCGTGACGCCCAGGAGAGAGAAAGGGTGTCCCATGGCCTCCGCTATCGTGGCTCTCCTACCTCACCGACGCCGGCGTGGCCCAGGCCGCCCAGCTCGAAGGCTGCGACCCCGCCACCTTCGCCCACCACTGGCGCCTCACCGACGCCGGCCTGCTGCGCCGCCTCATCCGTCTGGAGCATCTCGTCTCCGCGCGCGGCGTCCTGCTTGACCTGCTGGCCGGTGTCCGTGCCCAGAACGAGCCCGGCCTCGCCCTCTACACCTGGCAGGTCTGGCCCCTGCACTGGTCCTACCGCTGGCGCGACACGCAGCGCCCCCTCCCCCTCGACGGCGCCGCCGCCCTCTCCCGTCCCACCGCCGACGGCCTCCGCTGGTCGTCCTTTGTCCTGCTCTACGATGGCCTGCCCATGTCGCCAGTGACGCCCCGCGGGCCCGCCTGCGCGCCGTGCGGACTCCCGGTGGCTCACTCTGGCCACCGGCGCAGCCTTCCCCACCGTGCTCCTGGTCACCCGGCTGAGCGCGCGGAAGGGCTGGGTGACGTGAGCCAGAAGTAGGGTCAACGACGGTGCGCTGTCATGGTGCCCACAGAGGCGGCCGACGGAACCAGCCTCAGCCCGCGCCCGGAACCGGACGTCACCCCGCCCTTCTGCGCGCTTAGGACCCGTTCAGGAATAACTTCCCGTTTTCGGTCGTGGTCTCTCACCAGCGGTGGCCGATGGGGGTACAATGAGCCAACGACAGGGTACTATGCGGGAAGGAGCCCACGATGACGGTGTCCGAGGT
>JAABUM010001111.1_pt1 | contig 41809 bp, 70 predicted proteins | sample 5559161 | NCBI WGS metagenome assembly JAABUM01 (sample SAMN10711868, study PRJNA513369) | rock metagenome | isolation source: Antarctica rocks | place: Antarctica: Victoria Land, Siegfried Peak nord
GGCCAGGTCTGCTGCGAGTGTTTCCCGGTCCAATTGCAGCTTGCTGATGCCGCGTTGCGTGCTGCTGTATGCCAGCAGGCTGTAGCCGAAGCCCGTCTGCAACGAAACCGTACATCAGGATGCGACCGCTGCGACGCGTCTGCAAATGACAGCTGGCACGCAGGGCCACACAGCTGCAAGTGGGCGCTGCTGAAGCTTTTGCAGACTTATCCGTTACGCGGGCGAGTGAGAAGGGCAATCAACCGGCAACCAAGTGCGTGCAGCCCGAGGATTTTGAGGGCCATGACACTGCTGATGGCTGACATGTGCTCCGGGGCGCCATGCTTCGTGCAGGTTACAACAGATGTAGGTTCCACACCCCCAGGTTGCGCAGGACCGTGGAGTCGGTGAGGTCGCGCTGCCAGCGGCTGATGGGCAGTTTCTCACTCAGGTGCCCCAGCGTCGCATTGGCCAAGCCCAGGTTGCCCTCGCTGTTCTCAAAGTCGATAGGGTTGACCTGCGCACGACCGTGACATCGTTGCGGTTCACGATACATCTTCGCGCGGGACACCTGCTGAGGGATCGCGGGTGATGGGGGGCGCCGCGCGCAACCTCACAAGCGAACTATCCGTGAGGCAACGTCTTTGTGGAGCCTCGCTCCAGTGCCCTGCTCCAGCGAACGAGCCCGCACGTCATGGTTGGTGCAGCTGCAAAGCGCGTAGCCCACCTTGTGCGGCATTGTGGACGAGCCGACCTCGCCGGCGATGGTGCGTTGCCGGAAGTAGCCCTGGCTGATGTACCCCCACACATCCCTGCACACGTACAAGGCGGTGGCTGAGCCATGCCTAGTCCAGCAACGCGCAGCTTGGAGCCTACACTGGAAGCCGTTGAGGCTGTGCGTTCACAGATTCCTCTCTAATCGCCCTTGCCTCGGTGTGTCGGGTTGCCAAGCTACCCAAAGCAAGAAGCAGACTCCACAGCTGAAGGCAGGATCGGTTGGTTATTGAAACCTCGGCTCAAGTGAGACCGGCTTCAGAGGCTGGCGCGCCTGTCAAAGTCGATAAGGATGGTGTTGAAGCGCGCGACGGGCGCAAACAGCTCCGCTATGCAGTCGTGCGGCTCGATCTGCGGCGGCACACAGATGCAGTAGTCGGCACACATAAACCAGCCGGAGGTCGGCGTAGGGAAAGCGCCACCAGGACCTGCCAACAGCCGCGAGCTGTGCATCAGCTTGGCAGAACGGCTTGCCTGTCGATTGTGGACCCGCCGATTCGAGACTCCAGAACATTATGCAACTGTGTGACGACCGCGCGTCACCGCAGGCCCGATGCCTGCTCAAACCTTGCGACCTCAATCCTGGATGCTGGATGCTGGATGCTGGATGTTGTTCACCTGGGTGACGAGCGGGTTGAACTGCAGCCCGAGCCGCGCCACGAAATCCCGCGCCACCTGCACCCAGTCCACCTCGGGGTACGCCACCATGTGCGCGTTGTAGTTGCCGACGGCACCCGCGATCTTGCCCAGGATGGGCGCCGCCGCCACCTGCAAGAGGGCAGTTCAGGTCTCGAGGACAGAGGATTTGCTTGAACGAGGCATTGGCTCCTCTGCTGCGGGCAGAACAACGAGATGGAACGACTTCTCGCTCCCACACGCATGCTCCACGGCCTCGAGCGGTGCTGCACTGCGCAGCTTGGGCGCGAGCCCGATGAAACGTTTTTCCTTCACACAGAAAACTGTGGATGAGGTTTAGCACCTGGTGGCGCTGGCGCGCGAGGCGATAGGCCACGTTGGCCAGCTCCTTGCCCATGGTGGTGGGGCTGGCAGGCTGCCCGTGCGTGCGCGCCAGCATTGCGTCGTCCGCGAAATCCACCGCCAGCTGCTCCAGGGCTGCACAAGGAACGCGCAGATTCCTCAACTTCAATAACTCGCGAGGCCTGATTAGATCCAGTCCCGGGGCCGCAGCTGCCCGGGCGTGCGCGCCAGCATCGCGTCGCACGCGAATTCCACCGCCAGCTCCTCCAGGCACGCCAGCATCGCGTCGCCTGTAAATCCACCGCCAACTGCTCCAGGGCTGCGCGGGGGAGGCGCAGAGGCTTGTGTTTGGCCTATCTTGTGTTTTGCCTATCTTGCAATAGGGCATCCAGGTGTGCCATCAAGAGGAGCTTCGCAATCCGGCATCCACAGAGGCTCGACTTTTTAAATTTTTAAATTCTGCTTTCAATTTTCGGCCGCACATAATGCAAACTCACATGCGATGACGCCGTCCATGGAGGGGAGCAGCTGCGCCGCGCGCGCCCCCGCCGTCGTATGATTCAAAGCCAGTGATGTTGAGAGAGGCAGCAGACTGGAACAACCGAAACCCGCTCACATGCGATGAGGCCGTCCATGGCTGGGAGAAGGTGCGCCGCGCGCGCTTCCGCGAGTGCAAGCCCGTGCGCCAGGTTGTTAATGTCCTCGCTGGTGCACGCAAAGTGCGTGAACTCCAGCACCTGGCACATGACATGTGTTTTTGGAGAAACGAACTTTCTTATCTGGATTGTGCAGCTTTTTCCGGTGCTGATAAAAAAAGCTGGCGGTCCGGGAATTTTTTATTTCTATTCGCTGGAAGGAATTCGAGGACATTTGACTTGCATCGACCCATTTTGCACGGGCTGTGGGTTCTAGAGTTGAAACAAATTTGAAAAACGGATAGGAAGTCTAACTCAGGGTGCGGCGCGAACGCCGCACCTTCAGCTAGCTGCCGGGCTCCGAGATGATCAACAGGACATTGAAAAGAGCATTAAATTTGCCTTGTCCAGCTCGGGGTGCTGCGCAAAGGCCCCCTTCAGCACATACTTGAACGCCGCTGTGCCTGCTTCAGAGGTTGAGGCAGGGGTTGGACAGATGCAAGCGGCGGCCCCACCTTTGCCAGCTCGGAGTGCTGCGCAAAGGCCACCTTCAGCACGCACTCGAGCGCACTTCTAGCTCTTGCCCTAAACCCTAAGATGCTTTCGATCCACGTCCAGCAGCCCACCTTGGCCAGCTCGGGGTGCCGCGCAAAGGCCTCCTTCAGCACGTACTCAACCGCTTTGACATCGTGATTCGTGGTCCGTTCCACCTGCTTCACCTTCAGCGCGTCCGCGATGCCAAAGCTGGCGATCATCTCCTCCAGCACCGCAGTCGCCTCCCAACTGAACGCAGGCACCTCCGTGACCTGTGGTCCAGCACAAGATCTCACGTTTTGAGCCGGCAGCAAGTTCCACCTTTGAGATCGCGCTTATTTCTGGGCGAAAAATATTTGTGGACAGTGTAGCTTGCATCCATCCTCCAGCACGGCCTTGGCCGCCGTGACCTGCCGTCCAACACATCACTTCATAAGTCTGAATACATAAGTTATGAAGTCATGTATTGACTTCATAAGTCACTATAGCGCAGCAGGGACAAACGAAGTGAGTAGCTGGAGTCGACTTCTTCAGCCTCCAGCACCGCGCTGGCCTCCCGACTTCACCATCAGCCACCTCAGTTGCCTGCAGTCCAGCAGGGCGCATGCTGCTGCGGCGATGGACGGCTGCAGCGGGCTGGTGTGGGCCTGTACCTTCCATGCCGGGGCTGCCAGCATGGCAACAGCCGCACGGTGGGTGTCGACATCTCTGCCCGACAGGCTGTGCACGACTGCGGGCCCTGCACCACCATGTGCACATCTTGCACATGCATGCAGCGGCAAGCGCACGGTGTGCAAACCCGCATGTGTTGCTGTGGGCTCACCTCAGGAATGGCGGCGAGCGCCTGCAGCCAGCGGATCTCCACGATCACGCGGAATCGGATGAGACCAAACTCCGAGAAGATCGGCCGCAGCGCCGCCACCTTGCCAGCATACCGCCTGCAAGGCACAGTGTATCATGTTGTGGAACCCTTGATACCTTGAGAATGCACAGCTGCAGCCTAGTATCTGTTGTCATGGTCTGTAGGTGGCAAAGATCAGGTAGATGACGGCGTGAAAGTCGTCCACATGGCCACCGGGACCACAGGTCTTCTCTTGTCCTCAGCACGACCGCAGCGGCCGCATGTAGCACCTTGGTGCGCAACGGCGGCAGCCCAAACTTCTCAAGACAACGTCGAGCAGCTCACGGCGCCGAGTGAAATCGACTGCAGCAGCTCACCCATCGAGCGGGCCGACGGCGGTCAGCTCTGACAGCGGCAGCGGCACGACTTCTAACTTGACAGGTCCCGCCTGCGGCGCGGTACGAAATGCATCCATCATTGTGTGTTGTTGGATTACATGCAATCGCAGCATACCCATGCTGACAGAAACACAAAGATCATGCTCTCAAGGGCATACGCCTTGCGATGCATTTGGGCGCCACCGCCTGGCGTACAGTTCGAGATGTACGTGAGACCGCCTTTGACTTCAAGATCGTGAAGGAATAATATACATGCAACAGCACGAGATGTGCTATCGCAGCATCATTACACCTTGAATGTGCCATCACCGCTGCCGCCCCCATGCAAAAGTGCAGAAGTGAAGTCACGATAAAGATGGCATGCATCATCAACCACGGTATTGCCACTCGCCGAGGGAGTAGCTGACAGACTGGCCGCAGCACGCGTGATCCGGCGCTGTGTGCAGCGTGCTGGGCGTGGCCGATGGGTGGCGACCTGAACGGAACGGCTGTCCCTGAGCTGCGCAGGCGCCGGCGGCAGCAGTGACAGCTGCATGCCTGTTATCCTTACAGAGCTTTGTGAACGTGTTCGTGCAACCAAGCAGGCTGCGGTGGCGACTCAGCTGCTTGCATGCCTGGAAGTACATGCAGGCGGCCGGACGCATTTCCGGAACATTAAACGCTGGCAAATCTTACCTGCGAATACTCGTGCATGCGATCGTGCAGCATTGTTCAGCAGGCCGCTGTGAACTGTTCTGGCATCACGCATCAGTTTCGAGGTCGCTCTCTCGCTGGCTCGAGACTGCTGGGCCGATCTCCGAAACTTAGGGTTGCCACAGAGTCCCAAAACGGCGCTCAGGCTCATCGCCAAGCTTTCCAAGACAATTCAGGGAGCCACATTCGCTCCTGCAGGTGCGGAGGCGATCGGAACACTTGCCGCCAAGGCCTGCGCCAGAGCAGCGGCACTGGCGCCGCCGGCAGTGGCCGCTAGAGGGTCTGTCTCCGCGGTCTCAAACACGGCAACTCACCTTCCGTATCATCCAGCCTTTTCTGCTGGCCTAGCCCGCCAAAGCACACCACTACCCACCGGAAGCCCGTGGCGGGCCCTGCACACGGCCATTGCCGCAGCGGCACCTGCATCAAGCCGCGGCCTCCATTCGCGGAGCATGGCAGCGGCGGCGGCGATAGGCGGCAGGGCGCGCGGCGCTTTCATCCTGCTGGAGGGCGTAGACCGCTGCGGCAAGAGCACGCAGGCCACGCGCCTTGTGGAGCATCTGACCGCTAGCGGGGTGCGCCAAGAAGGAAGTTTTGTCATCGTTTCGAGCTTCCTCTACACTGATCAGGTGGCACAGCTAGCTTGCCTGTCTGGACACTCCTCTGCTCCCTGAGGCCGTCAGCAGCAGGCGCCTGACGGTGGCGCAGTTGCACGCACCTGACCACATAGAGGACCAAACAGAGCGAGCGAATGCCCGAAGAACCTCATGCAGGTGCCAGCGGAGCTGTGGAATTTTCCAGATAGAACGACGGCCATCGGCCAGCTGATCAACGCGTACCTGGCCAGCAGCGCGGAGCTGGACGATGGCACCGTCCACCTCCTGTTTTCCGCCAACCGCTGGGAGAAGCGGTGAGCCAGCAAGGTTGAGCCGGTCTGCTTCTCTGCATGGTGTGAAGCCACGTCCTCCTGCGCTGTGTGGCAGCCGTTCTGCGCCAGCATGGTGCACAAAGCAGGGTGTGCAGTGGCGCGCACAGCTGCCGATCTGATCGGCTTGCCAGTGGCTGCGCTGGCTGGCTACCGCAACAAAGCACGGCGGCTGATCAGAGTGGTGCCAGTGAAGCTTGTCTTCAAAGGCTGGCGCCGGCCGGCGGCGGTGGATCATCCGTTGGAACATGGATCGTTGCCTCTTTGAGGAGAGCATTCTATTCAACACGCGCACTATCAACGGTTGGAGTGCGCAGGGCTGCCCTGCTCGCCGGACTCAGGAATTCGCATCACCTTTACACTCGCATCCAAGATTCAATCCATGTCCAAGGTCTGATCTGCGCGCACGCAGGCAGCGGCTGATTGACACGCTGTCGGCCGGCACGACGCTGGTGGTGGACCGCTACGCCTTTTCCGGCGCGGCCTTCACCGCCGCCAAGGGCGTGCCGGCCCTAGACCTGCCCTGGTGCAAGGTGCGCATACTTTTGGAGATGGCGCTACACTTCAGCCTGCCTAGCGCCGGATCTGGTGCTGTACCTCAGCTTGCCACGCTTTCCATCTCAGCTTGCCACGCCTTACATCTCGTTTGCACACATGAGTTTATCCAATGCATTTTCGGGGTGCAGGCGCCGGACAGGGGCCTGCCGGCGCCGGATGTGGTGCTGTATCTGAGCCTGCCGCTGGACGTCGCGGAGAAGCGCGGCGGCTTTGGGCAGGAGCGCTATGAGCGGCGCGAAATGCAGCAGCAGGTATATGTTTCTGCCGCCTGGCTCCCGCAATCTTGACATCCTCTTCATGCCCCTCAGTTGTGTCGGCAAGTGCTTATCAGACGCGGCGGGGCGCTGCGGCGGGGCAGGGGAGGGGCTGCGGAAGGGGCGGAAGCTCCGGCGCAACAGAGGCCCTGTAGGCCCTGCTCCTCGCCGGTGTGCTTCCAGGCGGCGCGAATGCATGGGAACTTGCGTGCATACTCCATGTTGTGTGCAAGGGATTTCTCTGGTGTATCAAGGTGCAGAAGCGACCGTCAGGCAGCGTTTCCAGCAAATCTGGCCCCCAAACATGGATTGCTGATTACCACCAAGATTCGGGAGGCTGGCTCGCAAATGCACTGCACTGCACCGTTCTCAGACGCCTTCAGTTTTATACATGGTGACGTGTGTGGCGCCATTATCCGCTGCAGGTGCAGATTCAGTTTGAGGCGCTGCGGGATGACACCTGGCGCATCGTCGATGCCGGGCAGTCGCCCGACGACGTCGCGGCGGAGATCGCCGCGGCGGTGGCGCCGGCCCTGGACGCCGCCGCCGCGGGACAGCCGCTGCAGACGATGTGGTGACCAGCAGTCGGTCGGATGCAGCAAGGGCCACCGCGGTGGCTGCCGTTGGGGAGTGCCGTCGTGTCGCAGCAAAGTGCATGGCAGCATCAGCAGCGGCGGCCGCCCGCGGCAGCGATGCTGCATGGCCGCAGCACGCGGCTCGCTGTGGCAACTGGCTGGGCGTGTGGTTTGCGCAAGACGCTGCGGCGCTGTGTACTAATTTATGAACAATGTTATGTGCGACCACAAACTGTGTAAACACTTGTAGACGGCGCGGCCAAACTGTAATGCAAGCTCACGTGCAGGTGTCCTGCCTCTTCGCAATCAATCACAGCATTTCAGTTATTCAGCCGGCTGTTGAACTAATATCTAAATTCTAGAATTTTCATGTCAGCCAGCTCAGGTACAGTACCGGCTGACGCCGTGACCATTGCCTCTGTGTACAGCGTACACCATGGTTCCTTCATTGTCAGCGCGTACTTCCGAGTCCAAACTGCAACCATCCGAACGGTTTGCAAGCGAATGCCACGCTTGGTTCCTTCGAAGCAAGAAGAACGGAAGGTCGAACGCATTGTCACGCTGCGTTGATTTTGCCTACAAGATCCAACATCTGGCTTCGGGAGGGCTGGAATCCCAGTACTAGGAGAGCATGTCTGCGTTGAGAACACCTTGTCCCTCTGACCTCCAGCGATGACACCTTCTGCTTTTGACCGCCATTCTCTGGCTTCCCTTCCATTTGCGCTGCTTGAGAGAACTACGCCATACCTGAGCAACAGTCGTCCCGCTGGGCGGCCGTCTTGATAGATTGCCCCGCGCGGCCGGAGGAGGAACGACAGAGGCGAAGCATGCACGGCTTTTCGACAGGACCCTGATCACAGCACTCAGGCAAGCAGATTCACTGAAGGTGCGCATCGTCGGGGGTGTGAATGGGCATGCGCACCTGCCCGGGCTCAAGCCCGCCCCCCGGGTCATCATGAACGAAAGTCAGAGCCGCATGGCTCGGGCCGGCCCCTTGCCAGAGCAGTTCCAGTCAGCTGGGGGCTGCTTCTGTGGTTGTCACGAGGCTCGAGGGCGAGCACGCTGAACTGTTAGTAAATGGGTTTGCATGTGCAGCCTGTAGTCATTTGATCAGCAGTTGGAGCCCGTCCTGCTGGTACATGCCATAAAGGTACACAGAAATTCTGGACCGCCCTGCTGTCTTCATATTCCTCGACCGGGCGCTTGCTCGGCAGCAATGGGCGAGTTTACATGGGTGCCGATGTCGATCGCTAGACAGCTGGCAGGCCGGGGGTTGCAGTCATCACTGCCAGCCAGGGATAACTTTTGCCGAGTCTGTAGTTGAACAGCCCTGTGGGTGCGGAGCAATTGCGAGCGCCGGGTACGAGGAAACAGGTTTTCCAGGTACATCTGCTTGAACATCTCACAGCGCACGTCAGCGCAGGACGCAAAGATAATCGTGGCACCTCCTCAAACGACCACGTTGGTGCACGACTCTATCTAGACGTTTCTGGGCCGCATGTGGGCAGAAGGCTTGCCCAGGGGCATAAGGCTGTCGGGAGCAGCGTTACTGCCGGTCGCGATTCCTGCTCCCATGGCCCCTGCGGCTAGGACCCGAGCAAGACACAGCACGAGGCATTGGTCCTTGCTCATGGGCTCCTTGATTGACTCACTCGACAGACAAGCTAAGACAGGCAGCGGGCGATAGACGCCTCGAATTTCCGGCGTCTATCGCCCGCTCAGAGGGCACAAAATTTTCAAGGGTTTTGGAGGCAGGACAAGTGTGTCACCTAGATTCCGTTGTACCACCGCTTCCACCGGCGTATCGGGCGTGCGTTTTTCAAATTAGCTTCACGAGGACGTGCACCGCATCGCGACGGGTCTGCTCTGTACGCGAAGCCGCACCCCTTCCACTTGGCCCGGCGACGTCAGCACGTCCTTTTTTCCCGATTGCGCAGGCTAAAGTAGGGGCGCCAGCCCAGCAACTTCGTGCGGCCTTCGGAGGCGGCTGAAACCGGCACTTACCGCGCGCCAGCTTGCCGGTATAGACTGCTCCCAGCTGTGTCTGCTCCGGCAACCCCGCGCTCGACAACCGGCTGCAGCTGGGACATGACGGAGAGCGAGGACAGCGGCGGGAACGGGGGACGCTCAGCTCCGCAGAGCAGCAAGAGCGAGCGCCGATGCCGGGTGAGTACACTCACTCTCTCTTCTCTCTAGTTTCGCAGGCGGCTGCCTGTACTGCGAAGTAGTCAGGCGTGCGCTGTTTACGCTCATGGGACCGTGGCGCCGGGCTAGCGAGAAAGCCGAGCGAGTGACGGCGGTGAACGTGCATGCTCCGTGCGCTGGCGAGGCCCGATTGCGCGCCACCAGGGCGCACGACCCGGTCGGACCGCCGATCGCATCGCTTACTAAACCTCACATCGAGGAAAGGGCCACCAGGGACAGGACGCTGCCTGTCCTTCACTTGTGCCATGCCCCTTCTGTTCAGGACTCATCCGAGCAGGCGCGCAGGTGACGCGCACGCGTGTGTTCGAGCTGTTTGTGACTTGCACCACCTCTGTCCCAGCCGCTGTACTCCGGCTGTCCGGCCAGCGTCTTGCGTCACTGCTTGTACATGTCCAGCCGCTGTGACGTCTTCATATGTACCAGCGACGGAGGCCCGTTGCCGGCGCTGCCCGGAGGTGCGAGGCCTGCTGCCAGCCTGCCAGGCCAGCGGCACCGGCGGCGGCGGCGCCGCTGAACCTCCCCTATGCTCTGGGACTCTCAGGCCCAACGAAATTCACTTTCGACAGGCCCGGGGCCTCCAACGGTCCTGCCGACCCGTCCTGAAGCCGTGCTGCTCACACTCACGCGCCCCCTGCGCAGGTGGACGGCTGCAACGCGTGCCTTATGCGGGAGAAGAAGTTCTACCGCCGCTCGCGCTGCTGCCAGACGCACGCGCGGGAGCTGCAGGTGCAGCTGGACGGCGAGCTGCGGCGCTTCTGCCAGCAGTGCTGCGGCTTCCACGAGCTGGCAGCGTTTGACGGCAACAAACGGTGCGTCTTGTGGCGGTCTGGCGCGGCAGCCTACAATGGGCAGTGAAGCGGCTGCAGCTGTACCTGCTTGATCCAGTGCCTGTGGGATGCATCGGGCTGCTGCTGCTGAACGGCTGCTCAGGTGCAAGACCGCCGCGCCAAAGGTCGCAGGCCATGTGCCCAGCACTCTCTTCTCCCAAAACGCCTGCAGGAGCTGCCGCGAGCGGCTGGAGGCGCACAACACGCGGCAGCGCGAGAAGTGGACCGTCGGCGGCCGCCGCCGCCCCGGCACCGCGCCGGCGGCGGCGGAGCAGCAGCAGGCGCCCGGCGCCGACGCAGATAGCGCCGACGCCGAAATGCCGGACGCCGTCACCAGCTTCGGCATGCCCTCCATCCCACGGTCCGCCTACGGCGTGCACGCCCAGGTGGGCGGCCACTGCGCGCGTAAATCATGCCCCAGCATTGCGCCCCGCAGACATCTACATTCCCTTCTGGCCACCGCCTTGCATGTGTAATGATGCACCAAAGTGACGTGATCATGCCTGTTCCTGCTCTTCTGACGCCAATGTGTGATTTGGCCATGAAGCAGGGCTACTCTGTGGACCTGGAGGCTCTGAAGCGGGGCATCGACATGGAGCCCAGCCCCTGGGACAGTTCGCCGCCCGCCATCAGCGGCACCACCCAAGGTACGCCGGCGTTTGATGGGTCCTTTCAGGACTGCCAAACTTTTGCCGCGGCTCAAGCGGGCAACACTTCCCTGCTGCTGTCACCCTGCAGTCCGGGCCCCCACCGCATGCATTGTTGAACTTATTTTATCATTTGTGTCAGCCACATGCGAGTGCGCCTACGCATTGCTGGAGCCCAGCTGCCTGACGTCACGCCTTGGATGCAGCTCCCGACGGCGCTATCATCGGCGGCATGTCCCCCGGCTTGGGCTCGCCGGCGCGTGCGCCGCGAGCGCGCCGCACAATGCGCTCCAAGTCCGACAAGACGGGCATCTGGGCGTCCAACCTTGGCGAGGGTGCGCTTCCGGCGCTCCTTTAATGTGTCCCCATACTGCACACAGATGTTGAGCACAAGTAAGGTGCTTTTATGGTCGCATCCACAGTGCTTGCACGTGCCATCCTGATGCAAAACATGTGCCCTTGTACTGTAGAGCAGCTACGCCGCCGCTGTATCCAGACCTTGATCACGCCTAAGCCTGCTGGCACAGCACCGGTGGGACTCTCAGTACGCTTCACCTGCCTGTGTTGCAGAGGAGCAGCAGCAATGGCTCGCCAGCGGCGCGGCGGTCAACCCACGGCACCGCCCCGGCGGCTTCATCGCCGCGCGGCCCGCCGACGCCGGCTACTCCTTTGCCTCGCAGACCGCGGACGGCGGCGACGCCAACATCTTCAAGCACAACAGCTGGGACATGGCGGAGTTTGCGCCTAGCCGCACGGACACGCCCATGGTGCGCCTGGAAGGGTTTTCTTGCCACTGTTTCGCGAATGCTGCAGCGCCGCTCCCTGTGCCTCCGCTTAGACAGCTTCCAGCAAGGCAGCCTGCTAAAGGGTGTTCATAGTTCGTCCTCGCACTTTAGCGGTTCTGCAGATGCTGTCCCATGGCTGCCGCCTGGAGACGCGTCGTGGATTGTGAAAGCAGGGCATGTGGATTCAGTGATAGTATTATAATGAGGAGATCAATCTGCTTCCTGTGGTCCGTCGCCATTGTCTCCTCGTTTTTGTGCCACAGGAGTCCGTGCACCCGCGTAACCACCTGAAGCGACTGTCGATGGACTCGCAAACGTACGGTGGCAACCACCTGAAGCACCCCTCGATGGACTCGCGTGAAACCTCTGACGCCAGCGCGACAAGGTGCACAAAACCCTGAAGTGCCCTTGAGGGAGCCGGAAACCATTGCCGGGCATTAGCTTTGCAACCTTTCGCTTCATCACAGGCTTGTACTCCTGCGCCGTCATGTCCCAGCCAAGGGGAGAAGGCAGTTGCACGCTTGAAATGCTTCGTCTCGTCCTTCACCTCCAACTAGCCTGAGACCACCTGTCTGACGCCCGCCCTGTCTCCTGGATGCCGTAGCAGCGGGGCCCGCCACTGGGCCAATCCGGGCCCGCTCGGCCGCGACGATCCGCCGCTGTTCCCGACAAAGCGCGCCGCCGTCGCCGCCGATGCGCTGCGGCCGGCGGACCTGGGACTGGTCGGCGACGTCGAGGCCCTCGCCTTCGCCGAGCAGGTGCAGACCGCCAACACGTCTGTACCATTGACTGCTGCTGCATAGGAGGCTCCAACGGCTGCGCCACAGGCTGCGCCATGCTTGCTCACCGCCGAGCCGCCTGCCGGCAGCTCGCCGTGCGGCAGGAGCGGCTATCTTGTGAATGCGCAGTTGCTATGGGCACCCAGCTGGAGGCGCAGCCACAATTACTTCACACACCAACGAGACGCAGACGGCCACCCCGTCCCTCACGTGTTTCGTACTTTATCCCGTGCAGGCGCCGGACCCGCTGTGGCTGGCGCAGCGGCTGGTGGGCGCAGGGCTGGAGGTCAGGACGCGGCCGGAGTACTCGTATGGCCGCCAGTTCCGCGGCGCCTCCATGGACTCTGCGAACGACCGCCTCGCGGATTCCCCCGACGCCGTGGTGTGGCCCTTTCGCTTTTTTGATGCTTGAGAGACGTGTGCAAGGCTGCTGCTGCAGCGGCCCCTGCCACCCTTTTGCACGGCCTGCCATCCTGCAGTACGCGTTGCAGCTATCCTCTCTGGGCTCCGGCCACAAACCTGGAGTGGGTGCTTGTCCTGGACAGCCGCTCGCTTCTGGCTCTGCAGGCGACGCAGGGCAACCTGGTGGGCATGCACGCATCGCTGCGGGAAGACCTGTGGGGCCGCGCCGGCGCCAACCGCCGTGAGACCATCGCCAAGCACGGCCCCCAGATGTCTCAGGATGTGAGCCTCCCCTCATCTGCTCTGACGCCTTTCGCAGGGTTCGAGACTGTAAAGCATGTTGGGAACGTTAAAGGTGGTTGCGCTGTGCGGGGATGCCAGCAATGCTGCAGGCTTACGGAGCTCACAATGCCCGCGGCGCGAATCCTGCCGGCGCACATGTCGACAGGAGACACTGCAGGCGCAGCGGCCTGTTCAGCAAAGCCCACTTGAGGTCGCCGTCCTGGACCCTGAGATCAAGGCGTCGCCGCTCTGGACCCTAAGAACAAGACCCTGACTCTCTGTGGAAACCCTAAACTCTAAATCTTGTGTCACAGGAGATGGCGCAGGCGCAGGCCTTTTTCCGGCCGTCGGCGGAGCACGTTCCCCGCCAGCACGGCCTACAGGCGCCGGGCACCAACCCGTACGCATGCATGAGCGAGCCGGGCACATTCCCCGCCAGCACGCCCGCGATGTCCACTGCCGGCTCCTTTGCGCAGGCCGTGCTCGCCGACATGACGCTGCCCGCTGGCTGGTGAACACCTGGCAACATTCCTAGTCCTGTGTTGTTCCGGCTTGTTCTGTTTTGTGTTGTTCACTCACCGCGGTTGATGCTGCCATGGAGGTTGACGGGCTGCCTTCCTGTCATCAGCCCAGAACAAAGAGTGCACACCACTTCGATATGCACAGCGCTTGGACTGTCTCTCTGGCTGACGCACAACCCCACTCGGCTGCGCAGGGACACCAACGAGGGCACGCTGGCGAGCGTCGTGATCGGCGCTGGCGGCGCTGCCGGGCAGGATGCATCGGCGGCGGCGGCGGCACGCCGCGAGCTGGCGGCGCAGCAGCCTGGCGCTGTCTGGCCGCACAATGGCTTCGAGGCCAGCGCCTACCTTGGCTTTCCGCAGTAAGTGGACTCTTCTGTTGGAGATGCCTGTTGGAATGCCATTGAAGGGAATGTTGCCATTCTCCCTTTGTTGTGTCGGGATTCTTGTGCATCTGCTTTGAGCCAAAGCAGCTTTGGGCGGCGCCGCATGACATTCAGCAGCGGCGGCTGCGCTCTGCGCCCTGCCTCCTGGATGTAGGGCATCAGGCACCAGCGCCCTTTGGCGTTGAACACACCCGCTGAGCAGCTTAAAGATGTGGAGGGGTCGGGACTGGTACAGAGATCCGCACTGATCGCCTACTGTACGATCGATTGCCCTAATCTCAGATGTTACAGCTGTGAAATTTGGTACATCCAAACGTCACTTTGTGACGATTGAAAGATGTTTCAGTTGGTCAAGTCGATGTACTTGGATGGCTGTTGGCCTTTTTGGCAGAGTTGGTCTTCCATGTAGTGCTCCGGCTGCGGGTTGCAGTGCTCCGGCTGCGGGTTGCAGCGGTTCCGCCGCATACTACATGCCTCGGAAGGAGATGTTCTGACATGTATCTCTCGTGGGGCACTCTACACGCCTCGGCATTGGCTGTGAGGCTAGTGGTTTGAGGTCAGGGATGTAGTTAGACCAGCTGCCCTGATTTCGAACCAGCTGACCCCGCCGCCGCTGCCGTGGCCTGAGCCGCAGCCCTCACCGTGCACGCGCACAAAGCCGAGCGCAGGCGGAATTCCCTGTGAGCCCAACTGAGGAGAAGTACACTTGCCTGACAGCTGTGTGGCTCTGTCTGCAGGGTCTTGGCGACTCGGAGGAGCTGACAAACCCGGCGCACGCGCACTTCGGCCTGGCCGGCGGCGGGCAGCACACCCTGCAGCAGCTGCAGCCTGGCCTCGGCCGGCACCAGCTGGCAGCCATGGGGCAGCAGCTGTCGGCGCCCTCAATGCGCCGCGGCGCCGCCTACTGATGCCGCTGGCCAGATCCTAGCCACCGCCGGCTGCGGCTGTCGCCTCTCCTGCCCGCCGGCATGGCGCTGGGTGGCTGCGCGGCTCCAAGCCGGGTGCGCCGCGCACTTGGCGACGCATTCCGCCGCCCAATGAGGGCGCCGTGCCGACGGAGAGTCTGGCAGTCCCCGCCGCTACGGCTGCGATAGCGAGCACTACATTCTGCAACAGCGACCACGTGACAGCAATTGCGACTATGGAGCTCGTTGTGTTCTATGGCGTAAAGGCCGACAGAGCCGCCCCAGCACGCAAATAATGTCCCGGGATCACGGTGGATCCCCGCCTCAACTAGGTCTCACTAGACGATGGGGCTTCTTACTATCTAGCCAGCCAAGCATGCAAGGCGCGGCTGCCTGCGCTTTAAGTGCGGATGGCACCACAGCGGCGGGTGACGGATTATGCACACGGATTCACCCGCAGCTGACTTCCTTCGTTTCTCTTTCTTCCTTGCACTTTCTGAGCTTTCCTGGTGGCGGTTTGACGTTTCTCGCTGGGCACCTCTTGTGTCGAGACTGTTTTGATCGAGTTTTGTTGTGGCTCGGGAGCCTTGGTTGCAGCGGTGATGCGCCAGCAAGAGGTGCTGCTGGTAGTTTGATTTTCGGTCGGGAATCATGGTGCTTCGGCTTGCCAGATGGTGTTGGCAGGCCCCCGGCTCCCGTGGCGCCCATCTTGATGGGTTCGGTGTTGAGGTGTGACAAAAGACATCCAGTTCAGCGGCGGGGGCTGCTGGCTGGGTGCCACCACAGGGTGGGGTGGTGGTAGTTATAACGGGAGCGAGCCCAATCAGTTTAGGATTTCATCAGGCTTCATTTGCTAGAGAGAGAGATAAATGTTATGCTAAAAGGGTGCAAGCTAGGGGGAGGGAACCCCTCACTGCTTAGCTAACCTGTCTGGACGAAACTGTCGAAACAAGCAACGATGAAGTCCATCACAGACCTGGTCGGCCTGGTTGATGAACACACGCATGGTTTGACCGTCCCAGAACAAGTGGTCGCGAATGTGCTGCACTGAATAGTGAATGTGCGAACTTCGTCCTTGTTATATCAGAATTTGGTCAGCCTCACACTCACCCAGATCAGCGATACTCCCTCCATCGACCCTCCACTGTCGATGACACATTGTAGATGACTAATTGCAGTCACACTCCTGATGATAGAAGGCTCTGCGGAGCCCGGATTTCCATCTCAGCCCGGGGCGACACGTCATCATCTGCCGCGGAAATGTGCCGTCCCGCGGAAATGTGTCGCCTTCTGGCCGAATGTACTGCAATGTATGGCGCTGCAGGCGCCGCAGGCCGCGACGCTCGTTGAGCTCGGCACCCAAGACTATTCGAGGGCGTGCGCCTGCGACATGGACGGCCAGCAGCCGGCGTCGGCCCCTGCGGCGCCGAGTTGCCTGCAGGCCACCGGCCGTATGGCGTATTAAAAATGTTGCGGTTTTAAAATGTCAGCACTCGTGCGGGTGGATGGAAGGCCTCGTCTCGGATACTTACAACAGCAGAAGAGCGGCATATATCATATCAAAAACCAACAAAAACATGGGAGCTTCCGGAGAGCAGCTGACTTGACTCACCTGTCGAAAGCTCGTAGTCGCTGATTTGAGCCGCTGCGGGCGCAGCAGCCCCCATCCTGCTCTTCTGAGAGCTTAACGCTTCTGTCAGGCGGTATCGAGGGGAGTGAAACTCTGTTCTGAAGTAAGCAGGCGGTCACGGCTGAGTCCATTTGGCATGAACTGAAATTGGCAGGTTCCCATTAGAGTTTGCCGCTTCCATGCCTGTTGAACCTGAAACGGGTTCAGTTTGACCACATTCCAGGAGATCATGTCCGTGCTGTTGCATGATGAAGAGCAGACTGCGCAGAGAGTCAGTACTTACCATGTACAACAGGCTGGGTTTCGAGGCGACATACCGGCTGCAGCTGCGGCGACAAGGTCGGCCAGCTATCACTGGCGCAGCATTAGACGCTGGTAGTCGCTTCATAGGCCGGTGTGCGGTACAACGCGGCACGCGACGCTGAACGTGAGAGTGTGCGAGGGTGCTGCGGCGTGGTCACATGCCACGTCAGATGTGATCTCCAAGCACTAGTGGTATTTTGTACGCTCAGCCTTCCATGTTCCACTCACGCATTGCTTTCAGATTGCGGATGTCCAACTGGAGTGAACGGATAGTCAGTCCCGCCGCGCAGGCTGGCTGGATACATCATTGTTGTGTTGCAACATTCGAGCAGCATGCATCTGACCAGCAGCAGTAGCTGCATCCAGCCTCGGTCTGCGGGTCGCAAACCATTCAAGACATCGGCCAGACAGAGTCGCGCTTGCAGCTCCGCCGCCCATGCGACTGCATCGCACCGTTCCGATGCCGCGCCTGAGCCTCATGCAGCAGCAGATGCACAAGTGAGCCGCAGAGGAGCGCTCGGCGCTGGAGGCGCAGTCTTGCTTGGCCTCGGCCTGCCGCAGGTACCAGCACTGGCAGCTGAAGCAGCCGGCTCAGCCATTCAGCAGCGCGTCACAGCTGCGGTGCCACACACGAAGCTGGCGCCAGACCTCAGTGTCAGCCAGGTGACATATTGTTGCGACTGCCAGCACGCATGTGATTGCGCACTGCTACTCTTGCCCCTTGGCAAGTCGATTCCGCCGCTGCTGGATTGCACATCGCCGCTGACTGCCAGCTGCACGTGCATATGGGTGCAGCAACCATACATCCTCAGCACACTCACAACTCAGCAGTGTGCGGCATGTCCGTGATCAGGTCATCAAAGGCTGCTGGCAGCTGAGCGGCGGCCACAGGTGAACCCTGCAAGCGCCTTTCTTCAACGTCCTTCAGCAGCACAGCCTTGCACTCGGACTGCGCCGAGATCCGCTTTTCTGGCTCTCTTGCCTCTGAGGTTCTACATCCTGGACAGGGACACCAAAGCAGAATCATGCCGAATGCAGGGGCGACGCCGGCAGCGACCGCACAGGTGGCAGCGAGGCGGTGCAGGACTTTGGTGCTTTCACAGCGGGCGGCATTGATACCTTTGACACCGCGGACCACTACGGCCCCTCTGAGCAGCTCATAGGTGCGCAGGCCCTGCGAAGGTTGTTGCCGGCTAGGAGATTGGTGATTGCGGCGCCTTCCTGCCTCAGCGGCATGCCGAAGCCGCATCACCTGCTGCGCAGGACGCTTCCTGCGCGACGGCGCTGGTGCCGCGGAGGGCGTGACGGTGCTCACCAAGGCGTGCATCTGGGGGTCCAACCTGGGCAGCGCCGGCCGCGGCGATGTGTTGGAGAAGGCGAGTGGGATGTGAACTTCCTGCCCTGTATTGCTTCCGGTCCTGTTCGTTACAGCTTGAGGTGCCAACCTCAGGGGCTTGCCACGACTCTCGATCCGTCCCCTGTCTCGTTGAATGCAGGCTGAGCAGCATGATTGGCGCTGGGTGGTTGCTGCTATGTCACAAGGTATGCTTTATCTTGCACTGATCACCGAGCTTGCTGGGATGTCCTCGCCGCAGGAGTACATCGATGTCTCGCGGCAGCGGCTCGGGCGGCAGAAGCTCGACCTGCTGCAGTTCTACTGGTGGGTAGTCATGGCGACAGCCTGGCATCGGCACGTGCACACTTGCTCCAGCATGCACCAAGCTTGTGCAAAGTCGTTTGCGCCCAAGCAAACGATTCTGAATTGAGGGCCTGCCCTCACATGCCTCTAAATGACAGCTAATCGCACAGCCTGTCGACTGGCCCATGCGCCTGGCACTCAGCACTCTGTGCACCTTGCAGGCACGACTACGGGCAGCGGAATTACGTGGCAGTCGCGCAGAAGCTGGCGGACATGCAGGCGGCCGGCAAGATCCGGCGCATCGGGCTGACAAACTTCGACGTGGCCCGCACGTCGGAGATGCTGGCCGCCGGTGTGCCGCTCGTCAGCAACCAGGTGTGTCCTGAACCCTACTGTCTTAAAAAAAGGCTAAATGCTATGGCGTAATATGGCGGAGATGCTGGCCGCCGGCGTGCCACTCGTCAGCAACCAGGCGTGTCCTGAACCCTACTGTCCTAAAAAAACCTAAATGCTACGGCGTGGTCTGGCGGAGATGCTGGCCGCCGGCGCTGCTCGTCAGCAACCAGGTGCTTTGGATCCTACTGTCTCGGGAGACCACCTAAACTCTATGTGGCAGAGATGCTGGCCGCCGGTGTGCCGCTCGTTAACAACCAGGTTTTATATGACTAAACCTGAACCCTGGTTGTGGCATGGCAGATGCTGCACCGCGGCGAGCCGGTCGCCAGACAACCAGGTGCCCTGCTTCTGGGCATATACACGTCCCCCATTGCCAGCGCCTGAGGCCGACAACACTCACATCAATTCACGACACCATGTAGTCAGAAATGCCAAATCGAGATTGGGCACTAGTCACCGATTAACTGGCGGCCGGTGAGCGGCGAACGGCAAACGGCACAGCAGACTTGGTGCACTCTTCAAGACAATGCGGCTCGAATGGACTTTTCCAATTAGGACACTGCATGCTTTTCTGTCTGCAGGTGCAGTACTCGCTGCTGGACCGGCGGCCGGAGAACGGCATGGCGGATTTCTGCGCGGCGCACGGCATGCGGCTGCTGCCGTATGGCGTGGTGGCCGGCGGCCTGCTGAGCGACCGCTACCTCGGCGCCCAGCCCAGCGAGTGCGGATTTTCAACAACGCCTGACCAAATGTTGCATGCGGTTCTCATCCAGCCTCCATGTAAAGCCCATGTTCTGTCATCAATGCACAGAATGAATTCCGAGCAATTCATATTGCAGTATTCTTCATCATAATAATAACAATTATTATTATTATTATTACTACCATTTTTATTTTAATTGGAAGCATGGAACGGACTCTGGCAACAATGCTCACTGTGCCATTTAGCCAGCTGGCAGATGCAGACGACGGATTAGGGCCCCGGGCTGGTTCATCTGCACACAGCAGTGCCCAGCGCCTGGCCACGACCCTCAATATGCATGACAGGGTTAGGGTTTAGGGCGAGGCTGGACACAGGGCGAGGCTGGACACCGCCAGCGTGCACAAACACAGGTCGCTGCTGGGCGCCATCGCGACAAGGGGAGGGGTTCGCCTTGGGATCTCGAGCTCGAGAACCATCCATTTCCTCGTCCCCCTGCAGGGTCAGGCTAGACACCGCCAGCAAGCGGAAGTACGCGTCGCTGCTGGGCGCCGTCGGCGACTGGGCCTGGTTCCAGCGGCTGCTTCGGACGCTGGCGGGCATCGGGCAAAAGCACGGCGGCACATCCATCGCCAACGTCGCCAGCCGCTGGGTGCTGCAGCGTCCGGCGGTCGGCGCCATCATCCTCGGTGCGCACTACTATCTGTTGCACGTGCATCTGTTGGCATTTCAGACGATAAAAGTGGCAACAAAAGCCACGGCGGCATGCAAAAGTCGCCGCTGGGTGCTGCAGCGGCCGGCGATCATCCCGGGTGCACTTTTGAAGGAAGCCGTGTTCTGACTTCTAGTTGCAATCATCTTCCAAGCAGGGAGCTTCTCTGAGCATGGCCACTGGATGCATTGCCAATGGACGGCCTGGACTCCACAGTGTGCCGTCTGAACGGTCGCATGGCAGTGTGCTGCCCATCAGCTGCATCTCCTTTCGCCAGGTTTCCGACATGTTCAGCTGCGGATGTATGTAACGAAGAGCCTAATTTTGAACAACCTATGTTGGGCAGGTGCACGCAATGCGCGCCATGTGGCGGACCACGAGGCACTGTTCAGCTTCGCCCTGGACACCGAGGATCAAGCCGCCATCGACGAGGTGCTGGCACAGGCGCGGCGGCCGCGTGGCGATTGCTACACTTGGGAGCGCGGCGGCGTCTTCTGACGCTGAGTGGGAAGGATTTTAGGGTTTTAAGGAATTTCGTCGTGGCGGGAGGCTGGGACCCGCACACGGCTGAAATGATACAGCACGGCAGCGTCTTCCGACGTGTGCTCGGACGCTCAGTGGCCTGCATAGAAGATGACTTGGGAGTCTGCCTCCGACATATTCTCCGGCCTCGAAATTGTGGGAGTCTTTGCCGAGGCAGGCGGCCATCCCGGTCCGCTCTTATCTTATGCTTCTGGCCACTGATGACCTTTGGTAATCGTGGTGTTCAAAGAGACACCTTTCACAGGAAACCTCAGCAGTTGAGCCTGTGATTTCCACAAACTGGAACAGACCTGAAGCGCAGTCGTCTGCACGTCGTGGCGTTGAGGGGCAGCTCCATTCATGAATGATGCGAATGCTGTTTTTCCGGTATGGCAACGATTTGGAATGGAATTGACCGGTGAGATTTGAGAGGCTGCACCCAAACCAATCCAAGCCCGAGACAGTGCAGATCTTGACCGATGTAGCTGTGCAGAACCGACCAATAGCGGCACGGTGCACGTTGCCAGTCGCTTGCGGTGCAAAACCACTTGCCGGTGTCAGTTTGCAGCGCTATGCACTGCAACAGCAGGCCGCTCTGCCGCCCTGCCGCTGCCAGCCGCCGCGCGTCATCGCGTCCTCGACTTGAAGGCGCCAGCCATGCCGCCGGAGCGCTTGGCATCCGCCGCCGCCTTTTCGGCCGCCGCCGCCGCGTCCGCCTCCCGAGTCAACGCTTTGCCAGCCTTTGCTATGTGCAGCTCTGCCAGCTGGCCGTCGGAAACGTCCGCCGGCGCCTCCGTCAGCAGGCACTGCCCGGCAGTTGTTTTGGGGAAAGCGATGACGTCACGAATGGAGGACGCGCCTGTGCAGGAAAATTGAAACCCATCGTCTCATGATTGCGTGCTTGTTGACAGATGACGGCCGCACACCATGGCAGGCACATGTCCTCCGCTTCCCTTCAAGCGAGAATTTGCGTTAGCTGACTGCAGGGTGGGTGCGTATGCCGGACCGGGCATGCGGCACATGAATCGTTCAGGCGCCGAATTACGGGGTTCAGGGGAGGATAGTTTACAGGGTGATGGGCGGCGCTCACCTGCGAGCAGCATGACGAGGCGGTCGAGGCCGAAGGCGATGCCGCCGTGGGGTGGCGCGCCGGTGGTGAGACAGTCCAGCAGCGCGCCAAACTTGCCGCGCGCCTCGGCCTCGGACAAGCCGATGGCGGCAAACACGCGCTCCTGCACCTCCCGCTTGTAGATGCGCAGGCTGCCGCCTGCGGCGGGCACAGCAAACGACAATGCAAGTGAGCGCTCCTCCCAAAAGCTCTCCAATCACACTGTTGCGCACCTTGCAGGCTTCATCTGGGTTCGCGTGCGGCTGTAGCAGCCGGCTGACTTGCGCTTCCCGCTCCGTACAGGTGTGACATGGGGCACCGCCAAGCAAGCAAGCACATCAACGCAGCGCTAGCGGGGCGCACCGCCGATCTCGGTGCCGTTCAGCACCAGGTCGTAGGCCTGGGCTCGAGCGGTGCGGAGGTCGCCGCCGTCGGCGACATCCGCCGCATTGGGCGCCGTGAAAGGGTGGTGCAGCGCCTCCAGCCGCGCCTCGCCCTCGTTCCTGTAAGACAGAGACGGATGCCTGGTTCAGCAGTTGTGTGAGGGGTGTAGCGATGGTGGTGATACTTGAGGCATTGGAAATTGATGTTTCGGCCGCGCTGGGCGCCGTGAAGGGGTGGCGCGGCGCCTCCAGCCGCGCCTCGCCCTCCCCCCCTGCGAGAACAACGAACCCAACGAAATTCACATCTGATCTGTCAGTCTGACACCACATGCTTGACAAGATTTATTAAATAGGGTCTGTGCCGGGAGTGCTGGGCCATCATATCGGCTCATCGCAAGGCGAGTGTGAATAACAGCGCCCAGAGTCGCACCCGCCCGAACAATGTTTTTAAATGTTTTTAATATATTTTTTATGAAAATATAAAATCGAAAAAATATTTTTAAATCAAACGCATTTGCTCAGTCGTTACGGGGTGGGGTCATTATAGTTTGATTGACATTGTCTTTTGAAGAAAGCAAAATTGACATTGTCTTTTGAAGAAAGTCAAAAAAATTCCCTGGTCAGCCGGTGGCCCGCACCAGCGCCGTATTGATGAGTGCCACCGCACACCGAATCTCCAGAAGCTTTGGCAGACGCTGAAAACGCATCACTCGGACATCGGGCAGTCGCAGGCCCACACCAGCGCCGCCACGATCACTGTGATGCTAACTTAATCTGCCAAAATCGGCTCCGCTGCCGCGAACGATAAAAGCGGCGCACCACTCGAACATGGGGAAGTCGGTGACCCACACCAGCGCCGTGGCGTCCGCCGGCACCTCCTCCAGCACGCCTGCCACCTTTTGCCGCACGCGGTCCAGCGCCCGGTTGATAGTTGCCTCCCTGCGGGGCGAATTCAGCGCTCTGTGTTGGCGAGACAGCATTCTGGTGCAGTCGCCTGGGGTTTAGAGTTTTTAGGGTTTAGGGTTTTTAGGGTTTAGGGTTCAGCGACATGATTCAGCATTGATCATCTACGGCAAGTTGTGTGCAATGCGTATTGCAGATGCTCACTCGCCGCCGAGAGGACCAGCAGATGCGGGGGCGCTGGATCAGGCGCTGCTGCCAGCGTCAGGTTGACAATATGCACAGAAGTCTGCGTGCAACAGATTTCATACCGATGATATTATTTTCAGTTTCTGCAACAAGACTGATCTCATATGATACTCACTCGCCGCCGACGAGCAGCAGCAGGTCGCCAGGCTGGGCGTCAAAAGCCGTGGTCAGCGCCGCCACCTGCGCGTCATCAAAGCCTGCCTTGACGGGCGCCACGCCGTCGATCAGGTTGTGCTCCAGCACCCTGTGGTTGCATGAATCCGGTTCAGATATTGAATCTCCAGACTAAACTGCTATGACATTCGGCCATGGAGCGGCCGCCTGCGTGGCGCCAAAGCTCGAATTCACGGGCGCCACACCGTCCATCGAGGCGGGTCGGTCCGCCCACCGGCTCGACCCGGAAAGCACTGCAGCCACGCGGCGGCATCGCATCGCAGCGGAGCAGCGTGTGGGTTCCTTCAGGAATGCAAAGCGACATCACCGCTCGAGACAAAGTCTCAGCAGCTGAACAGAGCGTCGATATGCTCGCCGCATGTAGATGAGGCTTCCCGCCCGGGCCGCCAGCGCCTCGGGCGCAGTGTCCGTCAGGCTAGAGCCAACCAGGTTGAGAATATGGAGGACTCGTGGTTTCAGCCTGCTCACCGCATGTAGATGAGGGCGCCCGCCCCCGCCGCCAGCGCCTCCGCCGCGATGTCGCCCTTTGGCTTCAGGCGGCTGTTGGACAGGCGGCCGCCGTCAGGCACGCGCAGGCCCTTGACGATGCCGCCAGCCGCCGCCGAATCCGCAAACGGCCTGCAAATGCAGAGGTTCGCTATTGGAAACTTGTTCCCGGCCGGCTTCTGCACAGGCGGCCGCCGTCAGGCACGCGCAGGTGCTTGACAGAAGCTGCTGCTGGCTGCCGCCGCGTCCACTAAAGGCCTGCGAATGTGGACCAGAAGGCGTTCAATGGTTGTTCTGGGAGGACTTTGGACAGGAGACCGCCGTCAGGCACGCGCAGGCGCTTGACGATGCTGCTGGCTGCCGCCGCGTCCGCCAAGGCCTGCGGATGTGGACCGGAAATCAATGCACGTGACCGGCTGTTTTGCTGTTGCTGCGCAGGCCCTTGGCGATGCCGCCGGCCGCCGCTGTGGCCGCCAATGGCCTGCAATGGGGGAGGCGTCTCCGTCGAGGTGCTTCCCGAGTTGGTTGAGGCGTCACAGGTCGTCCACGCGAGAAGGGGCACAGCAGCAGGTGAACATCCTGTTGCCGGGGGAACTGACGCCTCGCCGGGCGGGGGATCTAGGCAGCACAGCACAGCAAGCGCCTGCCGCCAACATGCCGATTCTCCCACTCCAGGATGACAACGCAATGAGCAGCTTCCTCGGCCGCTGAAGCAGCCAGGTACCGCAATGAAGCCAGATTGCGACCGTGAAGATACCCAACAGAAGCACCACACTCGGTTAAAGTCATGAAACAGATCTAGTGCAGAGCAGGAACGTAGAGGACGCCCTTGGCTGCGCAGCTGACGACGGCGTAGAAAGTGTGTGCCAGCTCGAGCTGTAGCGCGTGCCGGGCACAAAGTCTTCGAATAGGGATAGGGTTTGATCGTTATCATTTCACATTGATGTCCACGTCTGTCAAACTGCAGCGCACTTGAAGGCACAGCCGGAAACGGCGTCGGAGACGTCTGCCAGCTCAAAGCCGTAGCGCGTGTCTGGCTTGTCGCAGCCGTAGCGCAGCATTGCGTCCGCGTACGTCATGCGCGGCAGCGGCAGGCTGAGCTCCTGCTGCTTCACCTGCAATCGGGATTGAGACTTCTCAATGCCCTGACAGACTGAACAAATGCCAGGCATTGCATTTCCTGGCAGCTCTGACGGGAAGTCTGCAACGCTGCGGTAAAGGGCACATTGTGCGCAAGATTCCAGTCATGAAGCATTCCGTCAGCCGCGTTTGCTATGCAAGAAAAGCAAATCAGGTGGAACAGGTGCCCCACCACCAATGGAATCGCAGTCACGTGGCGTTCTGCCTGATGATGGCATCTTGCAGCTTAAGTTATTCACTTCGACTTGCGTCAGTGATTCAAAAGCTTTGCGTCCGTTTAACCAAAGTAATTTAGGGTTCTGCGCGTATCTACAGTCATGTTTTACATGTGAGAGACTGAAGCCGTACCTCCTGAGAAAGGCCGCCATGAGGCGTTCTGTGAGTCCAACCCAGATGATTAACATTCTGGGTGACCATCACTCCTACGGCACAAAATTGACCGGAACATATATGATAATTCGGTTGATTATCACCTCCAGGATGACGGGCCATGAGGCGACTGGTGAGGCCGATGATAGCGGCCTGGTCCATGAACGCCAGCTCCGCGTCTGCAGGATTGACTTCATGTGTGATCTCTCTCTAGTAGAATGAACGAGCGGTTGAGAAAGGCATACCTCGCGAAACACTGCAGCCATGAGGCGTTCTGTGACCCCGATGATGGCGGCCTGGTCCATGAACGCCAGCTCCATGTCCAGCTGCGTGAACTCCGGCTGCCGGTCCGACCGCAGGTCCTGCTCAAGGTTCAGCGAATGCAAGTCTCAGCAGATTGTCGAGGTCGTAGTTGGATTCTCCGCAGTGTAGTTCGAGATTGGGGTCCAGCTGCGGAAACTCCGGCTGCTGGTGTAACCGCGAATTCTAATGCCCAGACACAGATGCCGTACAAGTTGTGCTGACATAATGATGTGGTATAGACGACCCAGTGCAGTCTCAAAACTTCGCAGGCAGACAAGACGCCGTGCCTGTCAACTGGCCGCAGTGTCTGCACACATGAGAAACACCAGCAACAGGGGAGAACGGACTGCCGCATTGGCGCTCACCTCGTCACGGAAGCAGCGTGCGATCTGGTAGTAGCGGTCGACGCCAGCCACCATGAGCATCTGTTTGAACAGCTGCGGCGACTGCGGCAGCGCATAATACTCCCCTGGCTGCACCCTGCGGAGAACGTAATTCCATTTTTCGGTGGCATACGTTCAATAGTTGATCATCCCTAACGCGGCAGCGCGCGGCACTCCCCTGGCTGCGCCCTGCAGTCGCAGTGTGGCAAGACGACCAACTTGCGCCGCATGCCCTGCATAGCTCGGCAGCCACCATCATTGCGTGCTGTCCGTGCTGCCAGCGCGCCGAGACCTTCCTTTGCCTTGACCAACAACCAACAACACGCGCACATGAGGAACTCGGTCCCCAGACCCGAGCGCCCAGCTGTCTGGGCGTCAGCTTGTGCTGTCGAGCAGCATGCAGCTGCTATCGCAGCGGACAGCTGCTCAGGATCCTCAGGGTCGGGAGTGCAGGCGGGGCTTTGCGCAGGCTTTGCGCCCCCTGCAATTTGCAATCCGGCGGCAGAGATGCACACGTTTCCCTGCATCGAAACAGGTGAAACAAGGGTTTAAGGCTCACCGGGACGGCACCAGGAAGTCGCGGGCGCCTTCGGGCGTGGAGCGCGTCAGCAGCGGCGTCTCCACCTCCAGGAAACCCTCCTCGTCCTCCAGGAACCGCCTGCCCATGTTCGACGAGCAGAACGTTCGAATTTGCAAAAGGGCACGATACAGATGCGTTCTCGCCCTCCGCGTTCTGCGCCAAACAACGGCGTGCGGTTCACGCAGGCCTTTGCAAATGGACTTGGTGGCGGCGTACCTACAAACCCACCCTGGACACCCTCAGATGTGACCAGCATGCTCACCGTATCAGGCCGTTGACGCTCAAAGGTCGAAATGCAACTCGGCGGCAGACAGGCAAGGATGGTGGCAGCATTCTCGGTGGGTGCACCTGACGGAGCGCAGGACTTGGTGTCGAAGCCGCAGGTTCGCCGCCATCTGGGGTCTCCTGCGCAAGTAGACATTGCAAGTCGTCATTGCACGTCCACGGCGACCACTAAAAGCAACCAGGAGGCTGGACAGACAGTTAGCAGTCGAACAAGGGTTTTGGCGACTCGTTTGAGGCTCAGCCCCGGTGGTTGAGCGGCGGCGTCTCGAGCATCGCTGCGGCGCCTATTCAATCTCCCTGTGAGGCTCGAACGTGCTATGAGACACCTTCGTAACCCGCATAAGGTGCAGCATCCGGTGTTTGAGCCGCAGCTCCTCCTCCGGCGCTGCTGCGGCGCCTACTCAATTTGCCAACAAGGCTCGAATGCGTCCTTGACTAGAGTTTCGTGACTCGCCTGAGGTCCAGCACCCGGTGCTTGAGGCGCAGCTCCTCCCGCAGCGCCTCCGGCTTGGCCTTTGCCGATTCTGACACCGGCAGCGCCAGCTGGCTGGTGACAGCGCTCAGGATGCGCACGCCGTCTGGCCGGTCTAGTGATATCTCGATATGGCCTGCGAATCGCAAATGAAGTAGTCTCATTCAGACAACTGCGCAGCAGCCGACACCGGCAGAGTGCCAGCTGGCTGATTGCGGCGCTGGACGCGCGAGCTATTTGGGCTGACCCGGGGGCAGGAAGTGCAGTGCATCGGCCTGCTCGTCTGCAGCAACAACGTGCCAATAGAGTTGTAGCAGCAGCCCGCACAGCAGCGACGTTCACGAGCGGCGACGTTCACGCGCCACCACCGCAGCGACATTCAGCGCCACCGCCCGCTCCTTGGAAAACTGCTCGTTTGTCATGATGAGTTTGTCATGATGAGTTTGTCATGATGAGTTCGACTCCCGACAAACACATGACTGCGCTCGTCTGATGTTGCGATATTGGCGCTGGGGACGCTGCCGCGGCCTGATGCAGACCCGGCACCGGCACCACCCACTCCTCTACAGATGTTCAACTGGTAAACCCTTGCAGTGTTGCTCGCACCTGTGGGCATGTTGGCGTTGGGGACCTGCCGCTGTCGCGGCACCCCCGTCACCGCCACCGCCCACTCCTCTACAAATACTCAACTGGTAAACCTCTGCAGTGTTGCTCGCACCTGTGGGCATGTTGGCGTTGGAGACCTGCCGCGGCCGCAGCACCCCCGTCACCGCTACCACCCACTCCTGACGCACGCGCTCCGCAATGGCCGCCGCCTCCGGCTGGGCGCCCGGCACGCAGGTGACCTGGATGAGTCCGCTCGCGTCCCGCACATCGAAGAACAGCACGCCGCCGTGGTTCCTGCGGATGTGGGATGCCATGTGAGTTGCTGATCTTGTGCACTTTGATGCAGGTGACCTGGACGGGTCGCTGGCGTCCCGCACGTCGTAAGAACGACACACCGCCGTGGCTCCTGCGGGCACGAGGTGGTGTGGCGTTCTGCTGTGCTGTTGTTGATGCTATCAAGAGTGGTGCCCTGGATGAGCCCAGCCGCATCCCGCACGTCGAAGAACAGCACGCCGCCGTGTACGGTTCACGAGACACAGCCGGGGAGACGTCCAGCGTGCTTCGAAGCAAGACGGCTCAGTTGCAACGTGGGTCTGCCAGAAACAGTGCTGTCTCTGCCGTAATACTCGGGAACGCAAGCTAAAAAAGTCAAAAACCAGAATGACCTGCCAAATTGGACCCCCCTTGAGGCCAGCCAGCACTTTGGCGAAGTCGCTGCCACAGTCAGACAGAGTGGGAGCCGCCAATCAAAGAGATGGCAGCAGGCGCAGCTGGATATGGTGAATTTTACAGGAGGCGCCCACTGACCTGTAGCGGTCCACCCAACCGCACACGGTGACGCGCTCGCCCTCCGGCACGCCCACCAGCGCCGCGGCCAGGTGGCTGCGCCCCGGCCAACTCATGCCCTCCTCCGCGCCCGCCCTGCAGGCGCGGGGCCACATGTGTTCCAAGATCGCGGGACTGGTGGAGGGGTGACCTGACCTTTCTGAGCTTGAAGCGCGACACGGTGGCGCACTGCATCTCTGCCGCGATGCCGGGATATCGACAGCAGCTGCTGCACGCGGACGTCCTGGTTGGCAGGACATACAAACCCGCATGCGCCGGCTCGTCGTATGATTGCTGCGATTGTGATGCGGGCAAGTGCAGTGGCATCATGCAGTCCCCCACGCGGGAGCCGCGCACCTGGCCGGCGCCGCGGCGGCCGCCGCATCTGCCTCCAGCGCCGCGGCAGGCACCGCCCGCAGCCGTAAATCCGGCCGCTGCGGCCGCTGTTGCGCCGCACTAAAAGCACGCTGCTGCTGCAGGGCGGCCAGCTGCCGCGGCGGCGTTCGCGCCAGCAGCGCCACTTGCCGATCCTCACGCTCCGCCGCGGCGATCGCCTGCGCCTCCGCCCTGTAGGCCATGATCTTGGCCTTCTTCTTGGCCTTCTTCTTCTTTTTGGCGTTGGTGGTGCCCTTCAGGCCGCGGCACAGCTCCAGCTGCGACAGCATGTCCACCGCGGGCCACGCATTGCGCAGATATGAGGTGCAGCCCAGCGGCGCAACGGGACGCCACGCCGCCAGCGTGCGCAGCTGACGCAGCGATTGCATTGCAGGCTGCGTCTGCGACGGCACAGACCGCGCCAGCTGTCCCAGCATCGGGCTGAGCTGGCCGATGCTGGGCGGCCGGAATAGGCCCTGGAGCGCCTGCAATATTGCGTCGGCAATGCGTGGGCGGCCCAGGGCGGCGGTCAGGCTCATGTGCGGGCCATGGACGCGCGGCCGGCCGCTCGGACTGCAAAAGGCGATCAGAACATGCCGAATGAAAGCTGGCCGGAAAAAGCGCCCCTGCAGCGAAATGCAAAAGTGTTGCTGCGTTGGGCCAGCTTGGGGTACATGCTTGGGTTTGCAGCGTTACAAGACTATCGATACAAGCAGCAATCGAAGCGAGCTTCCTTGCCTCCGAAGGCAGACCTGTCTCGTCGAGTTTCAGACCACGATAGCAGTATGCTGTCGCGCAGTGAAATGCAGATGCAGCAAGGCAGCTTGAAACACACCTGCATCAGCATCTTTCTGCACCAACGCCACATTCCCCAACATTCTACAGGTAACATAATTGGCTAAATTGGCCATGTAGCTTGTTCGGATGCGTTCCGGTTCCGTTTGCATTGCGCGCCGCGTCGCCAATAAAAGTGGCGCTGCTTCGCCATCGCGCCCTGCAACCCATGCTGACAACGCCATCCCGCTCCAATACGCAGCGAGGCCACCACGGCAGCATCGGCGGCAACACCAGCGACAGGCGCGTGCGGCAGCGGCGGCCAGTTGCGGGCGGGGCTCGGAATCAGCGTCGGCGACGCAAAAGCCGCAGCGTGGAGTGGTCATTCTGCCAGGGCTCGGCAACAGCGCGGCCGACTACTCGGCCATTGCGGCCGACCTCGAGGCACGTAGCAGCACAGAATGATGTGGTGGAGGGGCATACCTGCACCCTTTTCGAGCCCAGTCCATCGGGTTGCGCATGTTCCATGTTCTGTTTGGTGGAAGGTCATTGACATGCCTGCGGCCGACAGGCGCGGGGCCTGGCGGTGACGACGGCACAGGTGGCGCGTCCCGACTGGCTGCGCAATGCCGCGGGGCTGCGGTACCCTGCCTACTGGCGCGGTAAGGGCTGCATCTTACTGCGACCTTGCTGAACTACCACACCCGTCTGGCATCGTCTTTCTATCCGTTGCATGGGACGGTGCTGCGTGCTGCGTGTTTTTTGAGTGTGTCCTTTGCACTTGGTCCCTGCAGGCACGCTGCAGCCACGGCCCACTGTCAACTGGTGCGGTCCTGGAATTCGTCGTGTAGCCGGCATGTATACTCGGCGTGGCTGTGTGCACCATATCCATCTGTTCATGCACGCGCCACCTGCAAACGATGCCATTCGCCATCTGCACCAACGCTGCTGAAGCCCCAGGCCACACACAGGTCCCGCGCGGACCGTGTTTCGAATCCAGTGATGCTCTGCACAGACAGATTTGGATGGACTCGCTGCGGCGCTGCAGCGACTCGAGGAGGAGAGGGGCGGAGAAGGATCGGTGTTTTTCAACTGATGTTTATCGGGCGCGTCTCAGCAAACATGCGTGCGCAGGTACTTGGATCGGATTGCCGCTGCCCTGGAGCAGGTCGAAGAGGTGACCGGGGGCGCGCCGGTGACGCTGCTGGCGCACTCCGCGGGCGGCTGGCTGTCGCGGGTCTTCCTGCTGGAGGTGCGGACGCTTGCATGCGCACGATGTGTGCTGGAAAGTCAGATGGATGTCCCGCATGTCTGGTGGGAATGGGCAATAGAAAAGGCTGGCGGACTGTGCAACACCAAGGCAATCTCAATCGATTTTATATCAGCAAGGCAATCTCAAAGCTGCAAGATTGGTTCTTCAAACTGGTCCTTCAACCCTAAACCCTGAATATTTTTTGTTGGACAGAGTTCGATGCGGCAGCAATCGGCTCCTGCAGTAGGATGCTGGCAAACTGGACAGTCTGGTGACTCTGGGCAGCCTGCACGAATAGGCGACACACGCCTTTTGCGAGACTAGTCTCCGCGTTCTGGTCAGAAGGCTGTTAAAGCATTGCATACTAGGGTCTCAGCAGGCTGGACAGGCTGGTGACGTTGGGCAGCCTGCACAATCCGCCGCCGACGGGAGTCATGGACCAGACGCGCATTCGGAAAACCTTTATATCTCGAAACCTGCTGTTCGAAAGGTGTCCACATGTCGCACAGGAGGGACTCGGCAGGGTGGACAGACTCGTCACTTTAGGCAGCCCGCACAACCCACCGCCGCCAGGTGTGGTGGACCAGACGCGCGGCATCCTGAGCCACGTGGCCTCCACCTGCCCCGCCAACTTCCACGAGCAGGCGCGCAGCTACTCCAGCTGAGGTTTTGGTGCCGCATGCGATGCACTGGCCCAGTCACGGGAGTCGTGGCTGTATTCTCGTGGCCGCAGCATTAGCTTGCTGGAGGTGAGACGCTGGAGACGCTGTCGCATTGCAGCTTGCATGTGTCCACCATGATCAGCGGCGCCAGGGACGTAGTCGTCCCATGTGGCACGTGGTGGTCTCTCTCGATTCCAGCCTGTGACGTCGCGGAATGCCAAATGCCATTGTTCCTGCAGATTGCGTACGTCACAGTCGCTGGCAAATACCTCAAAGGCGCGCCGCTCCGGGCGAAGGACGCAACATGGGGCCAAAAGGCAGTGGGCGCCGGCTATGCGCAGGTGCCTGTTCATTCAGCCCTGTGGGAAAATCGCTACCCGCTCTCTCGCCTCCATGAAGACAACGCTGTGTTGCAGCGCCACCGCCTCCTTCAACGGACCACCTCACTGACCATGCACTCCTCGGCGATGCAGCTCGCAGACATCCATCGCCGCCATGCGCAGTCGTGTGCCTTCGGATTAAAACCCTAAACCCTAGGGCAACGGCTGATTTTGCAGGTGTGCGGGCGGCCCGACGTGTGGGGAGACGGAATCACGCCCGTGGAGTGCGCGCACCTGGAAGGTGAGACGCTGCACTCAGTACAGTACGGCAATGAACTGTGGGTCCAGTCATGTACATGTTCAGTGTCTGCCAGCCTTCGGCTATGCCTGTGCGACAGGTGATCTCCACACATCAGGTTTAGATCAAATTTGAACGACTTGATGGCACAGGCGTGGCGCTGCCAGCGCCAGAGCGCAGCAACCCACATCAGATGGACGACAATCTCAGCGTGGAATGAGTTTCCGAAAGACGAGCTTTCCTTGCGCTTGCAGGTGCCAAGCAGATCACGCTGGAGGGGGTGTATCACAGTCCGCTCGGTGCGGTGCTGCCGACGCCTGACGGCAAGCCCGGGCGGCCCTGGTATGGCTCGCCGTCTGTCATCGGGCAGTGGGTGCAGGAGATCTGGCGCGATGCAGACGAGCTGGCAGGTGAGCTGGGGAACGTTCGTTGCGGCTCTTGCTTTGCAGGACCGGCCCCGGCGGCACCTGGGTAATGCTGCGGTGCTCATCGGGTGGTGCGTATGCGTCTGCTGTGCCGGGCCGCCAGTATGGAGGCGCTCAACGAGGCAACGTGCCGTGTCGCGCGCAGCTATCGGAGTCGCCAGCAAACGTGGCATGTGGGGAGGCCGTAATGCAATACTTTCCAAGTGAAAGCTGCCAGCAAGGGCAGCATGCGGGCTCATGGCCACGGAGGGGCAGGAGCTTGACGCACTATGGTACTGCTGCGCTAAAGTGCCAATCAATACACGACACTGGTGACGTGCATCCCTGCCCATTGCAGGGTTCAAGAAGGAGCTGGGGCACGTGGCAGACGACAGCATGCTGCCAGATGGGGTCCGAGTCAGCCAGTTGTAGAAAGGTACACAATGACACGTCGCAAGGTTGCGCAGGCCGCCTGGTGAATCGCCAATCGATTCGCGGTCGGATCTACTGCAAGTAACATAGGTCAACTCAGCGTTGCAGGGTCGTGGTCTCGCACTCTTAAGATTTTAAGGCTCACGGAGCGCGCAATTCGCAGCGGCTGCGTTCCTTGGACATTCGATTGGTGGTGCACGTGCCGCAGAGTCGCGGCAGAGCTGCTTTCAGTTGTCTTCGAAGTGCTCAACAGCTGACCAGCCTTCAAGCTGTCTGCCAGAGCAGTCCCATCTGCAGACTTTGCCCCGCATTCCAGGGACTCGCTGCGCCCACAAAGCTGGTCCGCTCACCGCATCGATCAAATTAGCGAGCGCAAGCAGGTCGCGCTTGCTCGAAGGTGGCGAGCCCAAGGTCTGCGCGCGAAGCGACGTGCCAGCGACGTGCCAGCGCACAAACCCAGCCAGCCCCGCAAGTGACGTCACGTCGGCAGGTCATGAGGTCCGGCAGGGTGATCGCGGACCCGGCCCCAGAGCTCCGGCGAGCTTTCATGATAAGATGCAACAATGAGCCATCTTTGAGGCATCCAGCTGTCGAGCACATTCCCTGAGAACCTAGAATATACCTCTGGAGCTGCACCTGAAGCCAAGCCCCACGTGAGTTGTGGGGGCGGCTATATACCGTCAGTCAGCTTCATCGGCTCCATTATCTGCTTTCCACAGCTCCAATCGCACCGTTCCTCATCCAGCGCAGCTCAACAGGTGAGCCCTGCACCGCCCCAGGCTTTGATCCTCCACTGCGTCCTGTGTTGTGCGACGTCTGTGGACTAGGGGCCGGTCCTTCATGATCCGCACACTGCAAGCCCCGCAGCCGGTCTTATAGGCATTACAGTTTACACATGATGCCTTGAAATGCATGCCGCGTCAGTAGCGGTGCACCACGTTCATTGCACCTGCCATCTGCGGTAGTGTGTGCGTACACAAACTGTTGATCGAGTTGAATCTCCACTGCAGACGCTGCGCCATGGCGTCTTCCCGTATGATCGCGGCCTGCCTGGCTGCTACGGTGCTGGCCTCTGTCGGTACAAGCGCCCTGCAGACCGGCAACTTGAACTATCTGGCCCCTGTGATGGAACTTCCTCAGCTAGCCAAGTTCGAGCCGGCTGACGTTGTGGCGGCGCACGGCCGCGCTCTGCTGGCCAACAAGGACCCTTCCAAGTCTGCCTGGACGCCGAAGACCAACCGCCAGTCCGACCAGATCTTCGTCCAGGTGCCCGGAATAATTTGCACCTGTCGTGAATGTGCCTAGTACGAATGTGCAGCCGCACATTCGACAGGCGCACTGATTGCGGCTGGTCTCGGAGCTAACCTGAGGTCACATACATTCCCGGTTGAGGGGCAGTGATCCATTGCGGCGCCTACCGGCCCAAGTTGGCATGGCCACAAGCTGACTGTGCATGCACACACAAATGTGCCTGCGGAAGATGTTCGCACTGTCCGTCCGTGAAATGGGTTTGAAAGGAACGTCAGACAAATCAACGTCAGACAAATCACACGGTGTGGCAAGGATCCTAATCGCGCTTCAGTGCCGGGGACGATCACGCACAGTTTTTGTGTGCACTCGATCGACGAGGCAGCATCGCAGCCACCGGCGTCACCTCGCAGTACCATCGGGCCATCTCACCATTAGAGAAACTGCCGCAATGCAGGGCGTGGCCAGCGGCGACCCCTTTACCAAGTCGGTCATCCTGTGGACGCGCGTGACGCCACCATCGGGCGCCAAGAACAAGCCGGCCACCCTGGACTATGCAGGTGAGGTATACTGCTCCACAGGCTGGCGGCACCAACGGTGACACCTAGAGGCTGGGAAGGTTGCAACTCGCACATCGTTCTCTGGCTGGTTGACATTGCCAGAGGAATCCCTTGTCAACAACTTGCTGATTTCTGTTTGCAGTGGCCAAAGACAAGGCCTTCAAGAACATCGTGTCCCGGTGAGCAGCTCACCTTTCCGCAGCCATGACGCTGCATGTCGTCTGCCATTTACTGCCGGCGCGCGTCTCAGCTGCCATCGGTGCAAAGCTCCACTTGCCATACACTGGCACCTTGCAGGGTTATCACCAATCCACAGGATGTGTGGATTGCTCGTTCAGCATTATATTGCTGTACGCAGGGGAACAACCATCACGTCAAAGGACGTCGATTTCACTGCCAAGGTGCGGCACAAACGACACCGCCAGACATCCCAAAGTCGATGAGGTGAAGGACTATGCTCTGCGAAACAGCCTAAAGCGACCTCTATCGCGCCACGCAGGTCGAGGCAAAGCACATCAAGCCCAACACCAAGTATTTCTACCAGTGGCGCTATCGGAACGGCAACGCAGCGCCGGTCTACTCTGTCATTGGCCGCACCCGCACCATCCCCCGCGCCGACGACGACATCGCCCGCGCCCGCATCGGCTTCTTCGGCTGCTCCAACCTGGTGCGTTGTTAAGGTGTTTCAAGCCACAATGTGTGTGACGCCTGCCCAATGGTCCTGCTTTCCCTGCCCTGTCATTGCTTCAGATCAGCCTCGCTATGGCAGCTTCAACTGAAGCTGTGGCACTTTGGCCGTGACTTCTTGGTTCGATCAAGCTGCAGCCATTGGCGAATTCTCTCACTGCACTGCAGCCCACCGGCTTCTTCACCAGCTACGGCCAGATCGCCCAGGCGGCTGAGCGCGGCGAGATCGACTACAACATCGTGCGCTTCTGTCATCCGCCCTTCATTTCTGATGACAGCATTTGAGTTCTGTGACAGACCGTCTTGTAGCACCCAGATGTCACGCCAGAATCAAACTCTTACACGTGCCTGATGGGGAGTGTACACGCTGTCCTGACCGCACCACTGCGGCTGCAAATGCCTCTCGTGTTCACACCGCCAGCCGCAAACCGACAAACACTGGCCTTGTGTCTGCAGCACACCGGCGACTACATCTACGAGTGAGCAGTGTGAAGCCTGTGGAAGCAGACTGCCCCTCAGTTGTCCGTTTTCGTGCTGCTCCCTACGTAGCGTGCTCTGGGATATAGTGTTGTGCGGCAAAGTACCGACCTGAGGGTTCTGTCTCCAATCCGTCAGGTACCAGACTCCCGGCAATGCGCTGTTCAGCCCTGAGGACCAGGTGCGCGGCCATATGTGGAAAAAATTTGTCTTTTCCCAGTGTCGCCTGCCACTGCGCATGCCTGTCTCGACTTGCTCCTTTGAGGCTTGTCTTTGTTAGTCACTCCGTAGACAGTCCGCCGTCCGGCTGACGGTCGCCTTCCCGCCGCAGATCGCGCGCACGCACCAGCCCGAGAAGGAGATCCAGACCATCGCCGACTACCGCATGCGCCACAACCAGTACAACACCGACAAGGACACCAAGTGGATGCGCCGCTCCGCACCCCTCATCCCTATCTGGGGTGGGTTGTGGCTCGCTCAGCCCCCATCGATAGTTTACCAAACGTTGAAGTGTACAACAATGGCAGTAATGCGCCCCTCATCCCGGTCTGGGGTGCATCGCGGCTCGCTCTGTTGCAGCAGTTTATAACGTAACGGGTGCTAGCAGTCCTCGCAGGTGGTGCATAATGCACATGCTTGTGCACATCCCTAAACGACTCGGCAACAAGGAGCAGATGGCACCAGCCCTCGCACTGAACGGCGCTCAGGCGCATCAGACCGCTGTGCAGTGGGTCGCGTGCAGGCCGAGGGCTGGCGCTGGCTTTCTGCCTGCCAGAGCAGCCCTTTGACGTGAGCTAATCTTTCAATTGACTGCAGACGACCACGAGTACGCCAACGACGCATGGAAGGGCGGCGCGCAGAACCACCAGCCGGCGACCGAGGGCGACTGGAACGAGCGACGCCTGCGCGCGCTGCAGGGTGGGCTCTGAAGTTGATTTTGTTGCTGATGCATGAGCGTGCAAGCAGCGCTGCTCCTGCATGTTAACACAGCCTGTACTGTGCGTCCGTTTCTACGCACACTGTTCATCACGACCGCATGCTTAATTTGCGCCTGCAGTGTACTACGAGATGATGCCCATCCGCCAGGTGCGCCGTCAGCAGGATGCATCATGACAGCAAATCTGTGGTCTTCTTCAACATGTCCAACTAGCACTTCATCGCTGTGTATGTGCCTTTGCGTAGGCCCTGTGAAATGTCTCACATGCATTGTAAAATGTGGCGCAGGCCAACGCTGACAACAAGCAGCAGGTGCGGGGGCTTGTGCCGCTGACGGAATGCAGTGCATGCATAGCAGGGACTCTTCGCATACAGATTCTTTGAGCACCAAACATGGCATGACTTTCAGCAGTCTTGAAGTATCCAGAAACCCATGACCAGTACATGCCTGATGGCTGACGGACTGTCGCCGCCCCTGCTGCTCCGTAGATCTACCGCAACTTTGAGATCGGCAAGCTTATCAAGCTCATCATGCTGGTGAGTCAAACTTTGCTCGTTTAGCTTATTGAGTCCGTTGTCTGGTGCTCATCGCCCGCCTTGCCTTGGCGGACAGCGTAACTTTGGCACACGCAGCACTGGCAAGCCCATGCTGAACAACACCCGAAACCATGCTGCTCTCAGGACACCCGCATCATCGGCCGCGACCTCCAGAACGGCACCGCCCGCGAGGTGCGCCCCTCTCCATGCTTGACCTTGAAACTCTGTAAGAAACCTCTGAGTTATACTGCAGCGCTGCCGGCTGGGAGACTTGAGAGAGACCAGACTGCGGTCCACAGACGCGCACCTCGGCGCACCACTTGTGCTTGGCAAATGTAGGAGCAAGCAGCGTTGAAGTCGATGCTGTGCCGTCAGGACAAGAGTCTGATCTGGGATTGAAAATTTGAGTCGGACTCGCATGATGTGCGTGGTTCCAATCACGTGCAGGACCCGAACCGCACCATCCTGGGCTCGACGCAGAAGGAGTACCTGAAGCAGCAGCTGAGCGCCGCCGAGGGCAAGCAGACCTGGAAGGTGCTCGGCCAGCAGGTGCTGTTTGCGCACCGCTGCGACTCGCCCTCGGCCGACCAGTGGGACGGTGAGTCCTCTCAGTTGATGTCAACACATGATTCATGTTCATGTCTCATAGTGCGGCCCGCTGCAGATCGACGCCGTCCGACCAGTGAGACGATGCGGCTCGCTTTGACCGGCCCTATGGCGGCGTCAGTGATCAGTCCGCTGGAGCCCCTGCTCGCTTGTCATCGACCCAATGACACCGTCCAGCAAGGAGTCATAACGAGACACCACCCATTTTTTCGCCGCTTAACTCGCGCGCTGCTGAGGCTGCAGCGCGGCTACGGCTGCAGCTGTCGTGAACATTTGCAATTTTTGAAAAATCTGGGGGCAGCTCGTGGACGGCTGGTTGCATTGTCTCGTGCCTGCCTTTTTCACGCCATGTACGTCCCTGAATACTGGACTATCGAACGGCGTCTATCCAGGCTACCGCCAGGACCAGCGGGACGTTCTGGATCACCTGGCTAACGAGAAAATCGACAACACGATCGTGCTTACGGGAGACATCCACACGCACTGGGTGCGCTGCCTGGCCCCTTCTATTCCTTGTCTACAGCTGGCGTGCAGTGACGGCTGCATCATCTGCCTGCGTCTGCTGGGCACAGGGGCAAATGTTCCGGGCAGGCTGGAAGTAACGAGCTGCGGGCCCACCGGCGGTGCCCAAGCGCATGTGTCGTGCAGCGCCGCTGCTGCCATGCCAGCGAATCCGGCAGCGCGGCCACGCGGCACTTTGAGCCTTTTTTCATTCCTTCATGTTTCCAACATGTTTTGTCAGCTCCACAGCATTGAATTCCAAAACGCTCCATGTCTGCGACAGGCCAACGACGTGCCCAAGTACCCGTGCTCCCGGGAGGCCAACTACAGTTACAACCCTGACACCGGCGCTGGCTCCCTTGCCGTCGAGTTCGTGTCCTCCGCCATCACCTCCGGCTACAAGTGAGTTGCAGAATGTCAGCAGCAATGTGCATCCAGTCGATGCAGTAGTGCACAGCGCATATCGGCGCATGCAAGGGATAGGCTGTGGCCGCCAGTGTCAGAGCGCTGGCCCCTGCAGTTGCGTGGAGCCCACATGCCGATGGCAGTCTGCTCCGCTCGTCAAACGGGGCAGGGTCGCCAAGCATGACCACGGTGCTGCAGCGAAACGGTTGAAATGGATCTCTCTCGACTCCACAGCTCTCGACTCAACACCGTGGGTTTCCTGACTGCAGGCCCAGCGACGCCAACAAGATCGCTGCCGCCGGCCGCGTGCAGGCCATCAAGGCCGCCAACCCGCACGTTAAGTACCAGGAGTCCTTCTACAAGGTGGGGCGTTGCCGATGCTTCCATCAGCATCCACTGTTTGATATACTCATCAGCGTTACAGGCTGTCTTCAGTCTTCTTGCCGCTCATGTCCTGTGCTACCCCCCCTGCCCAACCGTCCGCCGTTCGAAGGAGTGCCACTTCAGCCGTGGCTTATGCTGTGGCTAATTCTTCCCTGACGTCTCTACAACTGCGGTGCGCAGGGCTTTGCCATCATTGACGTCCGCCGCAAGCAGACCACCGCCACCTGGTACTACGCCCCCGACCTGCTGAAGGCCGGCCAGTACGAGACCAAGGTGTGGCCCATAGTGCTGTCTTTCAGAACACTGTGGGCAGCTGCGTGCATTTTGAGCTGTGTGATTTGTGTCGGGCGAGACGAGCTGCTGGTCAAGGGTGTCTCGGCAGCCGCAGTCGCATGCGTTGGCAGCTAGAGCGTTCAGAAGTCCAGGATACATGACATGCGCGCATCGGCGCCTATGATGAGGATATTGACCTGCCACTGCAAACGCATTGTGTGATTTTCAGGGGCTGTAGCCGTGATGTGGCATCTCGCTATTGAAACAGCTTGCTACACCTCTTGAACCTGCGTGCTCTGCTGCAACAGGTGCAGGGCGAGAGCTGGAAGGTGGTGGAGGGCACCAACCGCCTCGTCAAGGCCTGAAGACCGCAGTGAAGCCCATTCGTGAAGACCGCACTACAGTGCATCAGCAGGAACGAAGGTCCATCCGAGAAGTCCCGATGATAGACGGCGAAAGCGGAAGCTAAGTGAACGTGTGCAGGCAGGTGGAACGCTGCCTTCGTCAGAGAAGAAGCCCCAATTGAGGAAGGTGCTGGCACCACTGCCGCAGAGATGATATGAATATGAAAGTGAGAATACACATCGATGGCAGATTTGAGGCCATGCAATGCAGTCAGCAGACGGACCCGCGCCTGCAAACTAGAATGGCTTTATTGCATCATGCTTGGCCGGAGCCCTGCCCAGCGGATGCCGACCTCGCGATTTTTTCGTTGGCATGCACGCACCTGATGCGCAGCTGCCAACCATTGCTCGATGAATTTGGATTTATCATGCTGCACCCTACTAGGGTATCGCTTGTTCGAATGTATCATACCAACATATTGCGGCCAGATGTCCCCCACATGGGTTGCCGCCGACGTAGAATCCCACTGACATGCTCGCAGTTGGATGGCACATGGCTGGCTTGCCAGCTGATGGAACATCTGGCTACCTGACATTCCTAGTGCTCAGGTAACGTCCTGACATCTGCAGATCTGCCATTCCTGTACCTGCGTTGCTTCACCTAGACTGCAGGCCTGCAGCGACTGGCACAAGCAGACCCTCCCACCAGCCGTGACGATCAAAGTGGGCGCGGCCGACTGCCTTCATCCGAGAAGAACACTAGTCCACCCGATAGAGCACATAGAGGCACGCGCGCTCACTGACACAATGGGCTGAAGGTGCCAGCATGGATGCCGCCGGCATGTTCTGCGCTCAGACGTGAAGCATTCGAGAGGCGGAAGCGAGTTCGATCGAAGTTGATGAAGCATCTACGGCCAGAAGACTCTGCGCCTGCGCACCTGATTATTTTCCCCCGGCGCAAGCCGAGGACGTAATAAATTGCTGATGTTCCCTAGTTTCTTTGGCGCAAGCACTGGGACTCTGGTGTGAGCTGCCAAACATTGATGACTTAGACACCTTCGCAGCGGCAGTGTGAGGGTGTTTGATGGTATGTTCTGCTGTTTTGAATACATGTGGCAATTTCGCAGAGAACCATGAGTTTCACGACCAAAGTCTGCCACGGAAAACGAATTGCTTCCATGACGCAGTGTCCAGCTCCTTCACAACTGTCGAGCCATGAACTCAGCACCCAGTTCCCGGAGCGTAGGACTGGCATTTCTCTATCCTTCACGCGGCACGTCGCCATA
>JAABUM010001112.1_pt1 | contig 41788 bp, 38 predicted proteins | sample 5559161 | NCBI WGS metagenome assembly JAABUM01 (sample SAMN10711868, study PRJNA513369) | rock metagenome | isolation source: Antarctica rocks | place: Antarctica: Victoria Land, Siegfried Peak nord
GCCCTCTGCGTCGAGCTCACCGACACCGTCACCCGCTACCCCAGTACCGACCTGACCATCGCCTACAGCGTCAAAGACCACTCCGCCCATGCATGATCCAACTCACCATGTCAGGAGTTCTGGAGTCCGAGCTGGGCGTGGCCCTGCTGACGCGCACCACACGTCGGGTGGATCTGACCCATGCCGGGGAACTGTTCCTGGCCCGCGCCGCTCGTGTGCTCGGCGAGCTCGAGGGCGCTCGCGGCGACCTGGCCCAGCTGACCGCGGTGCTGCGCGGGCGGGTCGCCCTCGGCGCCACCCAGGTCCTCGGGCCGTTCGACCTGCCCGCCGGCTTGGCCCGGTTCCACCGCCGCTACCCCGGAGTGGCGCTGGCCTTGCGCTCCGGTCTCATCGCCGATCTGCTCACTGCCCTGGACGCCGGCGACGTCGATCTCGTCCTCGGACCGATCCACGGCGACCTACCCGCGCGGTACGCCGCCCTCCCGCTGGTCGACGAGCAGCTGATCGTCGTGACGCCGCCCGGTCACCGCCTCGCCGGCGAACCCGTCCTGAGTCTTGCGCAGCTGCGCGGCGAACCGTTCGTCTGCCTGCCCCCCGACAGCGGCCTGCGGGCGCTGTTGAATGCCGCGACGGCAGCCTGCGGCTTTCAGCCGAGCGTCCCGTTCGAGAGCCACAGCCCCAGCAGCGTCCGGGAGCTGGTCGGCGCCGGCCTCGGCGTGGCCCTGCTGGCCCGGTCAGCGGCCGAGGCACCAGGGCCGCCCGTCAACGTCCACGATGTGCGTCCGGCGGTGGCGCACCCTCGCGTCGGGCTGATCCACCACCGGGACCGCAGGCTCACACCCGCCGCGCAGGCGTGTCAACGCCATCTCGCCCGCTCCTGGAGCGGCCCGGTCCAGGGCGACGACCGGGTCCGTGGCGTCGTCACCGACCGATAAGCACCGCCCTCACGAGACCCGGACGACGGGAGGCCCCTGCGGGCGCCGCCGGGACCGGGCTAGCCTCAGGGCCCCTCAAAAGGTGACGACGTGCCCGGCGCGGGGATCGAGCTGCCCGCTGGCGGCCTGGTTCCACACGGCAGCCAAGGCCTCGGGGCCATGCCCGGGGACGACGTCGACCGAGCGCTCGGCGCGTGGCAGGAAGCTGAACCATGCGGCGGTGAACCGCTGCTCAAAACCGGCTCGGCCCCACTGCGCAGTGCGCGAACGGATGACGTCGGGAGCGAAGAACAGCGTCGGCGTCGGCGTCGTTGCAGCGGCGCTCTCCACATCAGGGTGGGCCATCCCGACGGCCGTGTCATGCACCAGAGTCGACCCGAGGTGGGCATGCAGCCGGGTCCGCAGTGCGGAGCTGCCGGCCAGGTCCACGTACGCCGTGGGCCGGTGGGCGAGGCTGGTGAGCCGGTCGTAGCTCAGCACCTGGTCGTAGCAGCCCAGGCCTTGCACGAACGCCATGTTGCCCGTCGAGGTCAGCCCGACGCACGGGACGCCGGCGGCCTGCAGCAGCCCGGCGGTGGCGTACGCCGCCTTGCTGGAGGCCGAGCTCAGCACGACGACGTCCGCCCCGTACAACTCCTGATCGAGCAACTGGTCGGCCAGGGTGAACGACAGCATGAACAGCGGCCGGAACAGCACCTGCAGGTCCTCGTGCTGCGCGTCGTACACGCCGTCCGCGCGGGTGTCGACGTAGGCGTTGTACGCCGGCGGCAGGCCCGCGCGATGTCCCGCCGCGTCCCGGAACCCGTGCGGCCCGACCCGGTCCGGTACGACCAGCAGGTCGCTCGCGGTGGGTAGCAGGCCGTAGACGCGGGCGCCCTCGACCAGCCCGTCGGTCCGGGAGGCCGTCACGGTGGCGAAGCCCCACAGGGGGACGCGGCCGGCGCCGCCGGCGGTCGGGAAGAACTCCCAGTACCGCAGGTCGTCGCCCAGCCGGGCGTAGGTCACGTTGTTGGCCGTGACGCCTACGCGGTCGAGCCGGAGCACCGCCTGACCCTGCTCGGGCGACAGGTCCGGGCCGGGACGGATCTGCGTGCGCGTGAGTTCGGTGCGGTCGACGAGCAGATCCCAAGACACGACGCAGAGCCCACCACTGCCGTACGACGCGCAGGTGAACACCAGGCGATGTTCCGGCGACGTCCTCCGTCAGCAGTGGGCTTACCGCGGCTAGCCGCGGCACCCGCTCTGCACCCCGAGAAACGCTGCGCTGCCCCCGTGGGCGACACCTACTGCCTGACCGGCATGCGGATGTCGTTGGGGCGGATCCCCATGGCCAGGCCGCAGAGCGGCGCTTCTGGACGGGTAGCGGCACCTCTCCGACGTCGGCTCTGGCCCGCTTCCGCCGCCAGGCCGAGCGGGCTGATGGGCGACGCAAACCCTGTGAGCTTCAGTCTGTCAGCGCCGCAGCCACCCGCTGTAGGTCGGCCTGCCACTCGCCCTTCGGCCGGGGTGGCAGCACGTCGTCCCACTCCACCGCGAAGCTCCCACGGGCCTGGACGAGCCCGAGCGGGCGAGCCATGAACCACCAGTGCAGGTGCTCCGCTCCGTCCCCGATCCGGGAAACGTGCACCCGCGCGATACCGCCCAGCGAGGTCAGCGCCGCCTCGACCCGACAGAGCACCGCGCCCATGCTGGCCCGCAGCGGCGTGGGCAGGTCGTGAAGGTCGGCGTGGACGCGCGGCTCGTGCAGCAGAACGACCGGCAGGCCGCTGGGCTCCCGGGTGCTTCTGAGCCGCCAGTCGGCGTCCGTCCACAGGTACTCCTGGTCAGGCGCGGCGCAGGCGCCGCAGCCAACACCTCCCTCCCCCTCGCGCGGCGGCTCTGGCAGCACGACGTCCCCCACAGAGCGCACCCGCAGGTCGCCCTCATAGGGAAAGCTCGGCCAATAGGCTTAGGAAGGGACCGGGAGCCGACCGTTCGGCGACGCCTGCTCGGCCTGTCGGGCACGCCGAACAGTCTGGTGGGCGTAGGAGTCCTGGTCCATCGGGCCACCGTAGGGGCTGTCTGCACCTCCGCGGGGGGCCGGAACGGCCTTATGGACGGGTAGCGGCATCATCATTTGCCCATCAGTACGAGGGGGAGGTCATCTAAGGCCGTCCCACAGGCCGTGATCCGAGTAGAAGCGGCGCACCTCTTCGAGCTCGACGTCGGCGTCCTCGGCCGGGACGGTCGCGGCGCCGGCCACCCACCAGTCCGCGCCTGCCAGACCAGCCGAGAGATAGGCCCGGCTTCCTGGCTGGTGTGGCAGCGGCGAGAGGCGAGGCTGCGCAAGCACTTCACCGTGCGCTGGCTCCCAGAGGCGTACCTGCCCGGCCGCCTCTCCAAGTACGACAGCGTCGAACCACCTCCAGACGATAACTTCGGATCCGTCCGCTATGGCTGCGATTGCTACGAGGTGGCCGGGCGTGACTCGTTCGGCTCGGGGCTTGAAGGGCACTGAGTACCGCGCCAGGGTCAGCTGGTGATACCCGAATACCTGACAGGCGTCCTCGGCCGGGCTCACCACGACGGCGGTGCGCAGTTGCGTATGAGAGCGGTCGTAGTCCGAGGAGGCGGTCATCGGTCCATCCTCTGCCACCAAAGGCCGCCTCCACGTTCGGTAGCGGGGACTGGTCACGGGTAGTTGGCTGCCTCTGGTCCTACCGTGGCGGGATGGCCGAGGATCCGGACGCACCGGACATCCTCGGCTCACGCCCGCTCGGGAAGCGGTGGTTGCTCGCGGCGGCCGGAGCTGAGACCGGTGGGCAACGGCGCGCCCGGAGTTCGGCGAGACGTACTTCAAGGGGAGCTGGGGCAACCCGTTGCAGCGCGACCCGGCCGTGGTCGAGGAGCTGGTCGCCGCAGGGAGGATCCAGCCGGCCGCACCACTGCCCTACCGTCGGCAGGAGATCCGCGCCCTCGCCTCGATGTTCGGCCTGCCCGACTAACCGTGCCCGATCAGCCCCGGCACCTTGCTCCCGCCACCGGGGCCGGTCGGGCCTTCCCCGGAGGACCTCTTTGACCACCGCCCCTGAGCAGCAGCCGACCCTCGCGCGCTACGCCGCGTCGCTCGACGACCTGCCCGAGCCCGATCGGGATCGTCGCCTGCAGCTGATGGCCGACTTCTGCGCGTTCGTCGACCGGACCCCTGACCAGATGATCGAGGAGGTCTTCGACGAGCAGACCCGCAAGTACAAGCGGCGCGGCTTCTACACCGAGACGGCCAGGGAGTTCGCGGCATCGCGAGCAGAGAACCGCAATGCCCACCTGCAGATGAGCAACGTCGTACGCGGCTCCTTCATCGCCAACGGGGGGCGACTGCTGGCCGAGCAGCTGGACTGGATGCGAGCCACGTGATCGAGGACCTGGTCCGGCTCGACACCGGGGAGCTGCTCCGCCGGGCCCGGGCGGTGCGCGACGCCGCCTGGGGGACGCGCACCACGTTCTCCCCGAAAGTCTTCGTGCCCCTGACCCGGCTGTGCCGCGACCGGTGCGGCTACTGCACCTTCGCCACCGCACCGCGCGCGCTGCCGGCGCCCTACCTCAGTGCGGTCGAGGTCCTCGCCATCGCCGGCCGCGGTGCCGACGCCGGGTGCTCCGAGGCCCTGTTCACCCTCGGCGAGGCCCCAGAGCTGCGCTACCCGCAGGCTTGGGCCTGGCTGCAGGAGCACGGCTACGCCACGACCGTGGACTACCTCGTGGCGATGTGCCGCCTGGTCGTCGAGGAGACCGGCTTGCTGCCGCATGCGAACGCCGGCGCCGTCGACGAGGCGGCTCTGGGCTCGCTTCGGGAGGTGGCGCCTTCTCAAGGGATGATGCTCGAGTCGCTCCGCCCGGACCTGGCCGCGCACCGGGGGGCGCCCGATAAGGTTCCGGAGCGGCGGTTGGCGACCCTGGAGGCGGCCGGCCGGCTGCAGATCCCGTTCACTACAGGGATCCTCGTCGGAATCGGAGAGGACGAGGCTGACCGGGTGCAGGCTCTGCGGGCGATCGCGGACAGCTATGCCCGGCATGGCCACGTGCAGGAGGTGATCGTCCAGAACTTTCTGCCGAAGTCGGACACGGCGATGCGTACGGCCCTGCCGTGTCCGCCTGAGGAGCACCTGCGGGCCGTCGCCCTGGCCCGGCTCCTGCTGCCGCCCGAGGTGCACGTCCAGGCGCCCCCCAACTTGTCCGAACCGGGCGCGCTCGGGGACCTGCTCGACGCCGGGATCGACGACTGGGGCGGGGTCTCACCGGTCACCGCGGACCACGTCAACCCCGAGCGCCCGTGGCCGGACCTGGCTGTCCTGCGCCGGGCCACCGAGGCGGGCGGCCGCACTCTCGCCCCCCGCCTGACGCTCTACCCCGAGCACGTGCGCGACCCCGAGCGCTGGCTCGACCCGTCGCTGCGCTTCCCCGTCCAGGACCGCTCCGACACCGAGGGCCTGGCCCGCGACGACGCCGGGGCCGTCTGGCCGGAACGGCACGCGGCCGCGGCCAACGTCGGCACCGGCGCCGAAGTCGTACAGATCGGGCGCCGATCCACGGCTTGGTACTCGGGCGCCGATGCGGAACCGCCAGTTCTGCTGCCGGCTGCGTCGCGGGCTGTCGGCCGGGTCAGGGAGGTGCTGGACGGGGTGCTCGCGGGCCAGCAGCCCGGTGAGGCCGAGCTCGTCGCTCTGTTCGGTGCCCGCGGCCCGGAGGTGGCGGCCGTCGCTGAGGTTGCTGACGAGCTGCGCCGCCGGGCCGTCGGGGACGAGGTGACCTTCGTGGTCAACCGGAACATCAATTACACCAACGTCTGCACCTTCAAGTGCACCTTCTGCGGGTTCTCCAAGGGCCCGCTGTCGCTGAACCTGCGTGGCAAGCCCTACCTGCTCACCCTCGAGCAGATCGCTGACCGGGCGCGGGAGGGCGTCGACCTCGGGGCCACCGAGGTCTGCCTGCAGGGCGGCATTCATCCGAGCTTCGACGGCAGCTTCTACCTCGACGTGGTCCGTGCGGTTCTGGAGGCGGTGCCCGACGTGCACGTGCACGGATTCACGGCCCTGGAGGTGTTCGAGGGCGCCCGCCGGCTCAGCGTGCCGTTGGCCGACTACCTGCGGATGCTCAAGGATGCCGGGCTGCGCAGCCTGCCGGGTACCGCGGCCGAGGTCCTCGACGACGAGGTCCGTACGGTGCTGTGCCCGGACAAGGTGACCACCGACGAGTGGCTCGAGGTACACCGCACCGCGCACGCCGTGGGGCTGCGCAGCAACGTCACGCTGATGTTCGGCTCGGTCGAGCGGCCGGTGCACTGGGCCCGCCACCTGCTGCGGACCCGGGACCTGCAGCGGGAAACGGGCGGCTTCACCGAGTTCGTCCCGCTGCCGTTCGTGCACATGGCCGCGCCGGTCTACCTCAAGCGCGGCGCGCGGCGCGGACCGACCTGGCGGGAGGTCGTGCTGGTGCACGCCGTCGGCCGGATCGCCTACACCGGGCTTATCGACCACGTCCAGGCGTCGTGGGTGAAGACCGGGCCGGCCGGGGCTGCGCAACTGCTCCGCGCCGGGGTCGACGACCTCGGCGGCACCCTCATGGAGGAGAGCATCAGCCGGGCTGCCGGCGCGGCCCACGGACAGGCGCTCGGGACGGACGGCCTCGCGGACGTCGCGGCCCGGGCCGGCCGGCCGATCAGGCAGCGCACGACGTTGTACGGCAGCGTCACCCAGTCTGCCGCGGTGCTGGTAGCGGGATGACCGTGGGACCCGTCGACCGCTGGACCCGACAGCTCCGCCAGCGGGTCGGGGTCGACGAGTACGAGGTGCCCCTGCGCTGCGACGACCTCGCCGAGTTCTGCCGCGCTCGGCTGGTCTCCCCTGCTGAGCTGCTCGACCGGTGGGCGGAGTTCCCAGAGCTCCTCGTGCGCCGTCGACCGGAGGTCGGAGCAGCGCCCACCGGTCTGTGGAGAGCTACCTCATCCACAACGGCGTGAACACATCCTTTGTCGATTAGGCGCACTTCACCGCAGCGTTGATGAGCCCGTCGGCGGCGGTGCCGTCCCACAGGCTCTGCTCGCGGGAGGTGTCCCACTCCTCCCAGGCCGCTGCGTAGTCCTGCTCGAGATCGGGATGCCGCAGCAGCCGGACGGCGTGTTGAACGGCGGCGGACCGGGAGGCGAGACCCGACGTGCGGACGTACTCGTCGAGCAACGCGACCTCCTCGTCCGGCAGGCTGACGCTGAGCCTCAAGACCCGACGCTACTGGTTCGTACTCGGGTAGCAGGGGGTTCTGGGCCGGCCGCGCTCGCCCAACTGTCGTTCGGTTCGGGTCGATTGACCGACACCAACCTCGGCACCCGGCGTGCAGCCAAGCACACCTACTCGTCGCTGTGGCTCACCATGTTGATCACATTGCCATCCGGGGCGCGCACGAAGAACCTTCGCACGCCCCACGCCTCTTCCGTGAGCGGGCGAACGATCTCGTACCCCCGCCGCTTCGCCTCCGCGTACGCCTCATCGACGCCGGCGCCGACGTGAACCGAGATGACCGAGTCATGTGGCGCCGTGGCGTCGCGGGTGACGAGCTGGACGGAGGCCTCGCCACTCGGCGATCTGTAGCGCGCGACCCACCCCAGGTTGAAGTCTTCAACGCTCAAGCCGAGGTAGTCGGTGTAAAAGTCACGGGCATCGACGATGTCCGCGACCGGAAGGTTCGCCATGATGCCGGTTACTCGCATCGATCCTCCTTGTCCAGAACGGACGCTGCGAGCCGACCACGAGGACCGGTTCCCCGACCACATCGGCAACCTGTCCTCATGGCGGCGAAGCCAGTGCGCGCATAGTACCCAGCAAGACAAGCAGCAGGGGCACGTGGCGACGGGAGGCCGCGGTCATCGGACGCACTGGGCCCCCGCCTGGTTCCTAGACCGACCGCCGATAGCGCCGGCTGCCTGCGCAACGGGACAGGCCTATCGCCCCAGAGGCGCGGCTTGTACACCACCTGGCCGATCTTGCTGCGCTGCGCGGGCACTCAGTGACCACGGCCGCCATCTCTGACTTCGTGCCATTGTTCGAGCAGCAGTTCGTGCCGCTGACGATGACTGTTGCCGAGTTCACGGCCGGTCCCAGCGCCAGAGTCGATCTGGTCGATGTGGTCGATCTGTTGCCGACGCTCGCAGCCCTAGAAGGACGAGCTGTGCGCGGTGGTGAGGAACGGTGTCATTGTGTACAAGACCGGATATGCGCTTTAGGGCGGCGCCTATGGACGGAGGCGCGGACGGAACGATAACCATCCACGAGAAGTAGCTGCATTTCGGAGCGGTTCCCGTCGTCACCTTGAACGGCCCGGTTTCGGGCAACGAAGTTGTAACCAGATGTGGCGGGTTCAGGCGATAAGCAGTCGAGCACCAAGCTCTGCCGCGTCGAGATCGACGAGGTCGCGGTTACGTTCGGCCCACCGACCTGAGGCGAGGTCATCACGGAGGCTGTGCACTGCCCTCCGCTCGGCGTCCGGCCCGACACTGGCCCAGACCGATATTCCGCGACGGACATTCTCGTCCAGGTACGCTGCGGGCCGGCGCCAGTAGGCCTCGAAGAAGCCGTCAGCGCAGTCCCACGGAATGGGCACCGGCTCCCTCCGGGCTCCAATTGCGCCGGCCAGCTCTGTCAGCGATGCCAAGACTCTGCAGCCTCTCAAGGCAGCGAACTCGGGAAGGTAGTCACGAGTCAACCAGAACTGGCTAGGGTCACTGGTGTCGAACAGGAACACCACCACGCGGCGGGCGACGCGCCGCATCTCGCGCAGGCCGGCGGCCGGGTCCTGCCAGTGATGAACCGTGCAAACAGCCATCGCGGCATCGAAGGACTGGTCATCGAACGGCAAGTTCTCGGCAGATCCCGCCTGGCACCGCGCCGCGTCCGGGAGGCGCTGCGAACGCATGAGCGCCGACGGTTCCACCGCGAGGACGTCGCGGTCGGGGGGCTCGTAGGACCCGGTACCGGCACCGACGTTCAGTACGGTCTGGGCATCGCCGAGCGCAGCCCAGATCCGCGCAGCGATGCGCGGTTCAGTGCGCCGGGTCACGGTGTAGGTGGCTCCGATGGTGTCGTACAGCTGCGCTTTGGACACTGGCACTGCCCTTCTGATCGGTGACCACCATCGTCCCCGCACCGCGCCTGTGGCCTGGGAGCGTGTCCTTGCGCGGGGATTGGTCGCATGACCACTACTTCACCACAAGGATCAGCCATGTGAAGAGCGGCAGACTTAGCCCCGGCCGAAGTCCAACCGTCTACATCTTCTCCGGCCAGACGGCTTCATCGCCGCTTTGGTCGCTCTCACGGTGATGCCGTTGACGCTGGCTCGTGGCGGTTTACGCAGGGCGTAGGACACGAATAGAGCCGTTGCTACCGGCCGACCGCCGAATCGCAAAAGCCGGCAGGCCGCGGCCGTCCAGAAGACCGGTTCTGCTCGTGTTCGTCGTGGCATCACAACTCGTCGAGCAACGCGACGTCCTCGTCCGGCAGGCTGACGCTGAGCGTCATGACCCGGTGCTACTGGGATCGTACTCGGGTAGCAGGGGGTTCTGGGCCGGGCTCGCTCGACGATCAGGCCTCTTCGTGCCGGGCGCTGCTGTTCTGGCTCCCCTACGAGCCGGTGAAACCGTCCAGCACGGCGCTCCGCTGGATCTTGACGCCTCGGGGCAGCAGGCCGTGCGTATCGGCGCTTCTGTCCGCCTACGGCCCGCCCGCTGGGAGGATCACCTGGTGGCGCTCGCCGAAATCTGGGATCCGTTGTGGACGACCTTGCCGCCGCTCGCCGACGCCTGCTTGTGAGCATCGATGGCCCCGACGGAGCAGCGAAGACCACGCTGGCACGCCGCGTCGCCAGCACCCTGCAGACGCCCGTTGTCATGGCTTCGGTAGATGGCTGGCACCGCCCGTGGGAGGTCCGGATGCGGCGGGGAGAGTTGTCACCGAGGGCTAGTATCTGGCCCTCGACTACGACGCCCTGAGAACGGCGCTCTTGGAGCCGTTCACGATCGGGCTACGTCTGTGGCGATATCGAGATTCGACTACCAGTCGGACAACCCGAAGACTGAGTTTGTCGACGTACCGCCAGCTGCGGTCTTGCTGTTCGATGGTGTGTTCTTGCAGCGTCCCGAGCTCCGGGACCGGTGGGACCTGATCATCTACGTGCACGTTGCCGAAGCAGTCAGCCTTGCTCGATCAGTCATGCGAGATGTGGCCCTGTTCGGTAGCGTCCAGCGGCTTGAGGCTCGGTATTCCCAGCGTTACCTGCCCGCTCAGGCCCTATACCGCTGGGAGGCCGACCCGTTCGCCCAGGCCCGCATCGTCGTCGACAACACCAACCCTGCTGCCCCACGCGTCGTCAAGTGGGACTTGCCACGTCAGCGATAGAACCACCTCATAGGCCCGCGGCAGACCGGCGCTTCTGGACGGCCGCGATGAGTACCTAGATCACGTACAGACGACCGCTGTCGTCTCATCCGTCAGGTAGAGAAAGCGGACCCCACTCGCGACGCGGCCGGAAGGTTCGCCAGTCGCCGACTGTCTGAAGAAGGGCCTGTAAATTCGCACTGATGGACTCGCCGGTCGTTCGGGCTAGTTCCATCTCGTGTGCCCGCAGGTGCCGCTGCTCCAGTCCGTCGCCGCTTCCTCTTCGTCCTTCCACCTCGTCGTGCCGCCAGGCGAATGGCTAGGTCTAGGTACTGTCGCCAAGTCATCCGTGAAGCGCCGTTCCAGTGGGAGGGGCGCGGGTCCTTGCCATCAAGCGTTGCCCAGTAGGACGCCTCGCTTCCGACCGGTAGCCAGCCCAGTCGCCTTTTGGCGTCGTCCGAGACGGACCACATGGGCATGGCCGCTTGCAACCGCCCGTTCCGTACCGGTAACCGAGAAGAAGACGATCTTCGCCTTGAGGCATGACCGCACCCTAGTGACGGTTAGAGCGAGATCGCCCAGCCGAGCGGAGCGGTGCTTCTGGATGGGAATGGCCACCCGCCCCGCAGCCCGACGCCGCGGTGATGGTGGGTGAGCGCCTACGCCTGGCTACTCTGCGCTGGTGCCGTGTCGCCCGATCGACGAAGGTGGCGCGCCATCGAATGCCATGCGCGACGATGAACCCGTGACCGACCACTTCGAGGCAGAATCGACCGCTTCGGGCCTTCCCTCAACTGCGGGATACGTCGGTGACCCCGCGGTGCAATCGGAGTGGGACAACCGATACGCCGACCGGGAGCGGATGTGGAGCGGTCAGCCCAACGGTGCGCTCGTGGCCGAGATCGCCGGGCTCATTCCCGGGCGGGTGCTCGACGTCGGCTGTGGCGAGGGCGCGGACGCCGTCTGGCTCGCGAGCAACGGCTGGGACGTGACCGCGCTCGAGGTCTCGGGCGTGGCGCTGGAGCGGGCGGCCGCGCACGCACGCGACGCTGATGTCACCGTTCGCTTGGGTCCACGCCGGGCTCGCTGAGGCGGCACTCCCACCAGCGTCCTTCGAGCTGGTCTCCGCGCAGTACCCGGCGCTGCTGCGCACCCCCGACGCCGCAGCCGAGCGAGCACTGTTGGCGGCCGTCGCTCCGGGCGGCGTGCTGCTCCTCGTCCACCACGCAGGGATAGACACCCAGCCCGTGCACGACAACGGCTTCGACCCGGCCGACTACGTCTGGCCCCCGATGGTCACAGCGCTGCTCAACGACGACTGGCAGGTGGAGATCTACGAGCAGCGGCCGCGGATCGCACCCGGCAGCGGGGCGGGCGCGCACCACACCGACGACCTGGTGCTGCGAGCTCGCCGGCTGCATTGAAACCCGACAACTCACAACCCGACCTGCGGCCACCTCCGGAGGCACGAGGGGTCGATAGGGAACGATCGGCTACTCGGCAGCCCCGGCAGGAGCGGCGCTGCTGGACGGGCAGGTGCGGGCAGGACCTCGGTCGCATCCTCCCCCACGACGGTCTGACCCCGCCACCCGTCGCCCGAGTCAGCTAGCGCCGCCGACGCCCACACCGAGCGGCGGTGGGAGGATCGGCGCGTGCCGGAGGACGCCTGGGCCACGCTCGCTGACGCCTTTGTCGAGGGTGCCTACGCGACCGTGAAGGGGCGGGTACGCACCTACGTCCTGCATCACCAGTTGCTCCGGCACCTCCCAGCACCTCCGGGCACGATCCTGGATGTCGGCGGCGGGGGCGCACACCAGTCCCTGCCGCTTGCCAGGCTGGGCTACGAGGTGACCGTGGTGGACGCCTCAGCAGCGATGCTCGCGAAGGCGGATCAGCGGGTGAAGGCCGAGCCCGAGGAGGTTCGCCGTCGCGTTCGACTCATCCAGGCGGATGGGGCGAACGCTCACGAGGTGGTCGGCGGTGAGACGTTCAGCGCCGTGCTCTCTCACGGCGTGCTCATGTACCTGGCGCAGCCAGAGTCCATGATCGACACCTTGTGCCGCTGCGTCGCGCCGGGTGGACTGGTGTCGGTCATGGCGCTCAACGCCGAGACGCTGGCCGTCCGCCCCGCGCTGGAACGACGCTGGACGGATGCGCTGGCAGCCTTTGACGCCAGCGGCGAGGTCGGTGTGCTGGGAACTGAGACCCGAGCCGACACCGTCGAGGGGCTCTCTCAGTTGATGCGTCAGGGCCAGGTTGACCAAGTCGCCTGGTACGGCGTTTGGCTGTTCGTGGACTGGCTCGACCTGCCCGTCGAGGCCACCGACGTGGAGGCCGTTGCTGCCGTGGAACTAGAAGCAAGCCTGCGCGACCCCTACCGACAACTGAGTCGTGTATTCCACCTCGTCGGGCGCAGGCGTTAACTGCCGCTACCCGCCCGGTCGGAAACCGCCCGACGATGTAATCCGAGGGCATCGGCCAAAGCGGCGCTTCTGAACGAGCTGATGGTGGCATGGCGGACGCCGACGAGGCTTGGCTGCGCGTGCACCAGAGCCTGGCCGCGCGAGGCTGCGTGCCGTTCCTGCGCGCCAGCGTTATCTTCGCGACCTGTGTCTGGGCTCTGGGACGAGTCTCTGTACGCTGGGAGCGCTGAATTTTACGCCATCGGACGGCTGCCGTATCCGCCGCGTTTGGCGACCGAGCTCGGAGTGCGACTCGGGCTGACCGGTCACGGCCGGCTGCTTGATCTGGGGTGTGGGCCGGGATCGTTGACGCTGTTGCTCGCGCCGCTGTTCGCTGACGTGATGGCGGTAGACGCCGACGCGGACATGCTCCGAGTTGGGCAGGGCCGTTCAGCACAGCTGCTGGGTGTCGAGAACGTGACGTGGGTGCATTGCCGCGATGAGAGCCTGCCGGACGACCTGGCGCCCTTGGACGTGACCACCCTGGCCCAGTCGTTCCACTGGGTGGACCAGCCACTGGTCGCCGAGAAGATCCGTCGGCTGCTTGTCCCCGGCGGCTGCTGCGTTCACGTCGGCGCCACGACGCACGAAGGCGTCGTCGGCGCCGTAGGACTGCCGCGCCCTGCGCCAGCACGCGAAGGCATCACCGAACTCGTTCGTGGCTACCTCGGCCCGCATCGTCGCGCTGGGAAAGCGGTCATCACCCAGGAGCTGTCAAGCAACGAGGACCTCGTCTTTCGTAGCGCAGGCTACGAGGGACCGGAACGCGTCGAGGTTGTCGCCGGCGACATCGTCATCCGCACCGAGGACGAGGTCATTGCGTCGGTGTTGTCGCTTTCGAGTTCGGCCTCCCACTTGTTCGGACCGCGACTGCCGAAGTTCGCGGCCGACCTGAGATCCTTGCTACGCGCAGTCTCTCCAGACGGTGTGTTCGCCGAACAGCAACGCGACATCACGCTGTCCCTATGGCGCGCATAGGTCTCTTCACCACGGTGCCAGACTTGCGTCGACGCGCAGGACAGCTTGCGTTCGTAGCGGCGCTTCCGGACGGTTGGGCGGATCGGCCTGCGCACCGCGCGGACGTGAGGTAGCCGGCTGCGAGCGCCCTTGCGTTCCCTTCGGGGGCTTGCTCGGGTGCCTTGCCGCGCATCCCGTCCCGGTGCCACGTCGCTTACGTTAGATGAATGACGGTGTTCACCTACAGCGTCGGTCTCTCGAAGATTCGACGTGGCCAGCGTTTACCGCGCTGGTGGAGGGCAATGGCGGCGTGGCCAGCGGCTGCTGGTGTATGGCATTCCATCCCGAGGGCGTCGGCAAGGGCACCACGGCGATGCAGAACCGTGACCGCAAGTTGGTTCGTGTGCGTGCGAGTTCGGCACGTGCGGCGCTGGTCTTCGACGGAGACGACTGCATGGGCTGGTGCCATCTCGGCTCGGCTGAAGAACTTCCTCGAATCAAGAGCCGCGCCGCGTACGAGCGGAGTCAGACGATGTCGCCGGAGTGGCGATTGAGTGCTGCTTCGTCGGAAAGGGGCAGAGACGCCAGGGCGTGGCTGCCACGGCACTGTCGGGGGCGCTGCAGCTGATGGGCGGTCTCGGCGGGGGATTGTGGCGGGATACCCGAGGACGCCGGTCAGGTCGAGCTCGGTTTCTGTCACCGGGCCGCGGTCGACCTACGAGCAGCTTGGGTTCACCCGGGACCGGAAGATCGGCAAGCATTGGTGGGTCGTGACGACGGCTGTCATGCCCGAAGGCTCGTAGTCCGCGGTCACTCGCCGCAGACCTAAGCAGCCACCAGGGCCTCTGACTGGAGTTCCGCAGCTAATGGGCAGACGGGCACCCGTCTGCTGCAGGTCAGCGGCCCCTGGGACTGCCGGGAGCTCCGATTCCTGTAGGCACACGACAAGGTGTGTCGTGCTCGACCGTACGGCATGTCCGGGATCTACTGGTCCTCCATACGAAGCGCCGTGCGTGCCGGCCAGGCGTGCCTGTAGTAGCACGCCTCGTTTAAGATTCCGGCAGCCGGCGCACTGAATGGGAGAACTTGCCGCGGGCCGCGGGCCGCGGGCCGCGGGCCGTGCCGAAGTTCCAGCCGTCCTTGACGATCGGCTTGGCGCCGCCGCGCAGCGCCTCAATTGTGTCGGGAGCGAGCCTGAATTAACCGCCCGCGATCCGGCGTTCGCCAGCTGCACAGCGTCGGCGATGCGGTCCCCGTAGGAGGCGTCCGGCCCCGAAAACCGACGGCGGCTGGACAGGCCCAAGGAAGCTGACGTCATCGATCCCGAGGGCCAGATAGAGGCCGTCGGCACTCATCAATGGGGACTAGCGCGGCAGCGTCGGTGTCCTGCCCAGCCGCGCGTCGCAACTCCTTCTTGCGGCGGTCCCTGCTTCTGGACACAGGACTCTCCTGTCGACACTGCCGACGGCGGTCGCCAGGGTTTCACGGCGCAGCGTAGCCGCGCTGCGCCAGCGCTCGCAGGTACTGCTCCAGGTGCGAACGCGTCGCCGCCAACCGCTCCGGGTCGTGATCGGTGCCTTCGCCCCCCGGCCGTTGCGAAGGGCAGAGCGGCGCTTATGCACGTGCGCTCGCCGTCGAGCCGTCGCCACTCGGCCCCAAGCAGATGCTCTAGGGTTGTTTTGGCACAGGATTCCTTACCGCCGTGGCACCATCCCCCGGCTGGTGCTGGTGCCTTCAGAGGCGCGCACGCGGCCCGGGTTCCTGCGACGCCGCGCTTGTTAAGGGCGCAGGAATTGACGTGCTGCCTCGAGCACTGTCTGCACCGAGTCCGCTTCGGCCCAGGCGATGTACGCCGGTTGAGGTTCGGCGTCGTCCTCCACGAGAGACGCCGCCCCGACCAGGCTGAAGCGGGTGCTATTCATATAACCCGCGTTCATCCCATCCCGCCGCAAGGCGCGCAGGTAGGTCCGGCTGCCCGCACCGCTGGTGCGCGGCTCAGACAGGGCGAGTTCGTAACCCATTCTGCGTAGCCCATCAACAACAGCACGGATGCTCGCTTCGTTCTTGGGCTTGTAATTGACCCAGCGCTTGACAAGTTCGTCTACCGCATCATCAGGGGTAACCGCCCGATCCGCGTCGTCTCCAGCGTCCGCGTTCCGCGCCGCCCGAACTTCCTCGGCCTCCTCGGCCTGAACTCTGGTGACTAGCGCAGTTGGCAGTAGTCCATTGCGGAGGATCGCTTCCTCGACCTTGGTTGTAGCGGCACCGACGCTGGCTCTAACGTTGAGCGAGCTGTGCATCCTGAATGTTGCGGCCGTAACTCCAGCTAAGTCGCTGGGCAGCCCCGGTCGGGTTTTCTCCTCGTAGACCATGAAGCAACGCTCGGGTCCGACGGTCCCCATAAAGAGGCCCAGCTCGAAAATCACGTTATCGCGTGGGGTACTGCGAGTGAGACCGCGAGAGGCAGTCGTATCGTCTGGGCTAACGACAAATATGGCGGCGTCAAAGCGGCGGGCGGCGCCGATCAGTGAGCTGAGCGTGCTGCCGCCGGGCTCAAAGATGCCCTGGTCCCAAATTTCAACCTCACAGTTGTGAGCCAACAAAACTTGCAGGGCCTTTGCAACAGCAAGGCCTTCGGTTGATGATCCGATGAACACACGCGGGGTCTGGGGGTCCGGAGTCTCAGGCACGAGTGCCAGTATGGGGCAGGACAGGGTTAAGGAAGCACTCTGACGGCCCCCGCCGGTCGAACCTGCTTGCGCGCTTCGGCGTCCGCAGGCGCTGGACAACGCGGTCCCGCCGCCGCGGAGGGCTCCTGCGCGGGTGGCGCCGAAGCTGGAACCGGCGAAGGGCCTGATCGACGCAATGCTCATGCTGGACCTGACCGCGCCGCGTAAGCAGCGCCACACCGCACGCCGGGTGCTGGCCCGGCTCGTCGACGAGCATGGCGTGACGGAGCTGACGGACTCGCCGGTGCGGGACTACGTCGCCAGGCGTCGGCCGGAGCTGTGGGTCCCGGCCGGCAAGGGCCTGGAGGACGCGTTCGTCCCGCAGACCCACGAGCCCGGCGCCGAGGGTGAGGTCGACTTCGCGGACTTGTGGATCGACCTGGTGGGGGTTCCCACCAAGGTCTTTTTGTTCACGATGCGGCTGTCGTTCTCCGGCAAGGCCCTCCATCGGGCCTACGCCACGCAGGGCCAGGAGGCGTTCTTGGAAGGTCACCTGGCGGCGTTCGCGGTGTTCGGGCGGACCCCGATGTTTCACATCCGCTACGACTACCTCAAGGCCGCGGTGTCGCGGGTGCTGTTCGGGCGCAACCGCACCGAGTCGGGGCGTTGGGTGGCGTTCCGCTCGCACCATGGCTTTGAGGCGTTCTACTGCCACCCGGTGTTGAGGGTGCGCACGAGAAGGGTGACGTCGAGGGAGGGGGCGGCCGCTTCCGCCGCAACCACCTGGTCCCGGACCCGAAGGTCGACACGATAGCCGAGCTCAACGAGCTGCTGATCGGTCACGACCTCGTCGATGACGCCCGACGGATCGGCAACCGCACGATGAGTGGCCGGCAACGAGCTCGGCTATATGGGCCTGGACAAGCGCGGCGCCGAGCGGCTGTTCCAGGTCCCCACCGAACGCGAAGAGAAGACCGCCGCCGCGATCGCCAGCAACGACAGCTTCAGCGCCTGGACCAAGACCTTCACCGACCCGCGGCTCTGCGCCGCCATCGTGGACCGCCTCACCTTCGGCGGGAACATCATCGAGACCGGCACTAGAGTCGTTGACAGATCCGTCCGTTGCCAACACGCCATAGACCCGACCCTGCGGCCGCAGTGCACCCTGACCGCGACGCTGCAGGTCGGCACCATCGCGCTGTGCTCGTCCTGCCACAGCCGACGCTCAAGCGTGGGCAAAGGCCAGCCCGCCGTCCCGCTGCCCGCCGGCCCGCCACTCGGCGTGCTGGTCTGGATCGGCACCGCCCAGCAAACCTTCTACGAGGCCGAACGGACCCTGTCAGCGGCGGTCACCAGAGCTCCTGCGGCCGGTCATTACACAGCTGGCTTGCTGCCGATGCTCTGTCGAATGCCGGCCATAAGACCTGTTCTGGTCGTGTTCGGTGTGGCCGTCCGCTGCGGCTATGGACCCGCAACGGAGCACCCGTGATCTTCGGAAGTCCTGTCAGTCTGGCGGACTGTCGAGGGCTTCGGACGACATCGCGCGACTGTTCTTGAGTCGCTGATCACGGGAGGGAAGGCCTTCTTCGACGCCCTCACTACTGAGGCAATCCAGCAGCAAGCGGACTGTTCAGCTGAAACGCAGGCGCTCTAGCCCCGCCGTTGCAGTAGCGACTTGATGTTGCTCGTGCGACACGGCCCGCACAGCGCGAAAGTGCCTGTCTTTGCTGGGATTCTTGTCTTGCTGATGGACAAGAGGACCCAACGAGAGAGGCACTTCGCAGGTGCAACGTACAACGAACAGAACTCGTCCGGTCTTCACGTACGACGGCACCGGCGTGGTGTCGCACGCCGGGACGGTGCTGCTGGCGGAGTTGGCGGACCGGATCGGCCTGACCGCCGCGCTCAGCGAAGCCACCGACGGCTTGCGGGAACGCCGGGCCGGTCACGACCCTGGGCGGGTCCTGGTCGACGTGGCGGTCGCGATCGCCGACGGAGCCGTGACCATCACCGATGTGCAGGCGCTGGCGGATCAGGAAGGTCTGCACGGCCCGGCCGGGTCGGTCGCCTCGACCGCCACGATCTGGCGGGTCCTGGCCGGCATCGACCAGAGCATGCTCAGCACGATTCGGCTGGCCCGCGCGCAGGCTCGGGACCGGGCCTGGACCGCCCGCGGTGAGCTGACCGGCACCGAACTGCCCGGCTCCCGGGCCGCCGGCAAGACCATCGCCGAGGTGGTGATCGACCTGGACGCCACGCTGGTCACGGCGCACTCGGACAAGGAAGACGCCCGCGGGAACTTCAAGGGCGGCTTTGGTCATCACCCCCTCGGGGCGTGGCTGGACAACACCAACGAGGCGCTGGCGATGGTGCTGCGACCGGGCAACGCGGGCAGCAACACCGCCGCCGATCACCTCACCGTCCTGGAGCGGGCCCTCACCCAGATCCCGGACCGGTGGCGCAACAAGAAGGTCCTGATCCGCGCTGACGGAGCCGGCTACTCCCACGCCCTGATCACCGCCCTTTCCCAACAGGGCCTGGAGTTCTCGGTCGGCTACCCGGTCACAGAAGCGGTCCGCGACGCCATCGGCCAGGCGCCCGCACACGCCTGGCAGACCGCGAACAACAGCGACGGCGGCGTGCGGGAGCACGCTGACGTCGTCGAAGTCACGCACCTGCTGGACCTGTCCCGCTGGAGCAGCACCTGCCCCGGGATGCGCGTCATCGTCCGCCGCGAACTCCCGCACCCCGGCGCCACCCTGGACGCCTTCGAGATCCGCGACGGCTACCGCTACCAGGCCTTCACCACCAACACCGCCCGTGGGCAGCTCGCGTTCCTCGAAGCCCGCCACCGCGCGCACGCCCGCGTCGAAGACCGGATCCGGACCGGGAAGGACGCCGGCATCGGGCACCTGCCCTCCAGACACACCCACATCAACGCTGTCTGGGTCGAGCTGGCGCTGATCGCCGCGGACCTGCTCGCACTGTCCCAGTCGATGCTGCTCACCGACCAGCCCGACCTGCACCGGGCCGAACCCAAAACGCTGCGCTACCGGCTCCTACACATCGCGGCCCGGATCACCCGCGGCCAACGCAAAGTGTTCCTGCGCCTGGCCGAGCACTGGCCCTGGGCCCTAGCGCTGGCACAAACCTTCCGGCGCCTGCGGCAGATCCCGCTCCCGGCCTGAGGCCAGCACCACCGCGACCCAACAACCCCAACCATCACGGAGACACCGGACCCCACGCCGGCGCTGCGTGCTGCCCTCATCCCAGACCGCAAGATTCCAAGATCAACAACGTCGCCCGAGGTGCCTACTGAAACACCGGGGCTAGGAGGGCGTTCGCCCGCTGCTGCCATCTGACGACCCGACCCGAGGCGCGTGCACCGGCACGTCGCGGGCACGGGTGCATGTCTACGGTGAGCATCCGCCAGCAAAGCTGCCCCTGACCAGACAAAACAGGAGAGCGGGCGACGAGAATCGAACTCGCGTTCTCAGCTTGGGAAGCTGATGTTCTGCCGCTGAACTACGCCCGCACGGTGCCCTCGGCATGCTAGCCGAGCGGCCTAGGCTGCGCCCATGCTGCTCTCCGACCGTGACCTAAAAGCAGCCATCGAGCAGGGGCAGATGGGCCTGTCGCCGTACGACGAGGCCATGGTGCAGCCCAGCAGCATCGACGTCCGGCTGGACCGGTACTTCCGGGTGTTCGCCAACCACCGCTACACCCACATCGATCCAGCCGTCGCGCAGGAGGACCTGACCGAGCAGGTCGAACCCGACGGCGACGAGGCGTTCATCCTGCATCCCGGCGAGTTCGTGCTGGGTTCGACGTTGGAGGTCATCACCTTGGGCGACGACCTGGCCGCACGGCTGGAGGGCAAGAGCAGCCTGGGCCGGCTCGGGCTGCTGACCCATTCCACGGCCGGCTTCATCGACCCGGGGTTCTCGGGGCACGTGACCCTCGAGCTGAGCAACGTGGCGAACCTGCCCATAAGGCTCTATCCGGGTATGAAAATCGGGCAGGTCTGCGTGCTCCGGCTGAGCTCGCCGGCCGAGCACCCGTACGGCTCGAGCGTGTATGGGTCGCGCTACCAGGACCAGCGCGGGCCGACGCCGTCTCGCTCGCACCTGCGGTTCGACCGGGCGGCGACCCGGTGAGCCGCAGCCGGTGATTGCTCAGCCGGTGATGGTGAAGCTCTGGCTGCGCAGCGCCGTGGTACGCCCGTCCTGAGCGACGGCGAACACCGACAGCCGGTGGCGGCCCGTCGTCCCCCTCGCCTCGAACTGCCCCGCCGCCCTGCAGCCGTCCAGCAGGCGTGGCCCGGCCAGCAACTCCGGCGCGGTCGCCGCAGGTGGCGCGGTGCTGTCCAGCGCGAACACCACGGAGGAGCCGGCGGGCCCGACGGCCGTGTAGCGCACGACGCCGTGCTCCGGCGCCTGCAGGGTCGACACCGCGTACGCCGGCGTGGTGCAGCTGGCGGCCAGGGCCGGCCCCTGCGGGCGGGCGCCCCCGTGGATGGTGGCACCTACCACGACCACGGCGGCGAAGGCCGCCAGTACGGTCCGGGGTCGTAGCCGTCGCGGCATCGGCGGCAGGGGGTCGAACCCCGCCAGGGACGGGTCGCTCCGCCGCGCACCGAATTCGTGCGGGTCGAAGGACGGCTCTCGCTGCCGGCGGGCCACCGCCTAGGCGGGCGGGGCGGTGGGCGGTCCGACCTGCTGGTGCTCGCTCTTGCCCCCGGGCGCGTCGCCGGGCGTCCCTGTGCTGCGCTCCGGCGACGGCGCGTCCTGCGGTCCCTGCCCGGCGTCCGTCGTGGGCGCGTCGGTCTCCTGGGCCAGCTGCGGGTGGTCCGCCACGGCGGTCTCGGCTGGGTCGTCCTCGACCGGTTTGGGCGCCTCGATCGTCACGTCCTCGCTGATCTGCGGCGCTGAAGCCGACTCTGCCGGCTCTGCCGCTGAAGCCGACTCTGCCGGCTCTGCCGCTGAAGCCGACTCTGCCGGCTCTGCCGCTGAAGCCGACTCTGCCGGCTCTGCCGCTGAAGCCGACTCTGCCGGCTCTGCCGCTGAAGCCGACTCTGCCGCTGAAGCCGACTCTGCCGGCTCTGCCGCTGAAGCCGACTCTGCCGGCTGCACCGCGTCGAGCACCGCTGTCGCCGTACCACCGCCGGAGGCCGATGGGGCGGGTGCGGCAGCGGGAACCGCAGCCGGAGCAGGCTTGAGCGAGCGGGCCAGGATCTGCGAGACGTCGAGGACCTGGACGTCCTCGCGGGCCTGCCCGCTCTGCTGCTTGGCGGTAACGGCATCGGACAGCATGACCATGCAGAAGGGGCAGGCCGTCGAGACGATGTCCGGATCCAGGCCGAGGGCCTCGTCGGTGCGCTCCACATTGATCTGCTTGCCGATCTTCTCCTCCATCCACATCCGGGCGCCGCCCGCGCCGCAGCAGAAGCCGCGCTCCTTGCAGCGCGGCATCTCGACCGCGTTCAGGCCCTGGATGGCGGCGAGCACCTCGCGCGGCGGGGTGTAGACCTTGTTGTGCCGACCGAGGTAGCACGGGTCGTGATAGGTGACTTTCTCGTCGACCGCGGTGACCGGCACCAGGTGCCCGTTGGCGACGAGCTCACCGAGCAGCTGGGTGTGGTGCACCACGTCGTAGTGGCCGCCGAGCTGCGGGTATTCGTTCGCGAGCGTGTTGAAGCAGTGCGGGCAGGTCGCTACGATCTTGACGTTGTGTTCACGGGTCGCGCCGACGCCGTTGAGGGTCTCGACGTTCTGCTGGGCGAGCATCGAGAAGACGAACTCGTTGCCGAGGCGGCGGGCCGGGTCTCCGGTGCAGCTCTCGCCCGTGCCGAGTACGGCGAAGCGGACACCGGCGATGTTGAGCAGTTCGGCGACCGCGCGGGTCACCTTCTTGGACCGGTCCTCCAGCGCGCCGGCGCAGCCCACCCAGAACAGGAACTCGATGTCGTCCGGGATGCTGTCCGTGACGACCGGGATCTCGAAGGCCAGCCCGTCCATCCAGTCGGTACGAGAGTTGTTGTTCATCCCCCACGGGTTGCCCTTGTTCTCCAGGTTGCGCAGCATCACGCCGGCCTCGCTGGGGAACGCGCTCTCGATCAGCACCTGGTAGCGGCGCATGTCCAGGATGTGGTCGACGTGCTCGATGTCGACCGGGCACTGCTCGACACAGGCGCCACAGGTGGTGCAGCTCCACAGCACGTCCGGGTCGATCACGCCGCCCTCGGCCTCGGTGCCGACCAGCGGCCGCTCGTACTGGGCCTTGTTGCTGCCAGTGATCCGCTCGAACCCCGACTCCGGTACGCCGTGATGGTCGGGCCCCCGCTTGCCGGACTCGTCGCCGGCCTCCTCGATGCCTGTAACGGCCTTGGGTGCCTCGATGGCGGCCAGGACCGCCTCCTTGTCGCCGGCCAGCAGGTACGGCGCCTTGGCGAACAGGTGGTCGCGCAGGTCCATGATCAGCAGCTTGGGCGACAGCGGCTTGCCGGTGTTCCAGGCCGGGCACTGCGACTGGCAGCGGCCGCACTCGGTGCAGGTGGCCATGTCGAGCATGGCGGTCCATCTGAAGTCCTCGACCTTGCCGACGCCGAACGTGTCGGTCTCGGGGTCGGCCTGCTCGAAGTCGAGCACCTTGCCGTCGCTCATCATCGGCAGCAGGCCGCCGAGCGCGGTGCCGTCGGGGTTGCGCTTGGTGGAGACGTTGATCGGCGCCAGGAAGATGTGCAAGTGCTTGCTGTAGACCACTAGCACCAGGAAGCCGAAGATGACGGCAATCTGGGCCAGGATGAAGAACGTCTCCAACACCATGTTCGCGGTGGAGCCGAGCGGGCGGGTGAGCAGCGCGACGAAGTCCGACGTGAAGGTCCAGTGCGGGTGCGCGCGATACGGGAACGTGCCGTTGACGATCTGCGGTCCGCGGTAGCCGAACAGGGTGACGGCGACCATCGCGATCAGGAACAGCACCAGCCACGCGGCGCCGGTGTGCGAGCCGTAGAACCGGCTGTCGCGCTCGATCTTCTTGGGCGACTGGCGCACGCGGATGACCGCGAACGTCGCCAGGGCGACCAGCAGCAGGGTGGCGATCAGGTCCTCGGCCAGGCCGACGACGCGCCAGTGCCCGATCAGCGGGATGGCGAAGTGCGGGTCGAACAGCGCGCCCACGGCCTCGATGATCGTCAGCGCGAGGATGATGAATGACCAGAACGTGACGAAGTGCGCGACCCCGGGCACCGACCACTTGAGCAGCCGCGACTGGCCGAAGACCTCGCTGACCTGCAGCCACAGGCGCTTTCCCACCCCGTCCAGCCGCCCCGGCGAGGGTTGGCCGCTGTTGATCAAGCGGTAGAGGAAGAACACCCGGCGGCCGGCGATGGCGAGCGAGACGGCCATGATGAGCAGGCCGACACTCAGCCTGATGATCTGGTCGGTGTCCACGGTGTCCTCCAGTCGTGGTGTCGCCCTGCCTCAACCGGGTTGGGGCGCACCGCCGCGCGAGCCTACGCGGGAAGCAGGCCCTAGACCCGCTGAGAGTACGGCTGGCCGCCCCGCCGTGCTACCGGCGGGTAACACCGGGCTCACAGCGCGAGGTGGAGCACGCTCAGGGCGCCGCGCACCAAGAAGTAGGTCAGTGGGCCGGCCAGCAGCAGGACGAGCACCAGGGCCAGCAGCCGGGTACCGAGGTGGGGGGCGCCGGAGTCGGCGCGCAACTCGCGCAGCATCCGGGCAGGGTGGCACACCGCGGACGCCGGTCGATATCGCCGCCCCTGCTGGTCGGTGGAGCACTTAGCTTGAGTCGGGAACACTCATGCCAAGTTGACGGTTGAGCCCGGTAGCACCACCATGAGCGGCAGGCACTCAAGCCCGACGCGCACCCTTACGCATGCAGTACCGAGACAAAGGACATCTTCCATGGCACGAGCGGTCGGTATCGACCTCGGCACCACCAACTCCGTCGTCAGCGTCCTCGAGGGCGGTGAGCCCACCGTCATCGCCAACGCCGAAGGCGCGCGCACCACCCCGTCGATCGTGGCCTTCGCCAAGAACGGCGAGGTCCTGGTCGGCGAGGTCGCCAAGCGGCAGGCCGTCACCAACGTCGAGCGCACCGTCCGGTCGGTCAAGCGCCACATGGGCACCGACTGGAACACCAAGATCGACGGCAAGGACTTCACGCCCCAGCAGATCAGCGCGTTCGTGCTGCAGAAGCTCAAGCGCGACGCGGAGTCCTACCTCGGCGAGCCGGTCACCGACGCAGTGATCACCGTCCCGGCGTACTTCTCCGACGCGGAGCGGCAGGCGACCAAGGAGGCCGGCGACATCGCCGGGCTCAACGTCCTACGCATCGTCAACGAGCCGACCGCGGCGGCGCTGGCGTACGGCCTGGACAAGGGCGACAAGGAGCAGACCATCTTGGTCTTCGACCTCGGTGGCGGCACGTTCGACGTGTCCCTGCTGGAGATCGGTGACGGCGTCATCGAGGTGAAGTCAACCTCCGGCGACAACAAGCTCGGTGGTGACGATTGGGACAACAAGCTGGTCGAGCACCTGGTGAAGCAGTTCAGCAACCAGAACGGCATCGACCTGTCAAAAGACAAGATGGCGATGCAGCGCCTGCGCGAGGCCGCCGAGAAGGCCAAGATCGAGCTGTCGAGCTCGCAGGCCACGACGATCAACCTGCCGTACATCACGGCCAGCGCGGAGGGCCCGCTGCACCTGGACGTCCAGATGACCCGGGCGGAGTTCCAGAAGCTCACCCAGGACCTGCTCGACCGGTGCAAGACGCCGTTCCGCAACGCCATCAAGGACGCGGGCATCGCCATCGGCGACATCGACCACGTCGTGCTGGTCGGCGGTTCGACCCGGATGCCTGCCGTCAGCGACCTGGTCAAGGAGCTCACTGCCGGGCGCGAGCCCAACAAGGGCGTCAACCCCGACGAGGTCGTCGCGATCGGCGCGGCCCTGCAGGCCGGCGTGCTCAAGGGCGAGGTCAAGGACGTCCTGCTGCTCGACGTCACGCCGCTGTCCCTGGGGATCGAGACCAAGGGCGGCATCATGACCAAGCTGATCGAGCGCAACACCACCATCCCGACCAAGCGCTCCGAGGTGTTCACCACTGCGGATGAGAACCAGCCGTCGGTGCAGATCCAGGTGTTCCAGGGCGAGCGCGAGATGGCCGCCTATAACAAGAAGCTCGGCATGTTCGAGCTGACCGGCCTGCCGCCCGCGCCCCGCGGCGTACCGCAGATCGAGGTCGTGTTCGACATCGACGCCAACGGCATCGTGCACGTCTCGGCCAAGGACCTCGGGACCGGCAAGGAGCAGCGGATGACCATCACCGGCGGCTCGGCGCTGCCCAAGGACGACATCGAGCGGATGATGCGCGAGGCCGAGGAGTACGCCGAGGAGGACAAGAACCGCCGCGAGGAGGCCGAGACCCGCAACCAGGCCGAGGCGCTCGTTCACCAGACGCAGAAGTTCCTGGCCGAGAACGGCGACAAGGTCCCGGCCGAGGGCAAGGCCGACGTCGAGGCTGCGCTCACCGACCTGCAGGGCGTACTGGGCGGCAGCGACATCGCCGTCATCCGCAGCAGGTCTGAGGAGCTGGCCAAGAAGAGCCAGGAGCTCGGTGGGGCGCTGTACGCCCAGCAGTCCGCCGGCGAGGCCGGAGCGTCGGGTACCGGAGCCTCGGGCACCGGCACCTCGGGTGCTGCCGACCCGGCTGACGAGGGCGTCGTCGACGCGGAGATCGTGGACGAGGGCAAGTGACTGCGCCGCAGGAACCGCCTGTCGTCATCACCGACAAGCGCCGGTTCGCCCCGGACGGCACGCCGCGTACGCCGGCCGAGCCGGTCCTGGAGGGGCAGGTCGAGGACCCGGTCGAGGTGCAGGCCGAGGCCTCGGTCGGCGAGGACGCATTGGCCGAGATGACGGCGACCGCGCAGCGGGTGTCGGCGGAGTACGCCAACTACCGCAAGCGGGTCGACCGGGACCGCGTGCTCATGGTCGAGCTGGCCACCTCGGCGCTGCTGGCGAACCTGCTGCCGCTGTTTGACGACATCGACCGGGCGCGCCAGCACGGCGACCTGACCGGGGGCTTCAAGGGCGTCGGCGAGGGCCTGGAGGCTGTGGTCACCAAGCTCGGGCTGGAGCGGTACGGCGTGGCCGGCGAAGCCTTCGACCCGATCGTGCATGAGGCGGTCATGACGGCCGAGCCGGATCCGGACGCGCGCGTCGCGGTCTGCGCCCAGGTCTTCCAGCAGGGCTTCCGGCTGGGCAGCCGGATCCTGCGGCCGGCCCGGGTCGCCGTCGCCGAGCCCGGTGTCGCCGAGCCCAGTGTCACCGACCCCGGTGGCGTACCGGTCGGATCGTCCGGTCCGGCCGACCACCAGCAGGCCTGAGCGTGGAGGGAGGGGCGCCGTGAGTGCTCGGGACTACGTCGAGAAGGACTACTACAAGGCTCTCGGCGTCCCCAAGGACGCGCCGACCGCCGATATCAAGAAGGCTTACCGCAAGCTGGCCCGTGAGCTGCACCCCGACTCCAACCCCGGTGGCGAGGCGCGGTTCAAGGACGTGAGTGAGGCCTGGGACGTGCTCTCGGACGACACCAAGCGCCGGGAGTACGACGAGGCGCGCTCGCTGTTTGGCAGCGGTGCGCCTCCCCGCGGGCCGACCGCGGGCGGGTTCCCGGGCGGCGGCTTCTCGGGCGGTGGCTTCGACCTCGGCGACCTGATCGGCGGTGCGGGCGGCACCTTCAGCAACCTGTTCGGCGGGGGCGCCCGTTCCCGGGGAGCCGGTCCGAAGCGCGGCGAGGACGTCGAGGCGAAGGTCACGGTGGCGTTCCTGGACGCGCTGAAGGGGGCGACCGTCCCGCTGCGGCTGACCACCAGCGGCGCCTGCGACACCTGCCGCGGCACGGGCGCTGCACCCGGCACGGCGCCGCACACCTGCGGGGTCTGCAACGGGCAGGGCATGGTGTCGCGCAACCAGGGCTCGTTCTCCTTCGCCGAGCCGTGCACCGCCTGCCGGGGCACCGGACGCGTCGTCGACACTCCCTGCCCCACCTGTCATGGCAGCGGCGCCACGAACAAGGAGCGCACGCTCACCGTACGCATCCCCGCGGGGGTGGCCGACGGGCAGAAGGTGCGCCTCGCCGGTCGCGGCATCCCGGGCGAGCGTGGGGGTCCGGCCGGTGACCTGCTCGTGGTCGTCACAGTTCCGCCGCACCCGGTCTTCGGCCGGCGCGGCGACAATCTGACGATCACCGTGCCGGTGACCTACCCCGAGGCGGTGCTCGGCGCCCAGGTGCCCGTACCGACGCCGGACGGCTCGGTCACTCTGAAGGTGCCGGCCGGGACCACGAGCGGTCGCACGTTCCGGGTCCGCGGCCAGGGCGTGCCGCGCAAGACTGGTGCCGGCGACCTGCTGGTCACCGTCGAGGTGGCGGTGCCGGCGAAGCTGTCGCCCGAGGCCCGGGCGGCCCTGGAGGCGTACGCCGCGGTGGCCCCGGAGGACCCGCGCGCACACCTGGCGGCGGTGGCGCGGTGACGCGTCAGGTCGTCGGCTGGGAGCCGGTCCGATGATCTCCGACGACTCGCCGGTGTTCGTCATCTCGGTTGCCGCCGAGCTGTCCGGGATGCACCCGCAGACCTTGCGCCAGTACGACCGCTTGGGGCTCGTGACGCCCGGCCGCAGCGGCTCCGGCGGCCGGCGGTACTCCGCCAGGGACGTCGCGCTGCTGCAGGAGGTGCAGCGCCTGTCGCAGGAGGAGGGCGTCAACCTCGCCGGCATCAAGCGCGTCATCGAACTCGAGCACCAGGTCGAGGCGCTGCGGTTGCGGGTGACCGAGATGGCCGCTGAGCTGGCGCTGGCGAGCTCGGCGGCCGAGCAGGCGCACGACACGGCCGTGGCCTCGCTGCGCCGGGACCTGGTGCCGCTGCGCGAGAGCACCCTGGTCGTGTGGCGCCCCCAGCGCTGAGGCCCGCCGTCCGCGCAGGAGACTTTCACCCCGACCGGAGGATCAGGACATGGATGCTGAGCGGCTGACGACCAAGAGTCAGGAGGCGGTCTCCACTGCCGTGCGACGGGCAGCGGCGGAGGGGCACTCCGAGGTCTCCCCCGTGCATCTGCTGCTGGCACTGCTGGAGCAGCCCGAGGGCATCGCCGGCTCGCTGCTGACCGCGGTCGGCGCCGACCCGGCCCAGGTGCGCACCCGGGCCGAGGCGCAGCTCCGGGCGCTGCCGAGGGCCAGCGGGAGCAGCGTCGCGGCCCCAGGTCTGTCCCGCCAGCTGCTCGCCAGCATGCAGGCCGCGCAGGACGCCGCGAGCAAGGCGGCCGATGACTACGTCTCGACCGAGCACCTGCTGGTCGGGCTGGCCGAGGCGGGCGGCGAGGTCGCCGAGCTGCTCCGGCGCGAGGGCGGGCTGCCCAAGGCGTTGGTGAACGCCTTCGCCAAGGTGCGCGGGGGGATGCGCCGGGTCACCAGCCAGGACCCGGAGTCCACGTACAAGGCGCTGGAGAAGTACGGCGTCGACCTCACCCAGGCTGCCCGCGAGGGCCGGCTCGACCCGGTCATCGGCCGGGACACCGAGATCCGGCGGGTCGTGCAGGTACTCAGCCGACGCACCAAGAACAACCCGGTGCTGATCGGCGAGCCAGGGGTCGGCAAGACCGCCGTCGTCGAGGGGCTGGCGCAGCGGATCGTTGCCGGCGACGTGCCGGAGTCGCTGCGGGACAAGCGCGTGATCAGCTTGGATCTGGGCGCGATGATCGCCGGTGCGAAGTACCGCGGGGAGTTCGAGGAGCGGCTCAAGGCGGTGCTCACCGACATCAAGGATTCCGACGGCGAGGTCGTCACCTTCATCGACGAGCTGCACACGGTGGTCGGCGCGGGCAAGGCCGAGGGCAGTATGGACGCCGGCAACATGCTCAAGCCGATGCTGGCCCGCGGCGAGCTGCGCATGGTCGGCGCGACCACCCTGGATGAGTTCCGCGAGAACATCGAGAAGGACGCCGCGCTGGAGCGCCGGTTCCAGCAGGTGCTCGTCGGCGAGCCGTCGGTCCAGGACACCATCGCGATCCTGCGCGGGCTCAAGGGGCGGTACGAGGCGCACCACGGCATCGAGATCACCGACGGGGCGCTGGTGGCCGCGGCGGCGTTGTCCGACCGCTACATCACCGCCCGCTTCCTGCCGGACAAGGCCATCGACCTGGTGGACGAGGCCGGCAGCCGGCTGCGGATGGAGATCGACAGCCGGCCGGTCGAGATCGACGAGCTGCAGCGGCAGGTCGACCGGATGCGGATGGAGGAGCTGGCGCTCGAGCGGGAGACCGACGAGGCCTCCGTCGAGCGACTGGGCGGCCTGCGCCGCGAGATCGCCGACCGGGACGAGGAGCTCGGGGCGTTGACGACGCGGTGGGAGCGGGAGAAGACCGGCCTGAACCGAGTCGGCGAGCTCAAGAAGTCCCTCGACGACCTGCGCTCGCAGCTCGAGCGGTCCCAGCGCGACGGCGACCTCGAGACCGCCTCCCGGCTGCAGTACGGCGAGATCCCGGCTGTCGAGCGGGAGCTGGCTTCGACGGCGCCGGTCGTGGACGCGATGGTGAAGGAGCAGGTCACCGCCGACGACGTCGCGGAGGTCGTCGCGGCGTGGACCGGGATCCCGGCAGGCCGGATGCTGGAGGGCGAGACCGCCAAGCTGCTGCGGATGGAGGATGCCCTGGGCGCGCGCCTGGTCGGGCAGCACACGGCGGTGCAGGCCGTCTCCGACGCCGTACGCCGGGCCCGCGCCGGCATCTCCGACCCGGACCGGCCCACAGGAAGCTTCCTGTTCCTCGGCCCGACCGGGGTGGGCAAGACCGAGCTGGCCAAGGCTCTCGCGGCGTTCCTGTTCGACGACGAGCGCGCGATGGTCCGGATCGACATGAGCGAGTACGCCGAGAAGCACTCCGTCGCCCGGCTGGTCGGCGCGCCCCCCGGCTACGTCGGGTACGACCAGGGCGGCCAGCTCACTGAGGCGGTCCGCCGCCGGCCGTACACCGTCGTGCTGCTCGATGAGGTCGAGAAGGCGCACCCGGACGTGTTCGACGTGCTGCTGCAGGTGCTCGACGACGGCCGCCTCACCGACGGCCAGGGCCGCACGGTGGACTTCCGCAACACGATCCTGGTTCTGACCTCGAACCTCGGCTCGTCCTTCGCCGGCGCACCGGACTACGCCGAGCGGGTGCAGGAGGTCGTACGGCAGGCGTTCAAGCCCGAGTTCGTCAACCGCCTCGACGACGTGATCGTCTTCGACGCACTTGGGTTGGAGGAGCTCACCCGCATCGTTGACCTGCAGATCGCCCTGCTGGCCCGGCGACTCGCGGACCGGCGGCTCACCCTGACCGTCACCGACGCCGCCAGCGAGTGGCTCTCGCTCACCGGCTTCGACCCGGTGTACGGCGCCCGGCCGTTGCGCCGGCTCGTGCAGAAGGCGATCGGGGACCGGCTGGCCCGGGCCCTGCTCGCCGGCGAGGTCCGAGACGGCGACGAGGTCGTGGTCGACCGCGACGGCGACGACCTCACCGTGCGTCCGACGGGCGAACAGTCCTTTAGCCTGCGGTCGTGACCGACCGCGACGCGTTGCTGTCCCTCGTCCGCGCTCAGGCCGTCGTGCACGGCCGGGTGACGCTGTCCTCCGGCGGGGAGGCCGACTACTACGTCGACCTGCGGCGTACGACGCTGTCCGGCGAGGCCGCTCCGCTGGTCGGGCGGGTGATGCTGGAACTGACCGCGGACCTGGAGTACGACGCGGTTGGGGGGCTCACGCTCGGGGCGGACCCGATCGCGACGGCGATGCTGCACGCCGCCGCCGCGCAGGGCCGGCAGCTCGACGCGTTTGTGGTGCGCAAGGCCACAAAGGCGCACGGGATGCAGCGCCAGGTCGAGGGCCCAGAGATCAGTGGCCGCCGGGTGCTGGTCGTGGAGGACACGACCACGACCGGAGCCTCGCCGCTGGCGGCACTGGCCGCCGTACGGTCCGCTGGCGCCACGGCGGTCGCCGTTGCCACGATCGCCGACCGCGACACCGGTGCGGGCGCGATTATCGAGGCGGAGGGCGTGCCCTACCGCTTCGTGTACTCCCTGCAGGACCTCGGACTCGCCTGAGCGGGCGGCGGGCGGCGGGCGAGCGGGCGAGCGGGCGAGCGGGCGAGCGGGCGAGCGGGCGACGCCTGTCTACTCTCGTGACGCCGCAGCGGCTTCGGCTGAGCGTGCGCGTACGGCCGGAGGCGTCAGCGCAGAAGACACGTTCATGCGCTGGGAGACACGGCCCCGGGCGCGACGGTGAACTGCTGGTACGGGGGCGCGCTCGCGGTCAGCGCGGCTTGCGGTCAGTCCGGCTTGCGGTCAGTCCGGTTCGCGGTCAGTCGGGCACGCGGTCTGTGCGGCGGCGCTGCTTGAGGATCTCGCGGGCGATCGGGATGACCGAGATCAGCACGACGAGCGCGGCGAAGACCTCGAGGTTCTTGCCGATCACACTGACCTGCCCGAGGTAGTAGCCCAGCAGCACCACGCCGGTTCCCCACAGCAGGGCTCCGACCGCGTTCCACAGGGTGAAGGTCCGCAGCGGGACCCCGACGGTGCCGGCGAGCGGGTTGAGGAAGGTGCGCACGACCGGCACGAACCGGGCCAGGATGATGGCCTTGGGCTCGCCGTAGGAGTCGAGCACCTCGCGGGCCTTAGTGACGTAGGAGGCCTTGAACAGCCGGCTGTCCGATTTGTCGAACAGCTCAGGGCCGGCCTTGCGGCCGATCAGGTAGCCGACCTCGGCGCCGATGAACGCCACGATCGACATCGCGACACAGACGAGTACGACGTTGGGGTGCACCTTGGGGCCCAGCCCGCCGCTGGCCGCGTAGCCGGCGGCGAACAGCAGCGAGTCGCCGGGCAGGAAGAAGCCGAGCAGCAAGCCGGTCTCGGCGAACAAGATAAACAGGGCCAGCGGCAGGCCGGCGGAGACGAACAACTGCTTTCCGTCGAGGATCGCGGGCAGGGCGTAGACGGCGGCGCTCACCCGTGCAGGCTAGCGATCGTCCGGTCGGGGTCGGCCGAGGAACCCGACGCGTGCCCGCTACCGGCCCGTCCGCTTGGTCGGCTCCGCCGTCCTGCGGGTACGCGCTGCGCGCCGGTGCTGGATGTAGCCGCCAGCTACCGACAGCGCGACGACTGCGGCGGCGACGTACCCGGCGCCGCTCCTGAGCCCGGGGGCCGAGGCCGCGAGCCGGCCCAGCACCAGCAGGACGACGCCCCAGGACAGGGCGCCGACGACATTCGCGGCCAAGAAGCGCCCGTACGGCATCCCCGCGGCGCCGGCGAGCAGCGGCGTGAATGTCCGCACCCAGGGGATCCAGCGGGCCACGACGACCGCGAGCGGACCGTAGGAGCCGTAGAACCGGCGGGCCTGCTCGAGCGTCCGTGGGTTCAGCACCCGGCCCCGGCGCTGCTCGAAGACCGACGGGCCGGCCTTGCGCCCGGTGGCGTAACCGACCGCGTCCCCGCTGATTGCGGCGACGAGCACCAGCGCGATCAGCAGCGGGAGCGACAGCGTCGTCACGCTCAGCAGACCGGCGGCGAACAGCACCGTGTCGCCGGGCACAAAGAAGCCGAGCAGGATGCCGGACTCGCAGAACACGAGGGCCGCGAGCAGGGCGTACGCCGCCCCGGTCGACAGCGAGGCGAGGTCGGGCACCCACGCACGCTACGGGCCAGGCGCTACGGGCCAGGCACTGTGGGCCAGGCGCTACCGTCCGCCGGTGGAGCGACTGGTGGTGGTTGGGGCCGACGCGGCCGGGATGTCGGCGGCGAGCCAGGCCAGGAAGCGGCGCGGCCCGGACGACCTGCGCATCACCGCCTTCGAGCGCGGCCGGGCTGCGTCGTACAGCGCCTGCGGGATCCCGTACTGGATCAGCGGCACCGTCGGCAGCGAGGCCGAGCTCATCGCCCGCAGCCCGGAGCAGCACCGGGCGAACGGCATCGACCTACGCCTGTGCACCGAGGTCACGGGCATCGACTTGGACCGGCGTGAGGTGCAGTGGAGATCTGCCGATGGCAGCGGGGCGGAGCCGTTCGACTCCCTGGTCTACGCCACCGGCAGCGTCCCGATGCGACCAGCGGTGCCCGGTATTGACGCGGTCGGCGTGTACGGCGTGCAGGTCCTCGACGACGGTGCGGACGTGCTCGCCGCGCTCGAGCGGCCGGGTGTGCGCCGAGCCGTGGTCGTGGGCGGCGGCTACATCGGCCTGGAGATGGCCGAGGCGATGAAGGTGCGGGGCCTGGAGGTCACGGTCGTGGACCGCAGCGCCACCCCGATCAGCACCTTCGACCCGGACGTCGGGGAGTTTGTCGCCACGGCCGTGCGCGGCATGGGGATTGAGCTGGTGCTGTCCGACGGCGCCGCCGCGATCGGTACGACGAGTGGTCGCGCTGACAGTGTGATCACCGCGAGCGGGCGCGAGCTGCCGGCCGACCTGGTGGTGCTCGGGTTGGGCGTACGGCCCAACGTGCGGCTGGCCGAGCAGGCCGGCATCCCGCTTGGCACCTCGGGTGGTGTCGCAGTCGATGCCCGGATGCGCACCGGCGTCGAGGGCATCTGGTCGGCCGGTGACTGCGTCGAAAGCGTGCATCGGGTCTCCGGGCAGCGGGTCGTGGTCGCGCTGGGCACCCACGCCAACAAGCAGGGCCGGGTCGTGGGGATCAACCTCGGCGGCGGCTACTCGACCTTCCCCGGCGTGATCGGTACCGCAGTCACCAAGGTCTGCGACCTGGAGGTCGCCCGGACCGGGCTGTCCGAGGCCGAGGCGGAGGTGGCGGGCTTCAGCTTCGTCACCGCCTACGTCGACTCGACCACCCGCGCCGGCTACTTCCCGGGTGCGCAGCCGGTGCGCGTCAAGCTGCTCGCCGAACGCCGTTCCGGCCGGCTGCTCGGGGGCCACATCGTGGGCCGGGAGGGCTCGGCCAAGCGCATCGACACCCTGGCGACCGCGATCTGGAACGGCATGAGCGTCGATGAGGTGCTGGGCCTGGACCTGTCGTACGCCCCGCCGTTCTCACCGGTGTGGGACCCGGTGCTGATCGCCGCCCGCAAGGCGTTCGAGGCGGTGGAGGCCGACACCCGCGGCTGACGCGGGTGCCGGCCTCGACGGCAGCCTCAGCCGGCTGGCAGGAAGTACCCGGACACGTCGGCGATGAGCTGCACGGTGCCGGCGGAGTTGCGGAGCCGGACCCGGCCGTTGGCGGCCGGCTTGACGATGGCGGCGTCGGCGCGGGTCTGCCCGGCGGCGAGGTTGAGGTTGCTGACAGTGGGGACGCTGCCGTCGGCCGGAGCCGGGTAGGCGCGCACGTTGGTCACCGTGCTCGGACCAGTACCGGTGAGGCTCAGCACCGCTGCGGTCGCGCCGGCCGGGATGGCGCGGGTGCCGGTCACGCGCAGGTCGACGTACGCAGCGCCAGGGATAGCGATCGGCGCCGTACCCGTACCGTCGCGGGTGTCCAGGAAGCGCAGCGGGTCTACCGGGATGAACCGGCCGGGCGCTGCGACGTCGTAGTAGCCGGCGATGTCGGCGAGCAGGTCCACGTCGGAGGTCGCGGTGTAAAGCCGGACCCGGCCGCCCTGGCCGACCTTGACGGTGACCAGGTTCGGCGCCACCTCGCCGGGGGCGACGTTGATGCTGCTGACGGTGGGCACCGAGCCGTCGGTGGGCGTCGGGTAAACGCGGATGTTGGTGACGCCGGGGGCGTTGAGCGCGGTCACGTTGAGCACCACGGCCGAGGCCGTCGCCGGGACCGACGTGGTGCCGCCGCCCTGCACGGGCACCGAGCCGGTGACTTTCAGGTCCCGGTAGCTCCCGGCCCGCACCTTGCCCGTCGCACCCCCGGTGCCGTTACGGGTGTCCAGCACACGGCTCGGGGCGAGCGGTGCGAAGCCGTTGCCCGCAGTGCCGCTGGCAGGTACGTAGTAGCCCGAGATGTCCACGACCAGGCCGACCTGGCCGACGGCGTTGCGCAGGACCACCGCGCCGTCGTTGCCGAGCTTCGTGGTGACCTGGCTGGCGACCGTCTGCCCAGGCGCCGCGTTGAGGTTGCTCGTGACCGGCATCGGCGAGCCGCTGGCGTACGCGCGAAGGTTGGTCGTGGCGGTCGCGCCGACCAGGGCTACGTTGAGCACGACCGCTGTGGCGCCGGCCGGTATCGCGCCCTCCTTGGTCCTCGCACCGCGGATCTGCAGGCTCTGGCGACCGTCCGGCCCGAGTGTGGCCGGGCGGGTGTCCAGCAGTCGCGTCGGGGTCACGGGAACGTAGCGGGAGGCGGTCCCGGACACGGCGTCGGTCGCCCGGGGGCCCTGGAAGAACGGCTGGGCGGAGTCGCTGTTGGCGCTGCCGGCGACCTGCCCGGCGCGGCTGCCGGCGGCGTCGACGGCCCACACCGACGTGGTGCCGAGGTTGCCTGCAGTGTCGTAGGAGGACAGGTCGAACAGGATGCTCTCGGAGTCCGGGCTCCAGCTCGGGTACTCGGCGTCGCTCCTGGCCGTGGACGGGCGGGTGCCGACGAGCACGCTCTGCGTACCGCCCGCAGCCGGGACGGTAGCCAGCTGGTAGACGTCCGCACCGTTGCTGGTGGTGTCGGCGCTGGTCAGGGTGGAATACACGATCTTCGCGCCGTCCGGGGACCACTTCGGGTTGTCACCGGTCGGCCCAAGGTCCCTGCTCGTCCCGGCTGCGGTGTCCAGCACAGCCAGTCGGCCCTGCGTGGTCCCCACCGACCCGGCCGGATAGCGGGCGATCACGAGCTTGCTCCCGGTGGGGTCGTAGGAGCCCGACGATGCGCCGTCGCTGCCGGTCACCTTGGCCGGCGCGGTACTGCCGTCGGCCCGCGTCGCGTCCAGCTCGACGGTGGAGGTGGGTGCGCCCGTACTCGAGCTCGTGTAGACCACCTTGCCGTAGACGACGGACCTGCTGTCCGGGGAGAACGCCGGCGAGCCCTCCAACGTCGAGGTCGTGGACGTGTCGGTCGTGGTGTCGGTCACCAGGGCGGTGACCACACCGGTGGCGCGGTCCAGGACGACGATGCTCGACGCGGTGGACGAGGCGCCGTCGGTGTAGCGGCCGACCGTCACCTTGCTTCCGTCCGGCGAGAGCTCCGGCTCCTGGTACGTCGTGCCGGGGCGAGCCGGCAGGACCGTGGTGTTCCGGCCGGCACCGAGGTCGCGCACCACGACGCTGGAGGTCCCCGGGCTGTTGCCGACGGTGAACACCGCCTCGTTGCTGGTGGTGCTGGCCCCGGCGGGCGCGGCGAACGCGACGCCGGTCAGGGGCAGGCAGAGGGTCAGGACGAAGCCGGTACGCCGGCGGCGCGAGGTGGAGGTCACGCTCCTTCCTCGGCGCCCGGGCGGCCCAGGTGTAGAGCAACGGGGTACGGCGCGCAGATCTGCGATGCTCGGCCGGTCCCGTCGACCTCGCCAGCAGGAGACTCCCGTGCCGATCGCCACCCCTGATGCCTACGCCGAGATGCTGGACCGGGCCAAGGCCGGCAGCTTCGCCTACCCGGCGATCAACGTCACCAGCTCGCAGACGCTGAACGCCGCGATCCAAGGCTTCTCCGACGCCGGCAGCGACGGGATCGTCCAGATAAGCACCGGCGGGGCGGAGTACGCCTCGGGGCAGGGGGTCAAGGACATGGTCACCGGCGCGGTCGCGCTCGCCGAGTACGCGCACGTGGTCGCGGCCAAGCACGACGTGACGATCGCGCTGCACACCGACCACTGCCCCAAGGACAAGCTCGACGGGTACATGCGGCCGCTGATCGCCGTGAGCCAGCAGCGCGTGGACGCCGGCGGACTGCCGCTGTTCCAGTCGCACATGTGGGACGGCTCGGCGGTCGAGCTGCACGAGAACATCGCGATCGCCGGCGAACTGCTGGCGGCCTGCGCGAAGGCTCGCATCGTCATGGAGATGGAGATCGGTGTGGTCGGGGGTGAGGAGGACGGGGTCGAGAACGAGAGCAACGAGAAGCTCTACACCCATCCCGCTGACGCCCAGGCGGTGGCGGACGCCCTGGGGACCGGCGAGAAGGGCCGCTACCTGCTGGCGGCGACGTTCGGCAACGTCCATGGCGTATACAAGCCGGGCAATGTCAAGCTGCGGCCGGAGATCCTCAAGCAGATCCAGGACGAGGTCGGCAAGTCGGTCGGCCAGGACAAGCCTTTCGACCTGGTGTTCCACGGCGGCAGCGGCTCGCTGCTCGAGGAGATCCGGGCGACGCTGGACTACGGCGTGGTCAAGATGAACGTCGACACCGACGGCCAGTACGCCTTCACCCGGCCTGTCGCCGGTCACATGTTCAACAACTACGACGGCGTGCTGAAGGTCGACGGCGAGGTGGGCAACAAGAAGATGTACGACCCACGGGTCTGGGGCAAGCTCGCCGAGGCCGGGATGGCGGCCCGGGTCGTCGTCGCCTGTGAGGACCTGCGATCGGCAGGCACAGCCACGCGCTAGAGTCCAGTCACCACGCCGCACGACGTGGTGCGCGCGCCTGCCGCCGAGTCCAGCCCCCAGGTGTCGCGCCTTCCGTTCTTCTGGGGCTGGAGCGGGGGAACCACACGTTCCACCGGGTCCGGATCGTCGGGCCCTAGGGGTGAAGCGCAGCGTTGCTGCGCCGGGCGACTCCCTCGCCCGAACCCGACAGCTCACCCCGCAGGCGTCCTGGGAAAGGGTTCTCCTGTGCTGCTTCGTTCTGTCCTGTCCCGCACCGACAGGCCCCGCCACCTCAAGCCGAGCAAGGCCACTCCGATGCTCGCCGTCGGTGGCACCATCGCTGCCTTGGCCTTCGCCGACGTCGCCCTGACCGCGGGCTCGGCGAGCGCCGCGACCGCCAACGACCTCTACCGCCTGCGCATGTGCGAGAGCGGTGGCAACTACGCCATCAACACCGGCAACGGGTTCTACGGCGCCTACCAGTTCGACCAGGGCACCTGGAGCGGTCTCGGGCTCAGCGGCCGACCCGACCACGCCGCCCCGTCCGTCCAGGACGGAGCTGTGTACAAGCTTCAGTCGCAGCGCGGCTGGCAGCCGTGGCCGGCCTGCTCGCGCAAGCTCGGCCTGGGCTCGGGCGTCTCCGCAGCGCCCGCACCCCGTGCCACCTACGTGCCGCGTGCCACCCCCGCACCCCGCGCGACCTACGTCTCGCGCGCTACCCGCAGCCGTACGGTTGCCTCGCGCCCGGCGCTGCGCACGGCCGGCGTACCGGCCTTCGACGGTCACGTGCTGTCCGCCTCCGACGTCGCCAGCTACCGCGGTGACGTCGCCACCTGGCAGCGCCGGATGGCCCAGCGCGGCTGGAACATCTCGGTCGACGGCGCCTTTGGCCCGCAGAGCGCCGGTGTGGCCTCCCGCTTCGCCGCTGAGAAGGGCGTCGCTGCTGCCCGCGGCACGGTGAACGCCGCCGGATGGCACGCGGCGTGGGTCGCTCCCATCACCTGAGCAGGTCCAGCCGCCTGAGTACTCAGGTGCCTGAGCAACAGGGGCGGGGTCGGCGTGAGGGTCCTGGTCGCCTCCACTGAGGGGGCCGGTCACTACGGGCCGCTCGTGCCCTTTATCCAGGCGTTGGTCCGGCGGGGCGACCAGGCGCTCCTGGTCGTCCCGCCGGGGCTGGGCGAGACGGTCGCCCGAACCGGGCTGCCCCACCACATTGGGGAGCAGCCGGACGAGCGCGAGCTGACACCTCTGATGGAACGCTTCGCGGTGGCCGCCCCTGAACAGGCCGCGGTGATAGCGAACCGGGAGCTGTTCGGCCGGTTGTGCACCGCGGCCATGCTGCCTGCGCTGGAGCGGGCCTGCCACGCCTTCGGCCCCGACCTGGTCCTGCGTGAGCCCTGCGAGTACTCCTCCGCCGTCGCCGCGGGGCGGTTTGGCGTACCGCACGCTCAGGTCGCGGTGTCGCTCGCGTATGGCGAGGAAGCCTCCCTGGCGTTGGCCGCACCGGCGCTGGACCCGTACGGTCCCCAGCTCGTCGAGCAGCTGCGTGCCTCGCCGTACCTGACCCGCTTCCCGGCCTCGCTGGACCCGTCGCCCTTCCCGGCGACGTCCCGCTACCGCGAGCCGGTCATCGCGGGCACTGCGCTGCCGGACTGGTGGTGCGGCAGCGACGCGCCGCTGGTCTACCTCACCTTCGGCAGCGTCGCGGGTGGTCTGCCAGCCGCTCGGGCGGCCTATCGCATGGCGCTCGACGCGGTGGCCGGCCTGCCGGTACGTGCCCTGCTCACCGTCGGCCGCCGCACCGAGATCGCCGGGCTCGGGCCGGTGCCCGCGAACGTCCACGTCGAGGCATGGGTCCCGCAGGGCGACGTGCTGACCAACGCCGCCCTCGTGGTCTGCCACGGTGGTTCGGGGACGATTTTGGGCGCGCTCGCCGCCGGCGTCCCGCTCGTGGTCGTGCCGCTGTTCGCCGACCAGCCAGCGAACGGACGGCTGGTCGCCTCCGCCGGCGCCGGTCTGGTCGTGGCACCCGAGGCGCACGAGGGGAGTGCGCTGAGCGGCCTGTCGGTTCAGGACGCGCCACGCCTTCGGGCCGCGATCGAGCAGGTCTTGGACGAGCCGTCGTACCGCCGCGCCGCAGGACGAACCGCGGCTGAGTTGCGCGGCTCCCCGCCCATCGACCAGGTGCTGGCGGAGCTGCCGGGGGAAGCACCATGAGGCCACAGCGGACAGCCGTGGTCGCGGGCAGCGCCGGCCTACCGGCCCGGCCCAGTGCGTGCCGACGGACTGGACGGGCCGGACGGGCTGGACGGGCTGGACGGGCTGGGCCGTTGGGGGTGGCGGTCATCCGGGTCGGCCACGATCTGGGCGACCGCCTGATGGGCGACCGCCTGATGGGCTATCGCCTGATGAGCTATCGCAGCCGGAGGGCCCACGGTCTGCTGGTCTGCTCGGTGGATCGTCCGGCGGATGCCGGAGGGTCGGGTCCAGCCAGCCGGCTGCGGTCATGGTCCGCCCGTGGGTGCAGGCCAGCCAGCGCTGTTGGTCGTGGAGGTCGTGGTGGTGGGCGTGACACAGCAGCGCCAGGTTGTCCAGATCGCTCCGCCCGCCGTCGGCCCAGTGGATGACGTGGTGGGCTTGGCACTGCGCCGGCCGGCGGTGGCAGCCGCGGACGACGCACTGCTGATCGCGGGCGGTCAGAGCGCGCCACTGGGCCTTGGTGACGGTCCGGGTGAGTCGGCTCAGGTCCAGCCGCTCGAGATCCGGGTTGAGGTGGACGGTGCTGACATCGGCGTCGCACAGCAGCCGGAGCAGCTCGTTGCGCGTGAGCAGGCCGTGCTCGGGGCCGAGCAGGCAGGCCGGTTCAGCGCCGACCAGCCCGGCGACGGTGCCGGCGGTGGCGATGATGGTTACCTGCGCCCGGGTGCCGCCCTGGCTGGGCAGGTCCAGGCCGGTGCAGTCGGCGGCGTGCCGCAGGAGATCGTGCACCGCGTCGTGCCGACGTCGGCTGACGCTGCGGGTGTCACCCTCGACCCGGTCGCCGTGCACAAGCGCGTCGGTTACGGCCTGAAACAGCGCGAGGGTCTCCGGGTGCAGGGTCCCGGTGAGGTGGCCTGTGCCGTCCGGCGTCTGGTCGGCTGAGATCCCGACCCGGGCGTCCAGTCGGCGGCGGGCCTGGGCGGCCAGCTCGGGGCTGATCGCTTCGGCCCGGGACCGCAGCTCCCGGGCGAGCTGCTCGGGATCGGTGTGCAGTGCCAGTTGGCAGATCGCCGGCAGAGCGGGGGTGATGACGTCGCTGTCCAGGCCGCGCAGGCCGTGCACGACGGCGGTGCAGTGCTGCCGGCTGAGCCGGCCCGGCGACGAGCAGGTCCCCGAGCGGGCGCAAGTCCCCGTCCAGGCGTGCGGCAAGCCGCACCGTGCTGCGGGCGGCGTGCACTGTGCCCCCGGTGCTGGCCTGCACCAGTGCCGCGGCCGAACAGTGCCCGAGCTCGGCGCAGGTGCCGTAGGCGTCCGTCGCTGCGAGCTCCCGGAGTGTCAGCCCGTCCAGTGCCGAGGTCGCGCGCAGTAGCGCGACGCTGATCCGCGGGTCGCCGGACGCCCCGCCGAGCTCCTGGTCGATGCGGACCGCGTCGATCGCGGCCACCAGGTCCGCGACCGGCCCCGCGGGGCACGGCGGAAGGTCATCGGTGACTGTCACCCTCGCACCCCCGCTCTCGAACGTATGCATCTCTGCTTGAGTGCAGCTGGCGCTTAGCCGCCGATCAGATCCTTGAGGGGATGGGGGTCGGTATCTACGGCTTGCTGGAGTAGCCGGTAGAACAGCAGGCCTCTGGCTTTGGAGGCTCGCCG